>Ga0181399_1000285_pt1 | contig 18941 bp, 22 predicted proteins | sample 22SPOviralmetaG_FD_130128 | JGI IMG/M metagenome (GOLD analysis project Ga0181399, IMG submission 130128) | Marine viral communities from the oligotrophic San Pedro Time Series (SPOT) site, San Pedro Channel, CA, USA - 22 SPOT_SRF_2011-05-21 | ecosystem: Environmental > Aquatic > Marine > Strait...
GTTTGAGAGTAGTACTTGTATTTTTGAAAACACTTCATGTTGTCGAATCTTTCTTTACATAACTCGTATACTTTGTCATGTGAATACTTGTGTACTTTACCATCGTAGTCTGTGAATGAGACGTTGATGTTTTTACCGATTAAAGACTTTCGAATGATAAATCTTTTACTTACTAATGTGTCATTTAATTTACTCATAATTATTTATTTTAATTTGTTTACATTTATATTATCTACTTTACTTCGTGCTTAGTTTGTGTAACTTTCTTCACGTAACAATTCTAATTCTCTTATTTCATTTTGAATTGTCTTAGCTTGTACCCATCTGTCGTTATCAATTAAGAAGTCGTAGCGATTGTACAATTGTTTTAATTTATCTTTTATACTCATAATTTTAATTTTAATAGTTATACTTTTAAATTCGTTTCATATATATTATCTAAGTACAGTCGTGTTAAGTTTGTAAATGCTATACGCGTTGCTATACACCGCAGGCGGTGCCACGGCAGGCTAGCTACAAAGTTCACATATATTATCTACACCACACCGTACTAAGTTTGTGTTTGCTATACGCGTTGCTATACGCGCTGCGTTGCAGCTACGGCAAAAGCCCGAATCCTGGTGCGAGTTCCAGTAGTTGTTCCGGCTACGGGATCCCGGCAGTTCCTGAGAAACCCGGATGCGCACGGTAAAACGATACGGGGGCTGGCGAAAATAAATTAACTTTACTTTAAGGGGTATGTCAAAAAATATGTATATATAACCCATTACCTCCAATTATCTCACAAAGTAAAAAACACTAAACATCAGTGATATAATAGATATGGGTAAACAGAAACTATCACGTACAGCCGCTGCTGCAAAGAAGAAGCGAGATTTGGCTACCGCAAATGGTGCTAGAAGGAGAGCTATGCGTGCAGAGAACCAGCGTCGCAGAAGAGCTGCTATAAAGGCTGGTAAGAACATTAAAGGCAAAGACTATGACCATAAGACAAAAAGGTTTGTTTCAATTAAGAAAAACCGTTCAGGTCATGGTAAAGGAACAAAGAAAGAATAATGGCTAGAATAAGTACGTATTTAAAAGAGTCCGGGTTTAATAACCGAGATATTGTAATTGGTTCGGATTACATAGATGGTTCCCCTGGCAACGAGACATACAGAACAGCTAACTTCAAACTAGAAGGATTAGCTGAGTTTATTAATGACCAGTACACATTACCTATTGCTACCGCAAGCAAACTAGGGGGTATTATAGTAGGTGCTAATTTAAGTATTACTGAAGCTGGGGTATTATCAGCGACGGACACCAACACCACATACGATGTTATGGGAAGTGGCAATAGCTATGCTGCTGGGCTTGTGCTTGCGGGATCTGCTACACATAACCAAACATATTTACGTAAAGACGGTAGCTGGGCTATAATGGATCTTGGAGACTTAGGTAATGTATCGGTAGATTCCCCAACCGATGGGCATGTTCTAAAATGGAGTGCTTCTAACAACCAATGGCAAGCTAGTGCAGACTTACAAGGTGCTGGGTCCGGTGGCGGCATAGAATTAACTGACCTATCAGTGACAACAGATCCAGCGTCCGGAGGGGGCTCTTTGTCTTATGCTGACGCAAGCGGCACGTTTACATTCGCCCCAGCCGACTTATCAAGCCTAGCAACGTCTGCAGAAGTCGGGGCCATCAATTTAAATAGCCTTACGGATGTCAATTTTTCAAATCCGACCGCTAACGCGGTATTGAAATATAATAATGGAACTAGCCAATGGGAACTTGGTGTAGATAATGATACCAACTACTCCGCAATGGGTGTAGGTAACTCCTATGCCGCGGGTTTAGTACTAGCCGGCAATGCAACACACGGAGACGCATTCTTAAGAAAAGACGGAATTTGGGGAACACTATCAACAACTAGTCTATCCAATGTTTCAGCAACAGCTCCAACCACAGGTCAAGTGTTAAAATGGAGTGGTGCAGAATGGGAACCAAGCACGGATTTAACCGCTAGCTCAGGATCAGGTATAACATTAACGGATTTAAGCGTATCAGTAGGAGCTGTAGGTACATCAACTTTGTCTTACAATAATGCAACAGGTGTTTTTACTTTCACACCACCGGATCTTTCTGGGTATGCAACCACTTCGGCTATACCAACAGCTTTACAGGATCTATCAGACGTAGACAATGGAACTCCCTCACTTAACCAAATAATCAAGTGGGATGGTAATAGCTGGGCACTTTCTGAGGATAATACAGGTTCTGCAACATCGCTTGGCAGCTTTTCAGTAAACACCCTTGCTTCTGGCGCATCTAGTCTTATATATGATGATACCAACGGTGTATTTACATATACGCCACCAAACTTATCTTCTTTTCTAACATCCGTTGCAATAAACGGCCTAACAGATGTTGATACTACAGGCGCAGCTAGTGGGAGCGTTTTAAAATACAACGGCGCAAGTTGGGTTATCGGAACCGACAATAATACAGGCGGAAGCGGCGGTGGAGTTGACTTTACGCAATTTTCTGCGGTTACAGCGTCTGCCGGGAGTACTAGCCTAACATATGATGACGCAGGCACATTTACATATACTCCTCCTGATTTTTCAAACTATGCATTGGATTCTAACATACCCGATAATTTAAGCGATCTATCGGATGTTAGTACTGCAACACCGTCAGACGGTCAAGTATTAAAATGGAGTAACGCGAATGGGCATTGGTACCCTGGCACTGATAATGTAGGTGGCTCAGGTGGTAGCGGTATAACTTTAGCAGATTTAAGTGTAGCAACAGAAACAGCGTCAGGCGGAGGGGCTCTTACTTATGTCAACACCACGGGTACATTTAATTTTACGCCTGCTGACTTATCAGGATATGCTACAACACAAACTGTAAACAATATACAAGTTAATACGATAAGTGATGTATCTATAACTAATGTGCAATATGGAGATGTGCTTACATGGGACGGGACAAATTGGACAAATATAGAAGATAGTACACCGGATTATGTTTTACCAACCGCATCTGATACTGTTTTAGGTGGTATAAAAATAGGTAATAACTTAAGTATAGATTCAAATGGTGTTGTGTCTGCAGCAACATCAAGTTATTCTACAGCGACTGTAAATACATTAGGCCTTATTAAACTAGGGAGCAGTACAGAACAGACTGTAGCTGCGAATGCCGTTTCGAACAATACAAATAGAACATACGCGGTTCAAGTTAATGATACCGATCAGTTGGTTGTTAATGTCCCCTGGATAGAAGCAGATGTCAATGCTCAGGCAGATTTCGCAGAAACAGATCCTAATAGCCCTACATTTATTCAAAACGTACCAGGCAATATTGTATTTGGTTCCGCTGAAACAAATAACACGGCTGTATCAGAAATTGTAACATTATCACAAACACAATATAACAATATTACCCCTGAGTCTGACAAAATGTACGTAATTATATAATGGGAAACTTTAAAGTATTAGACACCGTGCCCGATGTTGGTAATATAAAAGTTGGAGACACTAATGTAAAAAGAATATATAAAGGTGACAGCTGGTTATGGCCACCATTAGACGATTCGTATATACCCGACGATGAAATTTCAATATCGGGAGGTTCATCAAATTCAGATTTTGGTTATATAGCCAATTTAGACCAACAACTACCTAATGTTATAGGGGCAGAAAATTCTTTTACAGATGTTAATGGGTTTGCGCTTTTTAATGCTAGCGGTACAAAAATAACACCAGCTTATCCTTTTGCCCCCCTGCCAAGACATACGCAAAAACTAAGACACCAAAATGAAGAGCTTCAGCCTCAGATAGTTGGTTGCAGTGATAACTACAAATATATGATAGCCGCAGGCAGAAATAAATATAACGCAAACCTTTGGCAATATTATTCAAATTTTCATCCTGTAGACATGACAGACCCTTCAACATTTTATGGCATTGGGGGAGGCAACCATGTAATAGACACCATAGTAATTACAAAAGACTATGGGCAAAGCTGGGATGAATTTCCAACTCCTCAAATACCTAATCCAGGTGTTTTTGAGGGGTATAGAGATATAGAAATATCTGCAAGCGGCAAAGTTATAATAATATCTTATGTAGTTAGCTTAAGAGAACCTGAGTACAGAAAGGGCCCTTTTTCTACAAACTTTAGTGGTGGTGATATACAATATGAATTTCAAGGATATTCGAAATATTTAATATCAAGAGATTTTGGTGAAACTTTTACAGAGCTTAATGTAAATATACCAACCCCGGGTTTTACGGAGCCTACTACAGTAAGAGGCCCTGAGTACGCGGGAAGAATTCAAAGAAATCTTTTAGTAAGTGACTCTGGGTTTTTAACATTCTTTAGAATAAAAATGTCCAGCACAGGCAAATCTATATTAATAACTGCGCTGGCAAAACACCCTTCGGGGGGCAGTTCTACTAGCGATATATATCTTAGTACAGATTTTGGTTACAATTTTTCTTCTTTAGGAGAAAGATCGGGACAGGCTACGGTGGAAAGTAATTTTTTTTTAAGCGGGTTACCTGCAACAGAAATTAAATATAAATTTTCGCCTGATCCTGTAATAAGCGGTAACGGAAAAGTTATTATGATAAAAGGTATTTTTAGTTCTCAAACGTCTAATGATAGGATATCGCTTGATTATGGAGAAACATTTGTAAGATATTTTAGCCCATATGATAGAGATGGTGGCAACGCGGGAGTTAAATATATAGATTATACGGGTAATATAATAACATATCAAGACAAAGGAGGGGGGCATACGCATGTGTACAATTGGATAACCCGAAGTTTTTATACAAATGGCCCACCGCTAACACAACTACAACGAAATAGTAATTCAGCGGCGTATACGCTTCTTACACAAGATAAATATTTAGCCCCTTTTTTTTATAGAGGGCAGGCGGGTTTTATAATGAGCCCTAGAGGCACGTTTGCATTAGGATTTACAGGAACATCGAATTCTAATGAGCCCAATAATGTTTCTATAAATACAGGAAGATTTTTTACCAATCCGAATACTCCTAGTTTTACTAACCCAATAGCAAGTGGAACCCCTAATTATTATTCTGTTCCTAACTATTGGCATTTTACGCCTGTAAAAGTAATAAAATTATAACCCGGCCCGGGTAGGGCAAACCAATAATTAATTTAAAACCAAAACCTATGACACTATATTATAGAACCTATTCTTGGGGAACATCATCCCCAAAAATAACCGAAGAAGAAGTCCAGTTTCTTATACATTTAACCGATAAGAAAAACTGGCGAATTGTCCAATTACCAAATGGTTATTACCAAACCGAGTACCTCGATCCAAATAAAGATAATAACTGGGTTGACGTAACGCGAAGAGAAACCGTTGAAGGTGCAGAAGCAGCGATTGATGCTTCATTAGAGCACTATAACAAACGGCTTGACTTTGCTAAAGGTCCAGTAGTGGTTAAAACATTTGAATAATATCTCTATAAAAAATTTAATTAAATGGAATATAATAACCCAAGCGAGATAGTAAAATCTTTATCATTCGGGAGTGAAGGTAAAGATAAAGTAATGGCAGGTGTAGAGAAGCTTGCAAAAGCTGTGAGCTCTACTTTAGGTGCCTCAGGTAAGTGCGTTATATATGAAGATGCGTTAGGAAGACCGGTCATAACAAAAGACGGCGTAACGGTCGCAGAAGCCGTAGTCTTAAGAGACCCAGTCGAAAACATCGGGGCGACACTTATAAAAGAGGCAGCTAAAAACACGGTCAGAGAAGCAGGCGACGGTACCACAACGGCTACCGTCCTTGCTCACTGGCTACTTAACAATGCTAGCAGAGAATTAAACAAAGGTGAAACAGACATACGCTCACTTAAAACAGGTATAGACTCTGCAACAGATAAAGTTGTTAAATACATTGATAAAGCAGCTATACCAGTAAAAGATACAATGTTAACCCAGGTTGCTACGATTAGCTGTAACAACGACGCGAGCCTAGGGGAAATAATAGGTGATGCGTTTGGAAAAGTTGGGAAAGATGGTGTAGTGCTAATGGAAGAATCAGATACAGAAGAAACATATGTTGATTTTGTAGAAGGTGTACAGGTTGAGTGTGGTCTTAAATCACCACATCTTATAACAGACAAAGACAAGCAGAGAGCTGTTTTAGATAACCCGTATGTGCTTATTATATCTTCACCTATACCAAATGTTAGAAAGATACAAAGCGTCTTAGAATACGTCATTAAGGACAAACGGTCGCTTTTAATTGTAGCGTCGGTAGAACAGCAGCCTATGGCGGCACTTTTAGCAAACAAAGTTAAAGGTAATATAAAAGTTAATGTTATTGATCTTCCGGGATTTGGGCCTACAAAACAAGACACGATTGAAGATCTAGCGTTCTTAACAGGTGCAACTGTTATAAACGAAGAGCTAGGCGATGATTTAGATCTTATAGAACCAACAGTGCTAGGTGAAGCTGTAAAAGCAATTACAGACGATAAAACAACAGTGTTGCAAACAGGGGATTTAGGTGTAGACTTAGAAGAAAGAGTTGCGCAAGTTGAAGAAAAAGTTAAGAACGAAACAAACCCGTACTTTAAGAGACGGCTGCAACAAAGATTAGCAATGCTGAACGGAGCAGTCGGAATCGTAAAAGTTGGAGGCAATTCAAAGATTGAACTTAAAGAAAAAAAGGACAGGGTTGAAGATGCTTTGTATGCGGTAAAAGCTGCGTTAAAAGAAGGTATCGTACCTGGCGGAGGTGTAGCACTTATGAATGCTGCACAAAAAATAAAAGCTAAAAACAAAGGCGAAGAAATACTGTTAGGCGCAATATTATCACCATACAGAACTATCCTTGATAATGCCGGGCTTAGCGATGATTTAAACGTAGAGCGCAAAGGATGGGGCAAAGATGTTGTAACAGGCAAACCAACTAATATGATACGTGCTGGAATTATAGATCCAGCGTTTGTTACAAAGACTGCTCTTAAAAATGCAGTGTCGGTCGTTAATACAATTATATCCGCGGACTGTATAATCAATAATATGCGACTAGATGAAAGCAATTAATTATTTTGTAGTTATTGAAAAAATCAAGGAAGCACCGAAGACAGTAGGTGGGCTTGAACTTACAGAATCCCAGAATAGCGACGATAGGTACTTAAAGGGTAAAGTTATATCTGCAGGCAATCTAGTTGAATCGCTAAAAGAAGATGATATTGTTTATTACGACAAGCACAATGGGCATGGCATACAATGGAAAGACAAGCTATACCTTGTATTAAAGCTTGCTGATATAGTTATGGTCGAATGAGGTTAAGCGCTGACGATCTTAAAGAACTAAATTTAATGAAGTATTACAGGCTCATTCGTAAGTGGGCCTGTAAAACTAATGGGTTAAAAGACGCTGATTTAGAACTTTTAATATATTTAGATTGCAAAAAACGTTTTACACGTAATGATTTTATAGAAGGTGAATACACTTATTCTTGGGATAAAGATAGGTGGGAACGTCTTCGTCGTGATGGCTGGATTGAGGTTTGGCGTCATCGCAACCGTACTTCAATTAAATATTCTATATTTCAAACCTCATTTAAATGCAAACACTTAGTTAGTAGAATATATAGAATAATGCTAGGCGAAGAAGACCTTCCAACGTCTGAGCGTAGTGTATTTTTCAAAAACAATACATATACAGATAAAGTCTATAATAAGGCTATTGACGATATGATTAAAGATCCAGAACGATAATGGCATTCACGATGAAAACTAATATACCTTCATTATTAGGTATTAATGCGGAGCTAAGCACATACTCAGTTCCAGTATTCGAAAAAGATTTGCCAGATGGAATATGGGGTACTGCCAATATAGATAGAACCGTACATATAAATAAAGATCTAAATAAAAAACAAAAGAAAGACGCTGCTGAGCACGAAATGGAACATATAAAACAATTCCGCAATGGCTCTGTCAGCTACGATACAAAAAATATATATTACAAGCCGTCAACCGGCAGTCCTATGCAAATTATACCTCAAAAGTCTATAAAGCTTGGAGGGCATGGGCTTCCCTGGGAAAAGGCTGTTTACGATAAAACTAAAACTTATGCCAAGTAAAAACGCACCTTCGAAAAAGAAGTCTAAAGGTTATTATGCCAAGGTAAAAAAAGGCAGTGGCACTGGCTCTAAAGCCGGAGGCGGAATGACCGCTAAGGGTGTTAAAAAATATAGAAAAGACAATCCGGGCAGTAAGCTAAAAACAGCTGTGACTACGCCTCCTTCTAAACTTAAGAAAGGAAGCAAAGCCTGGAAACGAAGAAAATCATTCTGCGCAAGATCTAAGAGCTGGACTTCAGAAAGAGGTAAAGCTGCACGGAGAAAATGGAATTGTTAATATTATGAGATCAAGAGGACTGGGTGACGACATTCACAAGTTTACCACAGCTACTGGTATTAAGAAAGCTGTAGATTTTATGTCAAAAGGATTAAATATACCATGCGGATGTGAGGGTCGCCGCGAGGCTATGAACGCGATATTCCCTCGCAAATACAAAAATTAAAAATATGGCAACTGAACAAAAAAAAGAAGCAGCTAAGCAAAAAGCTATAAAGGGTGGAATGCCATCTGATGTAGCTAATAATGTCTTTAGAATGCAAATGGGAAAAAAAGAAATTGACTCCCCAGGAACGTTTAGCACTAAGCAAAGTAAAGTTATGCAAATGTCTCCTCTTCTGCAAACTAAAGATGAAAACGGAATGAAAGTGGTCGGTAGTGACACCACTACCGAAGAAAAAATGGTTCAAGGGCTTTTAGGCGAAGAAACTAAAACCACTATTGACTTAGCTTCTGATCCTACTACTACAACAATTCCAGGCGGTACTATTGACGAGACTGTTTACACAACAGGTAAATCTTTAGATGGCTTGAGTCAGGAGCAGCTTGACTGGAGAACAAATGAAATAAAAAAACTAGGTGGTATAGATGCTTATCACAGAAAATATGGCAGCAAAGAAAAAGGCAAGGCTAGAACCATAAAAACAACCACCCCTGATCAAACTGTTGAAACTCCCGGAGAAACTGCTCAGAAAAAAGAAACTGAGTTTAAACCATATCCATTTAAAGATACATACAACCCCTTTGAGGCTAGACAAGAGGGTAGAAATATAAAAGCTACTCAAAGAAAGCTTAAAAGAGAAAAAATTAGAGAGGCTAGAGCACAAGCTAAGATTGACGGTAAAACAGGTAAAGAAAAAAGAGAAGCTGTAAAATCTGCAAAAGCACAAGCTAAACTAGACCAAAGAAAAGCGACTAAAAAAGGTATGCAAGATATAGCTACTAGCGTTTCCACACAAGTAGAAAAAGGTAAAAATCCAGCTGAAACAGGTTCATATCAAGCAAAACCAAATAATAGCAGCACAACAGATTATAAGAATACGTTTAGCGACGCGGCTAAAAGAGTTGGAAATATGGATGCTTCCATTGGTAATACCGATTTTAAAATGCAAATGAAGCCTATGCAATTTAGAAATGTAGCTTATTCAGGAAAAAAATCAGGTAAATCAGGATATAAAAAATAAAAATTATGCCAGGAAAAAGTAAGTCCGGAGGAGGATTAAAAACAAAAAAGTACGTCATGCAAATGGGTACTCACAGTGAAGATAACGATACTACATTTAAAGCTAAGGATCAAGATGTAATTAATAATAGCCTATTGAGTAGAGTAGCAACCGCTAATTCCTCCAGATCCAAAAATCGAGCAAAAGTGCAGGCTAATAATGCTAGCAGAATAGCGAGTGGGGTTACGGAATCAGTAAAGCATATGTCACGGTCCCAAGACAATCTTTTTAGTAAAGGGGCCTCCGCGATATACGGATTTGCAAAAGGTTTTTCGAAAAAACCCACTACTCCTACCTCTTCAGTTCCAAAAGCGCCAAGTGTAACTGTAAAGCCTAAAGCACCAGTACCAGCTCCAGCTTCGCCAAAACCTTATGTTAAAAAGGGAGGTAAAGCTACAGGCTCTATAAAAAATTATGCTGTTGGAAGTGACGCTCGTAGAAAAGAGTATGACGCAAGAGGCTGGGCATATGATAATACTATAAAAAAGCCGAAAAAAACAAAACCGGCTGTTTCAAGTATTAAGCCAAAGCCTACTTCTATCACTTCCAAACCCAAAGCCGCAGCATTAACCTCTGCGCCAAAAACTGCTACTTCTACACCTAAAGCTAAGTCATCTAAAATTAAAGCAAAGGGAGAAGCGGCGTTAGCTAGCGGTAATGTTAAAAAAGCCCAAAGACTTAGAAAACGCTATGATAGAGTTGCAAAAAAAGAAGCAAAAAAATCCAAACCTAGCTCTCCAAATACTCAAACGTATACATCAACATTAAAATTACCCCCTGGCTCTTCAGCCTTTGACGCAAGAGGATCTTATTCAACATTAGCAGCACAAAATGCAAATAATGCTTATAGCCAAGGCAATTTTTCTTTGTCAAATACAAATATGACGTATAACAAAAAAAGAAATGAAGTTTCTTTAGCTAGTGCATATAAAGTAAAATTTAAATGAAAAAATTACTCAGTTTAATTTCTGGGGGCCTTATAAAAGACATCGGCGGCGTAATAGATAGTTTAACAACTACCGACGAAGAAAGATTAGAAGCTAAACAAAAATTGCAAGAGCTTTTAGAAAAAGCAGATCAAGACGCACAAAGCCAAATTACAGAGCGCTGGAAACTTGATATGCAATCGGACTCCTTTCTTTCTAAAAATATTAGACCCTTGGTTTTAATTTATTTAACAGTTATATTTACCGTCCTATCATTTTTTGACGGTAACATAGGCGGGTTTCAAGTTGATGAAGCATATATACCTATATTTCAATCATTATTGATTACAGTATATGGCGCATATTTTGTTGGTAGAACTTGGGAAAAGTCTAAAAAACAATAATACATGGCTAGAATAAGTACTTATCGAAAAGACCTAGTTGTAACTAAACAAGATAAAGTAATTGGAACTGATGCTTCAGGTTCGGTTACTAAAAATTACACACTAGAGAATATAAGTTTATTCATGAGTCAAAGAGGGCTTGTTTCTGTAGGGGGACAGGTTATGTATAAGTTCGCAAACTCACAAGGCCCTGGAATTTTTACAGGGGTTGCTGGTAACACAGCGTTTTCATCAGTATCATCGCTCAAATTTAATAAAATAGATCAAACGGAAGACAATATAGAAGATTTTATAGAGGAATATGCTGGTAATAGAATAATAATATCGCAAGTTGACGATAAAAATACTTATGGCATTTTTACTGTTTCATCTGTTTCTAGACAATCTGGAACAGATATTTTTATATTTTCATTAACACCTGAGTCTGTAAACGGTAACTTAACTATAGAAAAATATTATGTTATTTCGTTTGCTGGAGCTGGGGATAAGCACCGCGTGCACTCCCAGGATGAAGCTTCTGCTAATTGGGTTATTTCTCATAATATGGGTAAATTTCCAGCTGTGCATATTGTTTTATCAACGGGTGATTACGGATTTGGCGAAGTAACATATACAGATAAAAATAATTTAACAATCTCGCTTGGCTACGCGGTGGCTGGCAAAGCATATTTAAACTAAAAAAAATGGCAATAAAGTTTTTCAAAAGCATAGACTTAACTCATAATGAGCTGCAAAATGCAAAATTACATTTAACAGGGACCGAACCGCAAGAAGACGAAGGTAAAATATATTTTGACACCGGAACTAATACTGTAAAAGTGTATGTTGATTATACTTCTGCCACGGATACATGGGAAACAGTAGCTTTTCAAAGCTGGGCAACAGGTCAATTTGATGCTGCAGGTACAGATAATTCCACAGATGTAACTTTAGCAACCGTAGCTAATAATTATATTTCTATATCAGGCCAAGAAATAACCGCAGGGACCGTGCCTATATCTTTAGGGGGCACAGGATCGACTACAGTGGCTGGTGCAAGAACAGCTTTAGGTGTTGATGCAGCTGGAACTGATAATTCAGGTGTAACAGTAACGACCTCCTCTGTTTCTAAAGGCGGAACCACATTTAATAAATTAGCTTTAGGTACAACATCCACAACAGCGTTAGCGGGCAATACAACCGTAGATGATGTTAGTAATGCAAATTTATTAACTGCATTGGCAGGATTAGAGTCAACAGGTGGTGCCGCAAACCAAAACATTACAATTGGTACAGATCCAGGCGACACAATCGTTATTACTGGTAACTTAACTGTTTCAGGAACGACAACGACATTAAACACAGAAACAGTAACGATTGAAGATAATATAATTCTTTTAAACAGCAATGTTACAGGCTCAGGAAATGGTACTGATGCTGGTATTGAGGTTGAAAGAGGTGATGACGCAAATGTTTCTTTATTCTGGGACGAAAGCGAATCAGCGTGGACAGTTTCAAATACACAAGGAACATATGAAATACTTCAATCAGTAGGAGGCACAACGTTTAAAGTTGATTTAAATGTTTCAGAAAGCTCTGTAAGTAAAACAGGAAACACGTATACTGTAACGCACAGTTTAGGTACAAAAGACGTGCTTGTGCAAGTAGTTGACATATCTGATGCGTCCCCAACATACGAAACTGTATTTACAGAAAATCAAAGACCTACTACAAACACAGTAACAATAGCATTTGCAAATACCGTAACAGACGGCAATTACAGAGTGCTTATTAGCCAAGTATAATAAATTAAATAAAATATGGCAGAGCAAAAGTTTTTAACAAACTTAGACGTAGCTGGTACTGTTGATTTAAGTAACTTAACAATCGACAGTGCTCAAGGTACAGATGGGCAAGTATTGACTTCCACAGGATCGGGTATTGCTTGGGAAGATGCTTCTGGAGGCACTAGCCTTTCCGGCGGTTCAGCTAATAAACTAGCAATATGGACTTCAGCAACAGCTCTAACCAACGACACAAATCTTCACTGGGACACTACTAACAATAGACTTGGTGTTGGTACATCTTCTCCGTCCTATGATTTACATGTAGATGGTACAACTTATAGCAACGCCGTAAGATCCGGTAGATACTATGGCACTAGCGGCACAAGCTCGTATTTAGATTTGGATAGTGGAGCGCCGTATTCCTTGATAGCGTCTTCAGAAGTAAATGTTACAAATAGTATAGTTTGTAACGATTTAGAGGCAACAGAGACGGGTGGGATTGCAGCAAGCAACGGACCTGTATACGCAAATAGATTTCATGGCAATGGAAATACAACGTATTTTGTAGATCCAAATGACAACACTACATCAGCTGTATTAAGGGGTAGCGTTAATATCGGCAGCTCAAGCTTACCTTCGAACCCTTTACATGTAGATAAAAGTTTATCTGGCACCGACTCCTCAAGCAGCCAATTACAAATATCATATAACTCAACATACAATTTAGCGATTTCGCATAGAGGTTATATTTTTGGGACAGCTAACAATGATTATAGGTTTTATAGGGGCACTGATGTTCTAATGGCTATTAAAGGTTTTTCTACAAATTCAGACTATGGGTATGTAGGGATAGGCACGTCGAGCCCTGGTCAAAAGCTAGAAGTAAATGGTAACGTTATAGCTAATAGATATTACGGAACCGGAAGTACAGTTTATTATGTAGATCCTAACCATACAGGTACAGCTATATATACAGCTGGAGATATTAGAACTGCTTCCACGAAAGGATTTACATCTGACGGCTTAGGCAAACTATACGCTTGGAGAGCTGTTGATAACACAGCGGGCAACGGCACTAACTATGTTAAAATAGCAAGGCTCACAGGCACTGCAGGCGGTGATGACTATTATTCTGATAGATGTATTATTGAGATAGCAGGTAGAAGTACCAGCTACAGTAACGATCAGCTACCAGCTATGGGTTATATTGTCGCTCAACTACAAGCTGATGCTAATTGGGATGTTGTTTATTACAATCATGATAATGGTTCCGGTGAAGTTGTAAGCGAAGTTGGGGTTGTGCAAATAAGTAATACACAAGCAGATATATATGTTAGAGTCGGGGCGTACGCTGAAGTAACAGCTAGCGGTCATATAAGCGATGGCCATATTACTGTTGACAATACAAGAAGCGGATCAGCCCCCTCAGGGTATACAGCTGCAAATGCAGAATATAAAGTTTGGAATTCTGGTAACGATGGCGCTAGCTCAGGATTAGACGCTGATAAGTTAGATGCACAAGAAGGAAGTTACTATTTAAATTACAACAACTTCGCAAACACACCAACTATACCAACCAACAACAACCAGTTGACAAATGGAGCTAATTATATTACAAATAGTGGTGGTACAACAGCAGCTACTGCAAATACAGTTGCAAAAAGAGATAGTGCTGCCGATATTAATGCTCGCTTGTTTAGATCTAACTATCAAAACCAAAGTACTATATCTGGGGCAATAGCTTTTAGAGTTAACAATGGAGCTGACAATTATACTAGATACTGTAGTAACCCAACTGCTATAAGGACATTTATAGGTGCGGGCACATCATCGTTTAGTGGTTCATACAATGATCTGAGTAACAAGCCAACTATACCTACAAACAACAACCAGCTAACAAATGGTGCTGGTTACATCACATCTAGTGGGGTAGCTGCTAAGATTAAAGCAGGAGGTACTGGGCCTAGCACTGAAAACTTAAACACTGTAGCTAATAGTGTTTCGGTTGGTCAATTAGAGTATAGAGGTTTTAGTTCATCTTCTTCAAACGCACCTGCTGTATCTGACAATGCAAACGGCGTTATAACAGTGGGTCAACATAGTGGTAACTATAATGCTCAAGTAGCTTTTTCCTCTAATGGCAACATGTACTGGCGGGATAATCCAAGCAGTTCATTTGGTAGTTGGAGGAAGATATGGGACGAAGGAAACGATGGCGCAGGTTCAGGTTTAGACGCAGACAAAGTAGACGGCATCCAAGGATCTTCTTTCCTTAGGAGCGATGCTCACGACACTTTTACGGGTAAACTTTCTGTCGCGTCTACAAATAACAGGAGAGCGGGTGTATACGGTTTTTATGACTCTACTAAGACAGGGCATATATGGTCAATGGGTACTGGCTATGCTATCCCTGATAATGGAGCTAATTTTGGAAACTTATATGGTTTAGCTTACAAGCACACTAATAACAGCACCGGCGGTACAATGGGAGGTTCTCACCAAATGGTTTGGTGTAATAATGGAAGCCCCAGAGGTTCAATAGGTTACAATTCCGTGTGGCATACGGAGTCAATGAAAGCTCCAATATTCTACGACTCTATTGATACTAATTACAAGCTGGACCCTAACAGCACAAGTAAATTAAATACAGTATTACTGGGTAGCCCAAGTGGCATACCTACTCAAGGTTCTCGACTTTCTATAGATGGATTGGCTAACGGAGGCTACGGTATGCTGATTGATGGTGCCGGCTCTGCTACTAATATAAGGTTAGAATGTCCAACATACAATACTGGTATTTTTATCAATAGTACAAGTAGCTATATTACAAATGCAATATGGTTTGCAAGAAATGGTACTAACTTCGGAGAGATTACAATTAATTATTCTGGTAGTGTAAGCTATAATACAACGTCGGATTATAGAACAAAAGAAAATGTAACTGAAATTACAGATGGAATTGAAAGAGTAAAAGGGTTACAACCTAAACAATTTAGTTTTATCCACGATGACACTAATACAATTCACGATGGTTTTATGGCTCACGAGGTACAAGAATATGTGCCGGGAGCTATTAATGGTACAAAGGATGAAGTTGATGAAAACGGCGATGCAGTATGGCAAGGTATTGACCATTCAAAGTTAGTACCAGTATTAACAGCTGCTTTGCAAGAAGCTATATTAAAAATAGAACAATTAGAAACAAGAATACAAACTTTAGAAAATCAATAAAACAAGTGATTATTTAACATATACTTAAGCAATAAATTATAAATTATGAATATTAGTTATGAGTGGAAGATTACGGCTTTAAAACAAGCACCCACGTTAGACGGATTGTCAAATGTAATCACACACGTTAATTTTAACTACACGGGGACAGATGCTGATTCAGGTCATTCATCTATATTTCACGGAGCTTGTCCATTAGTCACTCCTCAAGAAGGCGATGAATTTATAGCGTTAGCGGATCTAAACGAGGCTAAAGTTATTGAATGGGCGCAAGCAGCACATCCTGTAGAGCACATGAATTCTGTTATTGAAGAAGATATTAACAGAATAATTAGACCAACAAATGTAGAGGTGACCGGAGAAGAATTATCTTTTCTAGCGCAACCTGCAGAAACTGAAGAATAACCATTAACCACAATTAAATTAAATTATTATGTCAAAAATTAAAGACGAACAGCTTGAAAAGCTACAAGGACTAGTTAACAATTTAAATCAAATCCAATCGCAGTTAGGAAGTATTGAGCTTCAGAAACACGGTTTATTACATCAATCAAGCGAATTGCAGAGTGGGTTGAAAGAGTTCCAAGATGAACTTGAAAAAGAATACGGTAGAGTTTCTATCAATATTCAAGACGGAACTTACGAAGAAATAACCGAAGAAGATGAATCTGATAAGAAAGATTAGTATCGGTAGAGACTATAAAAATGAAGCTATGCATTACTCCGTAGGTCAAGAGGTCTACGGAGGGCATACTATTTGTGATATAGTTGAAGCTGAAGATAAATATAGTATATATATTAAAAAAAATAACGACGTATTACCATGGAAGGATTTTAATAAGAACATGGGAATAGCTGTAGAATACAACCTAGAATATTAATGCGAAGTATATTTAATTTTATTATAGCCCCAAAAGAAGATAGATACAATAATAAAAAATCTATAGGCGGTAAAGAATTAATATTAAATACCGAAATATCTGATCATAGATATGTAAGCAGAAACGGTGTTGTTATCGAAACACCTGTTGAAGTAAAAACAGATATTAAAAAAGGTGATGAGGTTATATTGCATCACAATGTTTTTAGAAGATGGCATGATGTATATGGCAAAGAAAAAAATAGCAGGGGATTTTTTAAAGAAAACGAATATTTTGTAGATCCATCGCAAGTTTTTTTATATAAGCGAAACAAAGAATGGATAGCACCAAAAGGATATTGTTTTGTAAAGCCCATTGAATCAATAGACAAGTTTGACACAAATCCTGAAAGACCTTTAATAGGCATTATAAAGTTTGTTGATAAAAATCTTCATAAGAACGGTATTAAAAAAAATGATCTTGTAGGTTTTACACCGAGTAGCGAATATGAATTTGTTGTTGATGGTGAAAGAATGTACAGGGTAACAACTAATTCAATTTCTATTAAATATGAATATCAAGGAGACGAAAAAGAATATAATCCGAGCTGGCTATAAAGCTGTTGATGAACTTATATATGTTGCGGAGGAGAAAATCATAACAAATACTGAAGATGATATCTCTGCCGACAGGCTTAAGAATGCAGCTGCTACTAAAAAACTCGCTATATTCGACGCCTTTGAAATTCTAAATAGAATAGAAGAAGAGAAAGCAATACTGCTTAATAAGCCTAAAGAAGAGAAAAAAGAAGCTTTTGGTGGATTTGCTGAAAAAAGATCTAAGTAATGTACGAGCAAACTTTATTTAAGGTTATTGAACCTATTAAAATAAATACGCTTAAACGCCACAACAAAGCAAAGCGATGGAAGTACGGCTACGATAAAGAAAATGATATTGTAGTTATTAGTAAAACAGGGCAAATTGGCGAGGTGTATAGCATACAAAATTTAAAAATTGCTTTGCCTCCTATGCCTTCCAACATTACTAAGGGCGATAATAGGTGGGTTAAACATGAGCACCCTAAGGAATTAAATAGAATAAAAACAATATTTGATTGGAAAAATTACCCTGAAGAATTTAAGGATCAATGGGAATCATATATAGATGAAGAATTTAAAAGAAGAGACGAAGGTCACTGGTTTTATAATAAGGGCAACCCTACTTATATTACTGGCACTCATTACATGTACTTGCAGTGGAGTAAGATTGACGTTGGTGCCCCTGAGTTTAGAGAAGCAAATAGATTATTCTTTATCTTCTGGGAAGCTTGCAAGGCTGACAAACGATGCTACGGTATGTGCTATCTCAAAAACAGACGTTCGGGTTTTAGTTTCATGGCATCGTCAGAAACCGTTAATATGGCTACAATATCATCCGACGCCCGGTTCGGAATATTGTCTAAATCTGGTGGGGATGCAAAAAAAATGTTCACAGACAAAGTGGTACCAATATCTGTCAACTACCCATTCTTTTTCAAACCAATACAAGATGGTATGGATAGACCAAAAACCGAGCTTGCATACAGGGTACCTGCGTCAAAGCTCACCAGAAAATCTATACAATCGGGTCAAACGCGAGAAGAACTACAGGGACTCGACACGACGATAGACTGGAAGAACACAGGGGACAACTCGTATGATGGAGAAAAGCTCAAGCTCCTCGTACACGACGAATCGGGCAAATGGGAAAGACCGGACAACATCCTCAACAACTGGCGAGTGACGAAGACGACATTAAGATTAGGTAGTAGAATTATAGGTAAGTGTTTAATGGGGTCAACGTCGAACGCATTAGATAAAGGCGGTGAAAACTTTAAAAAACTATATTATGACTCAGACGTCAAAAAACGAAACGCCAATGGACAGACTCGCTCAGGATTATATTCTTTGTTCATACCTATGGAATGGAACTACGAAGGATTCATTGATTCTTTTGGAAACCCTGTCTTTGATACGCCAAAAAAACCAATTGAAGGCCCGTACGGAGATTCTATCGAGGTTGGAGTTATAGATCATTGGAATAATGAAGTTGATGGCTTAAAAGGCGACCAAGA
>Ga0181399_1000294_pt1 | contig 18661 bp, 38 predicted proteins | sample 22SPOviralmetaG_FD_130128 | JGI IMG/M metagenome (GOLD analysis project Ga0181399, IMG submission 130128) | Marine viral communities from the oligotrophic San Pedro Time Series (SPOT) site, San Pedro Channel, CA, USA - 22 SPOT_SRF_2011-05-21 | ecosystem: Environmental > Aquatic > Marine > Strait...
AATTTTTTTGCTATAGCCCCCTTATATATAGAGGTAAGGCTCTGCCTTCATACTGACAAGTATGCTATCATTAGAAACGTGGATTGAGTATAGGAGATTCCGATGCTAGCCGCTCATATGACTTCTCATCAAAACCTTTCTCGGAGGTTAGTTCGGATCGTAAATTTGCTGCAAAGGCTTTGGGGTCAATATGTTGCCAATACAATGCTCGAATTAATGGGCCCACGGTTACTGAATTCTCGGATACATTGGTTCTGGAAGGGCATCTAACCCATAACTTATCCACCGGTAAACTATCCCCTAATACCCAGACCTCATCTTCTTCAAATTCAGCTATAGAAGCAGCCCATTGTGGATTAATGAATGCTCTAGACCGCACCTTAGGAAATGGTACGCTTACAATAGCAGGCCATCGTTTAGCTTCCATCTTTTTAATAATAGAACCAGCTCCAAATGATTTGGCTATTCGTGTAGCTGTGGTAGTGGATAAAAACCCATTCTGATTACGTGATGTGACTTCTCCACTATAATTGATAGCAATCCAATAGTCGCCTCCAAAACGGGTTGCCACATTATCGGTTGAAGTCTTGCTTCGGAACTCCGGTATATAGTCATACCATGTAGAAGGATTCATCATTATATACTCATATAGGTCACCTCCTGGTATGATACGCTTTTGGTACTCCGCATCTTTACCGATGGCTTGTACTATAGCGTCTATTGCCATGGATGCACCTCTATATAGTGTTACCAAACGACCGCCATATTCCGGGTCCATTATTTCCGGAAAGTTGCCTTTCAATAGTTTGCCATGCTTGGAAATGAACGCCGCTGCATCTTTTGCATTATGTGGCGAGCCATCTTCTATATAACTAGCTATCTGATAAAGTGCTTCATATTCCTCATCGGTATCCGTTTCATATTCATTGGGTTCAATACCCTTGGAAGCTAGCCATTGCTTGTATTTGTCTTCTTCTTGGGTAGCCGATGCAATGGTATCCGGATCTGCAAAAAGCTTGTTTCCGTAATCAAATTCTTTCAATACCTGTTTGAGTGATTTCATATCTTCCTAATTTATGAGCGCAGCGAACTTAAGCCACACTCTATACATGTTTGGATCTGTACTTGGTACGCTGGTCTTTTAATACATACTCAATTGTATCTCTTTTACCGCAATGTGGACAATTCAAATGTTCAATGTCCTCGGCTTCATTAATCTTCCATTCGCCTTTGCATGAACTGCATTTGTAGATATATGTATGCCGAATGAAGACTTTATGTGCCATAGTTTTCCTTTATTATAAATATCCATTAACCTGTACTAATTGCATATTTATATTTGATGATTAAATTGAAAGACATATTAGCAGAAATAGATTACCATTCCAAACTATCGCGTGGCCATAAACCAGATTATTATCAATTAGGAACATCTGAGTTCAAGCCTTTTGATGAAGATATGGAAGAGAATGTTGCTCTGGATCATGACGGTAAAGCTGCCCCATATGGATCTGGTTATGAACCAACCGATGAATCGTTTGACGACTCTATGGATGCATGGCCGACTGGACCGTTTGGTAAACGTGGAGATTATGGTGACTATGGAGGACCATGGGGCAAAGGTAAACGTTCCAAAAGTGATTTCAAGAAAGGTCCTGGCAAGACTCCTACCAAAGGAATTGGCCATGGACGTGATGAAGAAGAAAAAGAAGATGATAAAATAACTGGTTATACAGCAGAGAATTTTGCAGATGGCAAGAAGCCAGGAAGAAAGGGCTTATCCAAACGAGTAGGTGTTTCTCAGAAGATGTCTATTGCGCAACTTGAGAAGATTGCTAAAACAGCTTCCGGGGAAAGAAAGCGTATGGCCCAATGGAATCTCAATATGAAGCGAGGCCGGAAGAAAAAATAATTAAAAGGAAAATATGAATTTGGGGGTTCTTATAAGATTGGCCGCAATCGGTTTTGCAGCTATCACCCCGTTCATGTTAATATTGTTTTTTGGTCTAGAATCGTCGTTATCAACATATTGGTTAACTGCCGGCCAGCCTTTGTTTATTCTTGCAAATGTAATAACATCATATTTTTTCTTCACAATAAAAGAATGGAGATTCCCGTCTTATTTTCTAGTACTATTAACTGCATTCTCAGTACAATCATTTCCTATGACTCATAACATCCTAGCGGTATTGTTTTTTATCGCAGCTGGTTATTCATTTTATCATATAAAAAGATTGAAATGGTATTTTATATTATTTGTATCATGCCTACCGTTATTATCATATAGCCTACTTCATGCAGAGATCGGAGGAATATTAGTTCTATGTGCTTATCATGCACATATTCTTATTTATAAACAAATCTTAATGAAAAGTAATGGATAAGAGGCCTAATGGATATTTATTTAAAATGAATAAGAATAGGTGGAAAAGATGAAAAGATCTGACATACGTAAAATAATCAAAGAAGAATTAGTTAGAGAGTTAAAAGCTCTTAACGAAGCTTTCGCCGATCCAATTGCATCCAAATTAAGTAAGATGGCCGGAATGGATAACAGGTGGAAAAACTTCTGGCGATCGTCTGCAATGGCATATGATATAGCATGGGATAAAGTTCCTAAAGGATCGTTTAGAAAAGTATCAACAAGTGATCCTGCAATAAAAAAAGGTATGGCATTTTGGATAGCAACATCACCTAAACAATTACCAGGAACCCGTTATAGCTGGGATGCTGTTAAACCTGGTGTTGTGGCAGTTACTATAAATGGAAAGATTCAATACTTTGGTGGTAACGATGGTATTGGTTCAAAAGGTACTATGTCAGCTAGAAGATTAGGTGATCCTGTAGGACAAGGAATGCGAGGTACATTGCAACTCAAAAAATTACCAGACTATTCAGATTTTGTTTACATGTTTGATCTGGAATCATTCCGCGGTGGTACTAAAGAATTGAAAGCTAAAAGAGCTCAATTGAAATTAGGTAAAGATACATTCAGAGATCATAAGATGTATAAAAGAGCTAATTTAGATCGTTACAAAGCAATGTTAGCTGATAAAGTTAATAGCCGAGATACAGTAGCAAAAATGGTTGGTGAAATTGTTAAAATGGCAAATGGTGCAGTTGAAGAAGCAATGTCAGTTGTTAAGATAGGTAAATATGGTGACATAGTAACAACGTTAGCAGGCAATGAAGTTAAATTGGAAACTGTAACAAGGCATATGAATTCTGCATTAGATGCCTTTGCAAGATTTGTTAGATCAGAAAATCAAAATGCCGAATTCACAAAAAAATATCCAGAATATGCTAGCGATCGTGATAGTTTTGAAACAGGTAATATGAAAAATATGGCATTGGAAATTAAAAGTCTTTATAACCAATTCAAAAAAGGAAAATTCAAATATACATAAACTTAGTTTAGGTTAGGTTAGGTAAAGGACGTTGGAAACTTCGTCCTTTTTTACTGGAAAAAAGCTTCAAAAAAATTAGGACTTACGAGATTAACACCTTATATTTATATATAATTAATAAGGAACCAATAATAAGAGATATGAAAAAAGCACCAAAAAAAGAATACGGAATTGAAATTGTTAAACCTTGGTCAAAGGAAATGTATAACCATAATGATAAAGTTGCAGATGAAGTCCGTGACATTATTGAAAAGAAATGGAAAGATGCTTATGAGGCAGCAGAAGCTGATTATGATGCAGAATATGAAGATGAAGATTTTACTCCGGAGGGATTTGAATATGCCGATTGGTTAAGTAATCAAACGGATGAATTAGTTGCTCTTCAAGAAGCTGTGATAATCGTTGGATACGGACCAGGGTTTGAAATGCATAGAGTTGATGAAGATTTTCGTAAAGAATTGGAGACGGCAGCTTATTGGAGATTAAATGAGATTGCAGAAGAATTAGAAATTGAATTAACTTGCCAATTAATTGGCCTAAAATAGTTTGAAAAAAATTAGGACTTATGAGAAGTTCTTCTTATATTTAAGTATAATAATTAATAATAATAAATAAAAAATAGAGATATGTCAAAAATGAGAAAAGGTTATGATGCTCAAGATAGAGTATTAGGAAGATTCCAAAGAGATGCTAGATCATCTAATGCAAATTCAGCAACGGTTCAATGTATGAAAGGATCGGAAGAAAGAAAAGCTTATCGTGAGAAGATGTCAAAGAAAAGTCAAGTAGTAATGTCAGGAAGTTATATTCCAGAACAATATCGCAATCTTTAAGATATGGCGATATTAGAAAGAAAACAAAAATCAAGTACTATTGAAATTGACTTGACCGGACCGGAGGGTAATGCATTTCGTTTATTAGGTCTGGCTCGTAGTTTAGCTAGACAGTTAGATTATAGCCCCGAAGAGATTCAAGATTTGATGACCGAAATGGCAGGATCGGATTATGAATATCTAATCAAAACTTTTGATGACCATTTTGGTAATTATGTAAACTTATATAAATGATGAAGAAGAATCCTAAAATTAATAATGATAAAGTGAGAGGAAGTTTCACTGCAATAAGCCTAAGCTTAGTATCTGGAATTGTTCTGGCTGCGTTTACTTATGGTAATGTTAACGTTGAAAAAGAAACCATTTTTCATATTTCTGATAATGAAGATTTTGAATATGAATATATAGAAGAAGAACCTGTTGTCAATACTCCTCCTCCAATCAGAGTAATAATACCTGTCGAGATACCAGAAGAAATTGAAGAGATTGAGAATATAGAAATACCTCCGACTGCTCAAGTAACGCCTCCGAAACCACCTCCGATAGAAATTTCCGTAGTTAAAGTAACACCTCCAATAGTCGACTTTCCAGATGTAGATGCCGGGTTTCCCGGAGGAGCGGCCGCTATGATGAAATGGATTAATGATAATATTAGCTATCCAGAAACATCTATTGAGATGAATGAACAGGGACGAGTGTTCTTACAGTTTGTCATTGAGAAGGATGGTACTATTACCAATATAAAAGTTGATCGAGGAGTTAGTCTCGATCTGGATAAAGAAGCTAAACGTGTTATCCGTAACATGCCTAATTGGATTCCGGGAGAGATAGGAGGCAGAGCTGTTAGAGCTCGATGTAGACTCCCAATTAACTTTCAATTGAACTAAGATGAGCGAAGAAGATAATTGGTGTCATTATTCTGGAATGCCTTCACCAAATGCATATAACAAAAAAAAGAAGATGGGTAAAAAGAAAAAACTAAAAGTCGGTGATCAGGTATTATGTAAGTTTTTAGGAGCATCTCATAAGGCAGTCGTGACCGAAGTCACATCACCTGGTAAATATAAACTGAGATATTATGCTCATGGTACCTATACCAATTTACCTAATGCAGAATGGTATAATGCCAAAGATAAAAAGAAGGCCAAAAATCCATGGCATATACATGAATACCTTGGATCTAAAGAACCTTTGAAGACAGAGATTAAACCTGATAAACAGACTAAGACTACTAGTAAAAAAGAACTTAAAAAGGCTATCAAAAAACAAAAAGATTTTATCCGTGGAGATATCAAAAAGTAATACATTACCATACCCATGGGTACATCATTACAATGTTATATTGCAATCACGCAATGGCATATTTACACATCGGTATATACTACATTGCGATCATAGAAAAGCTAAAGATAAGCGTAATATAATAGAACTAAAAAAACGATTAGCCTGGAGTTTCTCTGGATGTCATATCAAACAAATATGTCCTATACCTAGGAAAAGTAGAGCTAACAAATATTTATACGAAATAAAAAAGGAGAACAATTATGAAACAAGTAATTAATTCATCATGGTTTAAAGCTGCATTAGCAGGAGCTGCTGGCATCGCTTTATTATTATCTGGTAACGTACTTTATGCAGGTATTGCATTTGGTATCGGTGCTAGAGAATTACTATTAGCATTTAAAAAATAGGTTGATATGAAAATCTTCGAAGACCAGAATACATCTGAGAAGTTTGATGGAGAAGAGTTAGAATTCTTTATCGACGACCTTACCTATATAGGCGAAGTATACCTTGATGGTAATCTAATTTTTCAATCAGCGGATGCCGTTGATGAAGAATCATTGGAAGTAGAGTTCTATAATAATTTTGTTATAATCGCAGAAGAGACAAAGGATTTATTTGAACATTATGAAGAAGATGATTGGGAATAGCATATTTATATAAAAGTATAAAAAGGAAAACGTTATGACATCTAAAGAATTATTTACAGAGATGGAAACACATTGGAATGAGTTTAATGATAACCATTCTAAATTTATTGAAAAAGGCAATCGTGCTGCTGCAACTAGAGCTCGTAAGGCCATAGGAGAAATTAAAAAATTAGTAACTGATTATCGTAAGCAATCAGTAGCTGAATCTAAAAAGGCATAACATGGAAAACAAGGACCTTCATAACAAATTGAATCAAGTAATCAAAGAAGAGATTCGATCTGTACTAGCGGAACGCCAGTATAAGTATGGAGGTTTACTTGATCCTAATAACTTCGATCCTATCGATCCTGAAGTACATGTTGCCGGATATGGAACATTAACCAGATCAATTCTACGTAAAGAAATTGCTAAACGTTTAGAAGGCGCTGCTAGAACAGCTAAAACAGCGTCTGCTGGTGGTAATGGTTCATATCGAATGTATAAAAATCTAATTGCTGATTTAGAAGATAAAAGTGTTTTGTTTCAGTTTATTCAAGCCGAAGTAGAAGTTGCTCAACAACTTGAAGATATACGAACTAAAGGTGGTAGACGATCTACTCCAATTCCAAAACAATTTTAATCATGGGTAAGGGAGCACAAGAAGCATCGAAATTGATTGCACAGTTAAGAGCAAGAACTTATCGTAAATTGAACGATGATGAGCTTTTAGAATTTCGTAAAGAAATGGTCGATCATATGGGCGGAGTGTTAAAAGAATCCGTATCAGAGAATGTAATTGATAAACACTTCGAAGGCATTCTTGATGGATTAAAATTATCATTTCAGACAGCATACGAAAAAGGATTAGAGTCTGCCGGTTCATACGATGACTTCGATAAGGAGTATTGGAATCGCTACAAACCTGATCTATTAGATGCATTAAAGAAGTCTTTAAAAGGTAGAAGGATATAAAAATGAAGCGATCAGATCTTAAACGAATTATAAAAGAAGAAGTTCAAAAGGTATTGAAAGAATATACCGATAACAATTTCTCCGGTAGGAAATTATTAGCTGATATTGCTAAAGAGAAACCAGATATGTTTGGTCAACAAATGTTTGATGAGTTTTTTCCAATGGGAGCAAAAAGCGAAGCAGCAGCTATAAGAGCTCTTAAAAATTATGATACAATCAGTCAACGAAGTCCAATGTTCGTACACGTGCAATATGATGAGTTTACAGATGAGGTAGGAATGAATTATAGAGTACATCAATCACAATATTATAATTCAAACTTTCAAGACGCAAGAAATCCAAGAGTGACAGAGCTAACTTTAACTCAATTAGCTGATGGAGCACAAGCTCCGGAAGATACCAGAATAGGTGTTATGTTAGTTAAGACAGAAGATTATATAAAAGATTTGAAACGACTAGACGTCACAAAAAGCCAATCATAATATGAAGAAAAGTAGATTACAGGAATTAGCCGGATTAAACGAATCCAAATCATTACAACTTAGCCCGGTAGAAGCTAGTAAGTTAAAGTATATACTCGAACAAAAACTGAACGATTGGAAAGACAGTCCCGGGTTTTGGTCAGAACATATTGTAGCGGTAGAAAGTATTTTAAAAAAATTAAAATAAAAAAGCTTGAAAAAGATTAGGATCTTTGAAAGAAAATCGTTATATTTATATAAGTTTAATTTAAAAAAATAAATAATGAGTTATTACGTAGCTAAAGTAAAAGTAGCCGTTGATACAGCTAAAGGCGTTAAACATGTATCAGAATCCTATCTAGTAAATGCAGCAACAGTCACGCATGCAGAGGCATTAGTCAACAAAGATTTTCAGGACAGTGGAATTGACTTCGAAGTTAAATCAGTATCAGATACAAGAATTTGTAAGGTGATCGAATCTCAAAATTCTTAATAATGATGTATGTACCTGGAGACAAGGTTGTTGTGAGAGCCTGGGGTAAGAACGAAATCGGTCTTATCACGAACGTCAGAAAAAAGAAAAATCAAATTTTAGGTTATGATCTGCGTACCGAAAGAGGTAGTGCATATTGTGTAGTATCAGTTGATAAACCAGAAAACAAATCATCGATTTCTATTAATTCAACATTAACCGCTGCATGGCATATGTCAGTTGATAACGGTGATTCGAAACGTACAAATTTGTATTTGGACAAATCATTAGGACATAGTACAGCTAATTTTGATCGTACTACATGTCGACCAGATGATAGGCATTATGAAAAATGTATGGACTTTTCATTTCCAGTTCAAGGAGCAAGATCATTTTAATACTTATATAATGACAAAGGAACAGAAAAAAGTATTAAAACGTTTTCCAAATGCAAAGTTATCATATGATGATAATGGATATAAAGTAATCATGATAAATGGTTATCAGCCAGCCAAAGAATATTTCATGCCGGATACAATGGATACCGATAAAGCATGGCAATATGCATCAGTGGCTTGTAGAACAACTCAGCAATTTAATAGAACTCATCCTTTGAAGGTTGAAATAGATTTTGGTGGAGAAGAAGCCAAAAATATGCGAATCGAAAGACGTAAACGTAACGGTAAAAAATCAAAAAAATGAAGATACGAGAAAAGTTGAATCAGTTAAAAACGACGTTCGGACTTGAGCCAAAGCCATTGCCCGAGGTTAAAAGTAAACCTATAAAGAAAGAGGAGGTGGTCCCTCCTGACCAACCATTAGATGAACCTACTGCGATAGATAATTTGCCACCTGAGCCTGAAATCATTACAGAACCAATGGATGAAATTATTCCTACTGATTCTGAAAAGGATGATATGCAAGCAGAAGTGGATGAAGGTTATCTTCAATATTCATCTGAAGTAGTTGGGTTCGAAAATCGTGAATTGCAATGGAATGCATATCGCACCGTATTATCATATATTGATAGCAACGATGTTTTAGATTTTGGTTGTGGTAGAGGTGATATGTATGCATTTTGTAAAACAGAAGAACCTTTTAATGAACAAGAATTTAATTATACAGGTGTTGATTCTAATGAACAAATGGTTAAATTAGGCCAGGAAATTCATGAAGGAATTGATCTTATTCATGATGATTGGTTTCAGTTATCGGATCAAGTAACAGCAGAATGGGCAGTTAATGCTGGTTCATGTAATTTAAGATATGATGCTGATACGGTAACAACGGATGATGATTATACAAAAAATACTATTAAGGCAATGTATAATCATTCTACTAAAGGAGTAATATTGCTACTAGCATCATCATTAATAGATATAGAAGATGGATTGATAAATCATAATCCAGGCTCATTATTCAATTGGGCACAGCAAGAATTTGGTAACGTCGCACTTGATCACTCAGTAGGTGACGATGTATTTTGTTTAATAATTTATAAGTAAAACATGAGTATAAACGGTAGATTTGGAATCGATGAAAAGAAAGTAAAACGATTCGGTAAAAATTACAGCAGTATTGATTTCGATTTGAAAGAAAACTTAAGTGCTGAAGCATATGTAACTAGAGGTGATTATACACCAGTAGGAGAATTTACAATTGCTAACAAATATTTTCCAGTTACAATTAAAGAACTAGAAAAGATAGAGCAGACGGCGAGAGAAGCGCGATCTGCATTAGTGCAAGCTTATAGATTAGGTTTGATGCATTAATAGTGTTCATAGTAATTTAAAGATAATTAAATTGATCTTCATTACGGTGCAATGCCGTTAAAATAATTCACAACAATATTTATACATAAGAAATGAATGTTTTTAACTTATCCATAAGTAAAGTAGAAGTATATAAGATTCTACATAATAAAGAATCTCGAGATCAAAAACATATGGAATTAAAATCATATCTATCTCAATTTAAGGATGAACTAGATGTCCATGGAATTGATTATACATGGTTAGCATCACAATTTATAAAAGAATATTATGCGACTAAACGAAATGATAATTAAAGCTGATGAATATGATTTATTTCATATATTATCTGGTCCTGAGAAACTTGAGTTTATGATTAATGCTATGGATTTAGGACCAGAAGAATCTATGTTCAACCAGATATCTAAATCAAATGTTTTAAGGCCTGATCCGATGTTCCAACAAGAAGATTTACAAGTTGGTGTGCATCGATTATTAATATCAGCATATGATGATATAATAGTATTGAATTCAGATAGTTTAAAAGTATTACGAGCATTTAAACGAAAAATCTTTCGTGATGGTCATTTGCTAATCAGTAATACAGAAGTAACAAAAGACCGTGATATAGATATATATCGATATTTCAAAGCATTTAATGTTATTAAATTAGATATGCCCATCTGCGAAAACTAATATAATGTTCAATCGTCAAATTATAGATTATAAAGATCAGAGATATATAGTCCGGCGCCGTATACACGAACATCATTTGATCCCTGATTTTGATACGGAAACTTTATTAAAATGGGCTAATGCAGATAAACTTCTCCGTAAAAACGGTTTTATTTGGTGTTGTGAACTTATACCAGATGTTCAAATAGTTGAACCAGAGGTTAAAATTCAATTAGAATTAGAATTCCCGGAATAATTAATCGCTAATTTTTTGGTAAAAAGCTGTAAAAAAATTAGGATCTTTGACATATTCTCCTTATATTTAAGTATAATAATTAATAAGCAATAAGAGATATGAAAAACAAAGAGATTAAAACCATTTTAGAAAATCAAGAAGTAGAGTTCAACATTAAAGGACAGAGAAATTATTCCTATACAGAAAAGGATGATTCATGGGGATGGGTTCCTAAATTATTCAAAACGTTTAAGCAACCAGGTAAGCCAGTCGCTTCCATAACTGATAAATATGGTATTAGTGGTATGAATGTGCAGAAGTTTGGTCCTACCTCATTTACCATATATACATTTGATTTAATGGGTAAACAGACCAGAGCCAGAATCAAATATGAAGATATAACAATTTTAAAATAAGAGATATGTTATATTCTAATCCTCCAGGTACTTCATGGTACTATTCAGAAATGGGTTCACGTAATAAAAAGACTGGTAAGTTAGCTTATTACACCGTCAAGGTTACCGACTATAAAATTGTAGATTGTGAATGTAAGGCTAGAGAGTTCAGGCCTTATTCACCATGTAAACATATGAAAAGATTGCATGAGAAAACTGGACATAAACTTGTTTAATTGAAATAATTTTATTATATTTAAGATATGAATGATAACGTAAGATTAGGTTATGCATGCGTCAATATGACGTTATCGAGCCGCCCGAAGAAGTTAGGTGGTCCGGTGACAACGTCTCGTACATTGAGAAAGGCGACATGGCAACCTACATGGGATTTGAGATTAGTAGGTGAGCGAGCTTTGCTTAACGCGAATGACTTGCTCCATTATTTACAATGGAACAACGAGAACAAGATCAAAGTATTTCGAGTCGGTTCAGAATTGTTTCCATGGCATGATCATTACGAGCTTAAGGACTTGCCTCAATACGAAGAGATAGCTGCCAAGCTATTTGAATGCGGCGAATATGCTCGAGAGCATGGCCAGCGATTGACTACCCATCCAGGTCCGTTTCATGTATTAGGTTCTCCTACCGAAGATGTTGTTGCTAGATCAATTATCGGTCTAGAGCGTCATAGCGAGATGTGGGATATTATGGGCTATGAGCCTTCGTTTGAGAACAAGATCAATATTCATGTCGCTGGTGCATATGGCGATCGAGAAGGTACTGCTAAGCGTTGGCTTAAGGTATATGATTCGTTATCCGATAGGTTACGAGCTCGTCTCGTACTCGAGAATGATGATAAGGCATCTATGTATTCTGTACGACAGTTGTATGATATGTTTCATAAGCCTGCCGGTATTCCTATTACGTTCGATTATCATCATCATACCTTTCATCCGGATGAGTTGACCGAGCATGAAGCGTTACAGATGGCAGCCGATACCTGGCCTAGCGATGTGCGACAATGTACTCATTACTCCGAATGTCGTCGTATCGAGAAGCAATTGTTATTAGAAAAAACTTTACGTCAGCATAACATTACTGATGTAGATGCTTGGCCTACATTTGCCAAGATGAAAAAAGAAATAGATAAGTTACGGTTACAAGCCCATTCCGATTATATTGTCGAAGAGATTCGTACATATGATATGCCTATCGATATTGTTATCGAAGCCAAGGCAAAAGAATTGGCACTTTTGAAGTATCGAGATATTTATGTATATAATAGAAATAAAGAAAAGGTTTTAACATGAAAGACAGAGAAAATGTTTTAAGAGAGTTGGATGAAGTTGATAATATGATTTTCATCCTAGCAGATCTAGCTCAAAAAAGATCGGTAGATACTAACGAAGCGGTACGCCGATTAAAAGAAATCCGAGCTAAAATTAAATTTGTACAGGACCGCGTATCATTAAGCTAACATGAAAAACATATTACCATACTTGACAGCACTGGCAGCATTGACTCTCGCCGGGTCTGCTGCGTTCTATTCTGTATTTGGATTATCAAAATTCTATGCAGGCGCAGCTACCGCTGTTATTATAATGGGTATAGCAATTGAAGCTTCAAAATTAATAGCAACATCTGTCTTACATCAATATCATAAAATGTTATCGTTACCAATAAAAATATATTTATCATTTGCAATTTTAGTTTCTATGACAATTACCAGTGCAGGTATTTATGGATTCCTAATTTCAGCTTATCAAGAAACAGCGTTTAAGATGGATATTGAAGATCAAGTAATTGGAGCTGAAAAAAATCGGTTAATTGTATTTGAGCAAGAACTAAACAACTTGGATTCGGAGCGTAGTATGTTAAGTGATAATATTTCAAAGGCAAATACAAATATTTTAAAATTATCCGAAGGGCTTAGTAATAACGTAGTCCAATACACGAATGCAGATGGTAATGTAATAACTACACAATCTTCCAGCACAAGGAAAATATTAAAAGAACAATTACAAACACAATCTGATTACCGAGATACTTTAGTTGTTAAACGAGATAAGTTAGCAACAAATATAAAAACGGCTAATGATTCTATCAATGCTATTAATATTCGAGTATTGCAATTAAAAACAAATTCGGATATCGCAGGAGAAATAGGTCCATTAAAATATCTATCAGAACTTACAGGTGTTTCTATGAACCGTGTAGTGAATTGGTTTACTATATTGTTGATAATAATTTTTGATCCTCTTGCAGTGGCATTAGTTGTTGTATTAAATAATATTATGAAATCAAGGCAGACGGCTGAAAATGTATCGAAACCGGATGTCGAGCAGGAGGCGGAGAGTAAAGCCAAGAGTGTTAAAGCCACGACGTCTCCTGTTCTTTTAAAAGATGATAAAGAAGATATCTACGAAGAAGAGAAAAAAGAAAAACCAAAACGTCGTAATGCGTATTGGACTTAATAACATAAAATCTAATAATGGCAAAGAAAGTAAAAATTAAATTTCCATCTCGTACGAGACAAGGTGAGCGTTACATGGTATGCAGAAATAGTGTACCTGGTGGTAAATATTGGAAAGGTAAATTATGCAGTGAATGGACCAGAGTAGGTGATACAGCAACAGCTGTGTTATGCTCTAGATGTGTACAGCAAGTAGTCGATCCACCAGATATAAAATCACGATATAAATCAAAAGGGTTTCCGCGTGGATGGCAATTTAGAAAAGAGTTTGTTCATGAAGATGGGACAGTATATCACAAAGGTGTTGAGCAACCAAAATTAAAAGGAACGCTCGAACCAACAAAAATTGATACGTCTGATAAAAAGAAAATGTCTAAAAAAGAAAAACTAGATCTTAAAGATCAGATATTACAACAAATGGTATTCGTTAGAGGTGAATTAAAGACCTCTAAATGGAAAAAGGATATTCGTGCCAATCATGTTGAACTACGAAAATTAGAACGTCGTTTAAAAAAGCTTAACTAAGCTTTGGTTTTTACAAATTTTTTTAATATATTAAGGTATGTATGATGAAAAACCAAAACAGATATCTTCGGACGAAATAATATCCGAACCTACATATCAAGCAGTATCAGAACAATTAGCAACGTTAATGGATTTTTCAGATTCTGTTATTTACTTAACAGAAGATATTGATGATAATACATTAGTTGATTTTATGATTCGTGTCAGGGCTATCTTAAATAATAGAACTCCGGAGCAACAAGATAATCCTATCAATTTGATAATAAATTCAAATGGTGGTGATATTCACAATATGTTAGGTATCATTGATTATATAGAATCATTATCAGTAAAAGTTAATACAATTTGCAGAGGCAGGGCTTTCTCAGCCGCGGCTATTATATTGACATGCGGGACTGGTACTCGTATGATGAGTAAACGATCATCGGTAATGTTTCATCAATCGTCTAGTTTTCTAGATGGTAAAATGAGCGACTTAGAATCTTATTTAACAAATGTAAAAAAATTAGAAACAAATATATACAACTTGTTAGCAGATAAAACAAATAAAGATGCCAAATGGTGGAAAGACCAAATGAAATCAGATTTTTATATACCTGCAGATGACTTAGTTGAGTATGGAGTAATAGATCAAATAATATAATATGAGTTTAACAGCAGAACAAATCCAATCTAATTGGGAAGAATTTTTAGGAATTATCGAAACGCATTTCGAAGGAGATCGTAAGGATAAATTATTAGCAATGTATAATGAATTAGAAGACCGAGCTTCTACAGCTCCAGCATCTTCTGTAGACCATTATCATAATGCCTTCATTGGCGGATATATCGACCATGTACTACGAGTTATTAAATGTGCTAAATCAGTATACCAATTGTGGAGTACTATGGGATCTGATATGTCTGGTTATACCGAAGAAGAATTAATATTCGTTGCTCTAAATCATGATCTAGGTAAGCTAGGCTTTCCTGGAGAAGGAGGAGAAATATATACTCCAAATGATTCAGATTGGCATATAAAGAATATGGGTAAGATATTTAAAATAAACCCAAATAATCCTTTTGCGTTAGTCAATGACCTATCAATATGGTTATTACAACATTATGGTATTAAGATATCATTTAATGAAATGATAGCTATTAAATGCACCGATGGATTATATGATGAATCAAATAAACCTTATTTCATTTCAAGATCAAAAGATTCTAAATTAAAAACTAATATGCCATATGTAATGCACCAAGCAGATTCAATGGCGGCTAGAATAGAATATGAAATGTGGGCAAAGGATGGTGATGATGTATATACACCACCGGTTAAACAAAAACCATCTAAACCTAAAAAGGCAATATCAAAACAATCTCAAGCAGTTGATGTAAATAAAATGTTTGGTGATTTATTCGGAGATAAATAATGGAATATATAATAATAGGATTAAGTTTAATCTCCGGTATTTTTATATTCACTACGATTCGGTTAATGAAACGTATTGAAACAATGGAAGATTATGTTAAAGAAGTGGAAAAGTCTAATGATGAATATTTTAATTTTTTCACTTCTTTAAAAACAAGAGTATCAGATTCATATTCTCATTTAAAAAACATTGACCGGTTAGGGTCGTTTGAAAATGATGATGAGACTGGGTATATTTACAAAGAACTTAAAAAAGTAATTGAGGCATTAAAACAAGGTTTCTAATGAATGGTGTAGAAGATTTTTATAAATGGCTTGAAATAGAGAACTCAGATGTTCCTACAAAGCGAAGAGGAAGAAAACCAAGTAAAAAACAATATTTTACTTACATAACAGAAAAAGCAATTGTTGCATATAATTTAGAATCAGATCAAGATTTGAGGAATAAAGTTTATAGAGAACATATTGATCATCCGTTTAATAAATTGGTTGAAAATATTTATCATACATTTAAGTTTAGTTACTTTGATGTACCATATGAAGATGTTAAATGTGAAGTAGTTGCATTTCTTAACGAAAAAATAACCAAATTTACAGAAGGTAAAGGTAAGGCATTTTCTTATTTTTCTATCATAGCTAAGAATTATCTTATTATACAAAATAATGCTAATTATGCTAAAATGAAAAGAAGAGCCGAACCAACGTTAATTGATGAGACACGTGATATTACTAATGAACGTCATATGTCTGATTATCAAGAATCTTTAAAAGATTTTGTTAAACAATGGTCTGGTTGGTATGATGAAAATATCAATGTAGTCTTTACAAATAAAAGAGATATATTAGTTGCAGATACAATTCTAGAATTATTCCGTACAGTTGATAATATTGAAAATTTCAATAAAAAGGCTTTATATATTCTTATAAGAGAACGTACAGGTCTAAAAACTCAGAATATTACTAAAGTACTTAATGTGATGAGAGCAGATTTTGCTCGTATGTTCAAAACCTATAGTGAAAACGGTAGTATTCAGTACTAAAACTTAGATCCTTTATATTTATAATAAAGGGTTATTATGAGTAGTGAATTTGAATTATTCGATGGAACGTCATTTTCTGATCTGATGCGTGATGTATATCACAATTCAAAAAAGAAATCTAGACAAATAGATTCACTAATACAAGAACTACGTCCGATGATCAAAAACGTCGGTGATGCAACAGTCATGGTTCCGCTTATCAAAGATTATTTAGAAGTATCAGTTAAAAATGATGATGCGTTAGTTAAACTAGCTGCTATAGTCCAACGTATTGTATCTGCTTCTGCAAAAGATGATGAAGGTAATGAATTTGGAATGTCTGATGAAGAACGTCGTAGGTTATTAGAAGAAGCAGAAGAAGAAATTAAATCAATTCAAAAAACTACAGATCCTAAAATAAAACAATCAAAAGAAATAGAGGATACAGATGTCGATGTTCATAGCTGAAGTAATTGATGATGGCATGGCTTATGGAAAAGACGTGCAGAGTAGATTATCAAGTGTTGCTAGTTTATTAAGCGGTGGTGGTGAAATACCAATTGGTGCAATTGAATGGAGAACCGGTGGTGATCCATCATTACCAGCTGTAACTGGTATTGCTGCACCATTACTACCTTATCTAGGACAAGTACCATTAATAGGAGAATATGTACTATGCTTTCAAGCACCTAGTACAGATAATAATGATTCTACAGCAGCTCAATCATATTATTATATCGGTCCTATTCAAATTGATAATAATAAAAATTATAATGAAACTCAAGGTATTTTTAAACGTACCGGCGCGCCGAATCCTACTATTCCAAAGCCATTAATACCTACATTTGCCAAAAAGAATGTGCCGGCGTTACAGCCACTATTTGGTGATACTATTATACAAGATAGGAACGGATCTACTATACGTATGTCATCGACTCAACTTGATAAAGCAATGTCGTATATGGATAGTTCTGTTAAAAAGGATGTTCCGTATAAAGTAACTGGTATTAGCAGAGGTAAAACAGGAGCTCTTGTAAAAGCTAAAGCATCAGGCAATCCTATAATGCAATTGACAGTAGGCTTGCCAGGCAGTGAAAGTGATAGCATAACATCCGTAGTTGGTAGTATAGGTGCCCCAGCAACAATATTAGAAAATATCGATAAAGACAGATCTTTAATTTATTTAACTAGCGATCAACAGTTAGTTTATAAAATGACCAGACCGTTTAAAGATAATAGTGTTAATCAACCATTAACAGGCGGAACTGTATTTAAAACCGATACTAGTAATCAATATGCCGATGAAGGTAAGAATTTTATCCATTATAAAAATAAAAAATCAATATCTGCTAAATCATTATCTCAGCCTGGTAAAAAACTTTTAATGAATCCACATCATGGAAAAGGCCGGTTTGTATTGCCAATGAAATATCCATCTAACCAAGCTGCAAATCCTACATCTCAAATACTTATGAGATCACATCGTATTACGCTTGATGCTCAATATGACAGTATATTAATGTGTGCATTAAAAGATGTTAAAATAGGTACTGAACATTGGAGAATAGAAATGGATTCTACTATGGGATTGGTGGAAGAAATAATGAAACAGGTAGAAATTATGACTACTCATCTATATGATTTAGGTAATGGAATAAAGGAGTTAGCGGATATTAATAGCAAAGTACAATTCCCGACGGGTGTTGGTCCTACCGGACCGTGTTTAAATGCATATAAAACAAATTATGATACGATTATGACTGGTTGTGATAACTTCCTAAAAGGAGTATCTAAACGACGAGATGCTATTAATAATATTAATCAGGAATTTAATAAAATGAGAAGATCTGGGTCTGAAAAGGCACAACATAAAAGCAAATAGATTATGGCAGTAGATAAATATGGTTCAACATTTCATAAACAATTATCAAAAGCTTTAAAGTCAGCTGCGAAGACAAGTACTAAACGCAAAGCTATAGCTAAAATGAAACTTGATAAAGGTTTGCATGATTATATGTTACGTAATGCCGTTTGTTACGACGACGGTGTGATGTTCAGTAAAAGTCCTGGAGGCCGGAAGCCAAAAGAATATCCTCAATCTGCGTTAGATGT
>Ga0181399_1000297_pt1 | contig 18604 bp, 12 predicted proteins | sample 22SPOviralmetaG_FD_130128 | JGI IMG/M metagenome (GOLD analysis project Ga0181399, IMG submission 130128) | Marine viral communities from the oligotrophic San Pedro Time Series (SPOT) site, San Pedro Channel, CA, USA - 22 SPOT_SRF_2011-05-21 | ecosystem: Environmental > Aquatic > Marine > Strait...
AAGAGATAACTCTGTTGGTACTGTTACTCATAGAATTCAAGGTAATTATGAAGTCGATGCTAGGGGACGTTATCGTGTTAGAGCATTAGGTAACCTTAACTTCGAGTCTACAACTGGTGGAATGTATACCAAGCTGGCTGGAGCATCTTATAGCACAATTTTTGGTCCAAAAGAAGAGAAAATTGTCGGTCTTAAAGGACCAGCCGCTACAACTGATCCAACACAAACATATAAACTTGATCTGGGACCGAATGCGATGGGTATGGTGATGAAATCTGCTGGTGGTATTGGTGTCACTGCTTCAATCGGTAATAGTTTCTTCATTAATAAAGTAGGTACATTGAATGTAACTGCAGGTGGTACGATGACTGTAAAAGCACTGTCAATTTTCCTCAACTGAAAATCGACCTTCGGTTACAGAAATTGCGAAAAAAAATCGCCCCCAAAAAATCTCCAAAAAGGTTGATGTAACTAAATACTAAAGGGAAATTGAGTGAGAGTATGCTATCTACACAATACCGACTACGACTGGAATTTATTTGTAAACGTATAGCAAATAATGACGATGTAAAACTAGATGACATGATTTGGGCACAAAAATTAGCAAAAGCAAACACATCTGCTAATGAGATGTTAAAAATGGCAAGACGCCAAGCTGCTCAAGATATTCAAGAAGGAAGCACTGATGATTTTCTGAATAGGATGGGTTTAGGAGATCCCGATCCATCCAACCATAAGAAGGGATTCACTGATGCTGATGATATTAAGGATTGGTTTCAGCAAGATAAACCCTCGGATTGGAGGCAACGTGACTGATTATGTTTGTATCGCTACATGGGACCCTATTTTTGAGATGATGCGCTATCATTGGGTACATAAGTCTGAAAAGGATCCTGTGCAATTTGTGAAAAACCTCAACCCAGAGCAAGAAGTGCTATGACAATTAAGATCACTCCTCAAACATATATTGATATGAATAAGGAATTTGAAGATGATAATATACCTTTTAGAATTGCTATTCCCACACAACAAGTAATTGATGAGTGGGCATCTACAACAGCGCCACATTATCAGGCACCACCAGCAGTAGATATGGTTCAAGAAATGTGGGATGCTATTGGAGGACGCCCTGATGAAAAATGAGAATGATGAAAAGTTTGCACTTGAAATACAACTAGATAATATATGCAGAATATTAGGTGGTGAAGCAAAGTATTATTTCTGTTCTAGTAAAAACACAACTCATAGAAAACTGGTAATCGAATATGAACACAGCAGTAATCTACAGTAACGGCAGTCAAGAGTGTGAGCGTATTGCAGCACTACTCAAGTCTATCGGAGGAGAGTTTCACGAGTATAAACTCAACGAACATTTTACTCAAAGAGCGTTTGAAGCAGAGTTTGGAAACGAAGCTACATATCCACAAGTTTCTATTGGTGCCAAGCATCTTGGTAACATGCATGACACATTACATTACATGAGTGACAAAGGAATGTTTGTGTGATATAATAGCGGTTGGTGACTAAATAAAAACGTAGTCAAGATGTTATGAAATACTCATTATCTCAAGCATACGTTTTTTATATGGGAAGTGTGGTACGTATGTATTTCATACAGAGTATCCCCTACACATTTGACGAACTCCCACTAATTATTCAAGAGCACCCATCAGTTCAGACTGAAGCATTGCAAGGTCGTGACTGGGATGACGAAGAATTATATAAATGTTCTTCATATCTTGCTGAAGAGGAATGTCATCCTCTGATGTTTGATATTGAAGTTAATGATCCTGAACTATTACCCAAAGATGATTGAACAATTTATAGAATGGTTTGAAGGAACATGGGAGAATAAAGTCCAGGCATTTTCAAACCCCGCTAGGTTTGCTATGGTGCGTCTACAGCACCACAAAGTGCCTGGAACGGACGCTATGTTCTATGGCGAACAAGCTTACAATTATCAACTACATGCCCCTTACAGGCAGTTTATCGTAGAAGCAATTGAAGATCCTAATGGTCAAATTAGGGTTCTTAATTATGATTTTGAGAAATATCGTTATTTGGGTGCTCTGAATCTAGAACAAATCAAGTACGACAAGGGGTTGACACACAAGCAAAAGTGTGATACAATTATGACTTACGACCCAAATAAAAACCAATTTAACGGTTCTATTGACGGTTGTGAGTGCTTGGTTCCCTACAAGGGAGATCAAATGACCTATGTCAGAAATGAGGCAACTCTTGGCATAGACTATTATAATGTGGTTGATCGTGGATTCCTTGTAGGAACTGTAAACCAAGTTTGGGGTGGTCGTTTTGGAGAGTTTGAGTTCAAACGTATGCCCCTGTAGCTCAGCTGGTAGAGCACCGCTTTTGTAAAGCGGTTGTCGCAAGTTCAAATCTTGTCGGGGGCTCCAGTCGATGTGGCGGAATTGGTAGACGCGCCAGGTTTAGGTTCTGGTGGGGTAACTCGTGGAGGTTCAAGTCCTCTCATCGACATTAGGAAATTATGCAATTCGCTTTAGAAACTTACATTAAAGACATTTCTGTCTGTGATGATCTCATTAAATTCTTTCATGAGTCTCGTTTCTCAAGTATGAATCGCGGTCCTGGTACTGTATATGGCAGCAGAGGAAAAGTGGGTAAAAAGTCCACAGATCTCTCTGTATTTCCTTCAGAACAGCGACAATTTCCTATAATCATGCGATATCTAAATCAATTGATTTCGTGTGCTGATCAATATATCGCAAAATTCCCATGGTGTAATGAATATGCTCCTTGGGGTTTGACTGAAGGTATCAATATCCAATGGTACAAACCAGGTGAGGGGTATTATGATTGGCACACAGAGCGGTGTGATGCTAATTCTCCCATGAGAGATCGACATCTTGTTTGGATGACATATCTAAATGATGTTGAAAATGGAGGTGGAACACAGTTCTATCACCAAAACACAACTGTAGGAGCGAAGAAAGGTAAAACCTTGATATGGCCTGCAGACTGGACTTATACTCATAGAGGTGAAGTTGCTCCGAATGAAGATAAGTACATAATTACTGGTTGGTTTAACTATGAAATCACTGGATGAATACAATTTTAGTGGTCGTCCAGTGACCTCCATGAATATCCTTCTTCTCATCAGCGATTTAGAAGGATCTTATCAAAATCTCAAATGGATGGGGTTGAAAGAAGACATGGAAACTCTTGAAGAAATGAAACGTAGATATTACAAACTCTACTATCAAAAAAAGAAGGAAGAGAAGGCAAACAATCCTCTATAGCTCAGCTGGTAGAGCACGGAACTGTTAATTCTGTTGTCCCTGGTTCGAGTCCAGGTGGAGGAGTTGGCGATACTGCCAAACCAAACCCCTTCCGTGTGCTATGAAACCTCCCTGCAAGGGGAGGTTTTATTGTATAAATAATCCAGAAGAATAGTCCTAGAAGGAACGGGTTAATTATGCCTCTTACAAGACTTGATAATCTTTACTCAAGTAAAACAGGTAAGTATCTATATGTATCGCCAGATGACTTTAATGCGACAGATGAGTTAGACAATAGAGGTAACTCCCCATTACGTCCATTTAAGTCTATCCAGAGGGCATTCCTTGAGGTAGCACGATACTCTTACCTACCTGGTAAGGATAATGATAGGTTTGACCAGTTCAGCATCATGCTGATGCCTGGTAACCACTACATTGATAACCGTCCTGGTCTTGTAGAGACTGCTAATCCCGAATCTAGATATTTTGATTCTGGTAATCTAATTGAAGCGAATAAACAGCTCATTGTTGATCGTTCTGCTGCAGAAATTTTCGTACAACACCCCGATTTCTTCTATCCTGGTGATGCTGCATCTGATGATGGGTCTAGATATGCTGACGCATATCGTCTAGTACAGTTGAATCGTAAGGAGATTGTAGACAAATCTGCAGCACATCTTGCAGTTGAATTCCCTGACTTCTTCTATCCTGGCACTAATGGTACAACAGAAGCTGAATATAGATTTAAAGATGGATATCGCCTAATCCAACAGAACAAGAGAGAAATTGTTGATAGGGCAGCAGCAGAAATTGCTGTAGCACACCCTGATTTCTTCTTCCCTGGCGACCCTGCAGACGATCCTGTATACAGATTTAAGGATGCATATCGTCTGATTCAGCAGAACAGAACTGAAATTATTGATAGTGCTTGGACTGCAATGCAGGCTGGTGCTAATGCCGCTGATCCTGCTGATGAGGCAAAGTGTAAGCGTGACATCGGTCTTCTAGTTGATTACGTTGGTATTGACCTTGTAAAAGGTGGTAACGAGTATACTCGTAAGTTCACCCTGAAGTATTTCCAAGGTGGTGTATTCTCTTACATCATTAGTGAAGTGTTGTCTACAAATGACGCATATAATGCTGCTAGGGATCTGATGATCCAAGCAATGAAGAATGAGTTGACAATCACTGATGCTACTATCACGATTGATCCTAATTCATGTGCTAACGTAGAGTCTGCAATCAATGTCTTGGTTCAGATTGTTACCGATGCATTTACTGCTGCTGATGCATCAGGACTTCCCGCAGAAACACTAGGATCTGATCTAACAAATGAAGCAAAATGTAAGCGAGATCTGGGTATATTTGTTGACTATCTTGGGCTTGATCTGGTTAGTGGTGGTAACGAGTACACTCGCCGTTTTACTGGTACGTATTTTGATAACACTGGATCCCCAATTGCTAATGGTCTGCTAGGAGAAGAAGCACAATCTATCACTGCTTTCAACAAAGCGCGTGATTTGATGCAGTCTGCAGTCAATAACATCTTGTTGGTTCAAGATTCTACCATCACTGTAGATGGTGGTGGTTGTGCTAACGTACAGTCTGCAATCGCTACACTAACGCAGATTTTTACTACTGTAATTAACGATGGTAACCTATCACAACTTCCTGTTGAAAACCTAGGAAACCTTGCTAGTGCAAATGAAATCGAGTGTAAGCGTGACCTTGGTGAGTACATCGACGCTATCTCTCTTGACGTTGCACTTGCAGGTGGTAACAGATACACACGTAAGTATCTGAAGACATACTTCAATGAAGCAGGCAATGCTTTCATTAGTGGTTCTCTAGAAAATGAGCAAACAGAGTCTATCGTTGCGTTTAATAAAGCAAGAGATCTGATGATTGATGCGTTCAGAAATGAACTCTTCTCAAAAGATTCGACTATCACTGCTGATCCTAACGGCACTCCTCTGTGTGCTGATGTTGCTAGCATGGTTGGCACTCTTGCCGCTATTGTAGAGACTGTCCTAGCTGATGGTAACCTAACACAACTTCCTGCTGAAGTTGTTACTGATCACGAGACACCTGGCGAGACCAAGTGTAAGCGTGACATCGGTTTCATTGTTGAGGCTGTTCTTTCTGACATCAGAAACGGTGGCAACAGCAACACTATCTCTGTAGCAAAGACTTACTTTGACAGAGAAGGATCTCCTCTAGCAAATGGTATTGTTGGCGAAGAGGCAGAAAGCATCACCGCATACAATAAAGCGCGTGATCTGATGAAGTTGGCAGTCACGAACTCCTTGCTAGACAAGGATCTGACTATCTCTCCTGGTCCTGCTATTGCAGGCGCTAACACCCCTGACATCGAGTATGACGAGTCTGGTAACCCTGGTGCATGTATTGACGTTCAGACAAACATTCAAACCCTGGTAACAATCCTTACCGATGTTATTAGTGCTGGTAGCTTGAGTGTATTGAGTTCAGTTACAGTTACTGGTGTTGTACCTATCTTTGACTACAACAGAGCACTTCAGGAATGGCAAGATGACAGCATCATTGACCTAGGTAACCCTGATAACGTATTCTATAAGTTCAACTCTACCGAGGGCGGTTGTATCGTCCCCAGAGGTTGTTCTCTAATCGGTTATGACCTCCGTCGTACCATCATCAGACCTCTATATGTACCTGATCCCGTTGATGGTGATCAAGAAAGAACTGGTATCTTTAAACTGACTGGTGGTTGTTACCTATGGCAGTTCACTATCAAGGATGGTGACCTCTCCGAAAACTCCCCACTATATGATCAGGCAGACAAAGTAGGTAAGGTATACTACAAGAATAATTCTACGGATCTGAAGATTCCCGAGTATTCCCACCACAAGATCTGCATTATGACCTATGCAGGTAATGATGAACTAGATCGTTACTACGAAAAAGTTGGTAGAGCATTTGCACAGTTCCAGCCTACAATTGATGATGGCGAACTAGAAGCACTGGTACAAGAGACTAGAATTGTTGGTCCTCTATCTGATACCAGAACTGTTGAGCAAATTGAAGTTGTTGATATTCCTGGTACATCTACTTCTAGACTCACTGTTACTACCAAGATTGAGCACGGATACTTCAAAGGTCAGTACATCGCTGTTATTAACAGTGGTTTATCTGATGAAGTCAACGGAACATTCAAGGTTGATACCATTGATGATAACAATCCAAAGGTATTCACCTACATCATTCCTATCACAGCTGCTGGTCTAGGACTGGTTTCGGGTACAACTTACAGCACTGCTAACGGTCTTGGCACTAGTGCAGTGATTCAAGCGGAAATTGACTCTGTTGAGTCCGCATCTCCGTATGTTTTCAACTGCTCGATTCGTTCTACCTGGGGTCAGTGCGGCATGTGGGCGGATGGATCCAAGGCAACTGGATTCAAGTCGATGGTTGTTGCACAGTACACGGGTGTTTCGCTCCAGAAAGATGACAGAGCATTCATTCGTTACGATAGATTTACTAACACATGGAACCAAGCATCACTAACTGATGCATTTGCTACTGTTCCTTATCACACTAAAGGTGATGCATACTGGAAGGATGAGTGGAGAAACTTCCACATTCGTGCTTCGGATGACTCCTTCATTCAGTGCGTCTCGGTCTTCGCTGTTGGTTTCCACGATCACTTCCTGATGGAAAGTGGTGGTGACATGTCTATCACCAACTCGAACTCCAACTTCGGTAACACTTCACTCCACTCTATTGGTTTCAAAGGATTCTCCTTCAACCAAGATAAAGGTGGTTATATTGATGCTATCATTCCTCCCAAGGTTGTTGATACTAATGTAGAGTCGATTAAGAAAAATTCTTACTACACTCTTGACATCGAAGCATCAAACGATGTTGCTAATAACACCAAACTATATCTTGCTGGTGATACTAATAAGGATCCAGCTTCACGTCCTGCAGCATCTATTGATGGATATAGAATTGGTGCCAAGCAAGATGACAGACTATATGTCAAACTGCCTTCTGGTGGTGTAGGTGGTAAGCAGACGTATCATGGTACACTAGAACCGTCTGGTATCAAAACAGTCACGGCATCTTTGTCTACTCTAACACCTAGTAACTTGAACGTATTGTTCGATCTAGATGGTGATGGAAATGATGACTTTAACAAGGCATATGATGCTGCTAATCTTATTGAGAAGAACAGATCCTATCTTGCTCAAGAGACTTATGGATACATCACTGCTGAATATCCAGCACTTCTGACTAACACATCTCTAACTATCACCAAGTGTGAGAGAGATATTGGATTTATTGTTGATGCTGTTGTCAAGGATCTTCGTGTCGGCGGTAACATCAACACTGTATATGCTTCCGAGTCTTACATCTCTAGTGGCAACGTATCCTATGTTGATACTGAACTAACTGAAACTCTTATTGCATATGACTACCTGAAGAGATTGATCTTCGGTGTAATTCGTAACGGTACACTCCTAATCAAGAATTGCACAACTTCTACATCTAGTCCCAATATTATTGTTGGTGATACTTCTGGACTCACAACTGGTATGCAGGTCAGTGAGTACGCCGAGAATGATTTTGTTAATGGTTTCTTGACCCAAGGTTCCTCACGTCTTGGCACTAACTTACTTGGAAGTAGTCCACTTATTATTACCCAGATTATCAATGCAACTACCATTGAAGTGGCTGATCCTGCAACTGGACAGGTTTATCAACCACAACTGGATAGCAGCACTACTTGGTTGTATTTTGAGAATGTCAACCAATACTCTTCATCTCCTCGTGTTGTAGATCTTTCGATCACTCAAGACGATACATATCCCGAGTGTACTAACATTGTTACTGCTATCGAAGGATACTTTGATGTTGTCAATCTGGTACTGAATGGCAACGGTAATCAAGTAACTAGAGTTGAAGCTATCATTGAGTCTTCGTCTCTAATTGGTAGAGCAACTGTATTTGTAGTTGATACTGGTAATGGGGATACTGATCCTCATGGATTCCAAACAGGAACACCTGTAAGACTTATTCCAAGAGCAACTAATGCTGGTGTTGACAAGCGTCTAGTCAGACTACCTCGTGGTTTTGAGACTAACAGACCATACTATGTAATTGCTCCTGGCAGAGATACATATCCAAATTCGTTTAATAATACTTCAGAGTTTGATAATAGTGCAGGCACCAAGTTGCTGCTTGCTGCTACTAAAGAAAATGCTGCTGCTGGTATCTATATCTACTCTTCTGAAACAGAGAGTATGAGTCCTGACGTTGAACTATTGGTTCAGCAACAGATTCTTGACGAGAATTATGACTTGCACAGATATGTTTGTAATGTCTCTGGCATTTACATCGAAACAGATATTCCGCACACATTCGACGTACCTGTACCAAATGTCCCAGCACAAACCATCTTCTTCGCTACATCTGGTGATGCAAGTTCTCAACTACCGACTATTTCGGGTGCTGGTGATGTGGCAACAGATGTGTATTACTTCCCACGTTTTATCTCCAAGACGAAGTTTAGCGTTCACACCACCCAAGCAGATGCTCAAGCTGGTACAAACGCTGTCATATTTACTGCAAATAGCGGAAGCGATTTTGTTGTCTATGGAAACAAAAAGACTTCCCCCCTCAAGTACGACCCAGTTGACTTCCAGAGATGGTATCTAAATGTCAAGGATGAGTCTTCAGGTGGTACTGATCCTAATGCTATCCTGACTAGATTCCATGCTACTGACTTTGTAGATGGTACTGGTAATCTATTCACTCCAGATACTTACTATGAAAGAATTGAGGATAACAGATCTGCTCTTGATAGAATCTATCGCTTGCGTTATGTTCTTCCACAGTATCTACAGACAGTTCGTGAACCACTCAATGGTTATGTTATTAAGTCAAGAACTGATGATAGAAGACGCCTGAAGGCACAGAGGTTCTATCTAGAACCCTTCAGCAACGGCGCACCAGCGGTTGCACAGTTCTTTAACCCTGCGAGACCTACCGAGCAATTGGGACTGTCTCTGGCGGATCTGGACGCTGCTAGCGTTGATATTAGTGGTGGATTCTATGATCCATACGAAAATCCACTACAAGTTGAGTTTGAGTCCAAGATTGCGACTACAATTCAGTCTGCTAAAACTATTTCTGTTGATCCTCAAGGAACAGGAACTGAAGTAGACAGACTTGAGTTGACTGTATTTGATCATACAATTATCAACCAGCAACTGAAGAATGAAATCTTCACTGTTATTGAGATTGGAGCTCCACAAGGTGCAGGCATCCAAACCAGCATTTACAATAGTAATACCGACAACTATATCAGTTGGACTGGTTATTGCTCTGGATCTGGTTATGTTCATGCATACTATCAAGCTGATGCAACAGCATTTGTTATCCTGAAGAACATCACTGGTAAGATTGATTTTAATGTCTATAGTCCTACTAACTTTGTTCAGAACAACGGAACGTTCTTCAATCTAACTGGACAACCTGATGCATATCCCACTTCTCTTTCTAGATCGGACAGAAAAAATTTCCTGTATAGAATTGAGGGTGCTAACGTTTATACCGCAGTTCCTGGTGATAAGATCACCACACCTGGTGGCGACACATATACTATTTCTAGACTCGAAGATGTTCCTGATATTGATGATACCTTCTACATCTTCAATATTGAGACTATTCAAGATCAGATTCCTCTTCAGCAAGATGGTATCTACTATCTGACTGCTGTTCGTGGTAATATCTCTCCATATCCTTTGGGTGCTGGTGTTGGTACTAACTTCCACTACTACAGGTTCTCTCAACCTATTTCTAATCTGTATCCTCTGGATTATAAGAATGATCCACTGTGGTTCCAGGTCAGTCTTACCACTGGAACTAGAGATCTAACTATTCTTGATCCCCCAGCATCAGCAGCTGCTGCAGATAACTACGTTCATGGTCTTGTTACTCTTAACGACTACAAGTTCAGTGAAACAAAAGAAGCAGTTGTTGACCTGACTAGAACTTCACCTTTTGCTGCTTATGAGTTTACTAATAATACAAGCAACCTGAATAGTATAATTCTAGACAATAGAATTCAAGCACAGGAAGGTAATGCATCTGTAGGTTCCGAGAACAGACAGATTCCTATCTCTGGTGACTCTGTATATCCTCTGGAGAAGAGATTCTATACAGAACTTCGTAGACCATCTATCGCAAGATCTGGTAACCACACATTTGAGTATCTTGGATTCGGTCCTGGTAACTACTCAACTGGTTTCCCACTTCGTCAGGAAGTTGTTCTATCTGATAAGCAAGACTTCTACGCACAAGCAAAACGTGAAGACGGCGGTATTGTCTTCTACACGGGTCTAAACTCTAACGGTGACCTCTATATTGGTAATCGTAAGATCAACGCTATTACAGGCGAAGAGACGTTCCTTGAGCAGGCAGTTCTTGAGGATAGTGGTGATGACGATGAAGGAATCGGCGCACTAGTTACTACTTTCGACACAGCAGTTACTTTCAATGATAAGGTAACCATCGAAGGTGATACCTTCCTCAACAATCCTGTTACGATTAACGTCGATCCTCTAGAAGGCGATGCACTTCGTATTCTATCTCTGGTTGACACTGGTGATGATCCTACACAAGACAGATCTTCCTTCAGAGATACAAGAGATGGTGACATTATTCTCACCAAGAACCAGATTGAAGCTGCGGTTTACAAGTTTAACCCACGCGGTAATGTAAATGATCCTGGTCAAGTTTATACCTGGAGAACACATTACACTGGTGGTCTTCCTTCTAATGCTTCTCCTGATAACACTGGTCTTCTAGCAGATGGTCAAGGTGGTACTGCCTTCTATACTCTACAGAGTATTACTTATGGATCTTCTATCCTACCTGCAGCTGGTGATGTTCTATACAAGGGTCTAGAAGTTGGTAGTAGCGGTTCAATGGGTTGGGTTTACTCCAACTTCTTTACTGAACTAGGTGATCTACAGATCTTCTCTATTGCCTCTAACAATACAGCAGAACTTACAATCACATGGGCTGCTGGTCTAGACAACAACGGACTAGGAATTAGAGTTGGTGAAAATCTACGTATCTCTAACTTCAGTAACTCGTTCTTGAATGGTACATGGGCAGTTCTTGCTGGTGGATTCTCTGGAACAGGTAACACTTGTACAATCAGAATCTTCAATGAGATTGCACAGAACACCTACGCATGGGCAGATGAAGGTCCTGGTGCGAAGATGGAAATCTCCAAGTCCAGATGGAAGGAGACTGGTATCATCGGTGCTGAAGCACTTCGCACAAGAACTGAAGTACCTGGTGATTACAGACTGGGTATCAACACCATCGGCAGAATGGCGAAGGAAGGTGTACTCACAGCTTCTGTAAGTGCTGAAACAGATCCAAGATCTAACTTGGATGTTGTTGGTAACGCATTCATCAGTGGTAAGAATTTAGTATCCTATGATGCTGTTGGTGCAGTAACTGCAAACAACTACCTAGCAGAACCTTCTGTTGGTAAGACATACTTTGCACTCACTAATGCATTCTTGGTTGGTGGTGACAGTTCTGATCCTGATGATTTTGCTACTCTTCGTGTTGCAACTTCTGATCTAGCAGTTGCTAATCAATCGTCAACATATAGAGCAGGTGGTCGCGTTGGTATTAACACCAGCATTGGACTGGATGCATCTACTGAACTTGATAAGAACTTCGTTGTAATCGGTGATTCCAGATTTACTGGAAATGTACAGATTCAGGATGACTTGAGTGTAGATGGTGGAGACATCAACTCTACTTCAGAAACATTCAGGTTCCTAACTGATAACGTTGACTTCCTGATTGCTGCAAGTGATACCGAATCGTTTAACATCGGTAACAACACTACAAGTGATCAACTCATCAACATTGGTAACAATGTTTCTGATGCTTCTTCTCACACATTGAGAGTTGGTGCTAACGCTGGTGTCACTACATTTGAAGTTCATAAGCGTTCTACTAACGCATTTGTTGATATCGCATCAGTAGAGGATGTAGTAGGTTCTGCCTGTTCGATCAAGATTGGTGGTGCTGCTCCTAACCTGAACTCTCAAACCTTAATTGGTACGTATCAGACTAGATTGAATGGTACTCTGGAAGTTGGCGCTTTCGCTGGTACATCTAGCACTAGAATCTTCACCACTGCAGCTACACTGAATATTGGTGACGGACAGAACACTACAAGAGTTACTATTGGTGCTAACTCTTCTACGGTAGACATCGCAGCACTTGGTGGTCGCACCACGATTAGAAACTCGCTACTCGTTCAGGGTAGCACCACATCCAACTCCACCATTAAATTGTCTGGTGGTCTGAATGCTGGTATTATTGCAATTGATAGAGCAAGATTCGGCACTTCTCCATCAGAGCACATCGTTGGATCTCTCGACAATCCTAACATCACGTTCCTCAAGTATATCCAGCTTGGTAGACAAATTGATACCGCTGGTGTTGGACCTTGGGGTGGTGATCAGTACCTCCTATCTGGTGGTCAGGTTGCTGCAATTGACAACATTACTCCAGAATCGAGTGCAACATGGGTTGCTAACGAGACCTATTCGTTCATCACACCTACTGGTGGTACAGGTAGCGGTGCTCTGTTTACTGTTCAGGTTCTATCTGACGGTACAGCAGACATTACTCTAGTATCTCCTGGTTCTGGTTACTCTGACAACGATCTGCTGACTATTGAAGCAGCGAAACTGGGTAACTCTGGTGGTGCTGATCTATCATTCAGAGTTAATGGAACTAATGATTCTGGTAACGTATACTTACTACCTATCACTAAACCATCTGTCAATGATTTCCAGATTGGTGATCTACTGTTTATCGAGAGAGCAGTAGAAGTAGCTGGACAGGATACAAACATCTCTCCTGTTGGTGAGGAATACAGTGAACTTCTTGAGGTTGCTGGTCTTACCAATATCACTGACCCTGCTGATCCTCTTGGTTTCAGAATCTTGGTTACTCGTGCTAAAGATGGTACAACTGCAAGACAGGATCACCCAGATAATGTAATCATCTCCAAGTTTGATAAGCAACTCAATGCTTCGTTTATCACTGGATTTGACTTTGATAACAATGGAACTCTAGATCCTACATCTAGTGTTACGATTAACGATAATGCCGTTCTAACAATCGTTGCTGATGGCACTGATATCGTTACCATCAATTGGAATAACGAGACTAACACTAGTGTTGGTGCTGATTACGGTGAGTTTATTACAATCGCTGGATCAGACATTGTTGGTCTGAATGGTACATGGCCAATTCAAGGTGGTATCAGTGGTCCTGCATCTAGTCTAGAGATTAAGACAAGTCAATATGTTTCGACAGGAACTTACATCTGGTCTGATCAGGCTGCAGCAGCTGAAGTTAAGATCAATAGTGGTGCTGGTCTACTAGCAGATTCGGCATCTGTTAGAATTGGCGTTGCAGAATTTGGTGGTGTTCTAACTACCAGCGATTACCTGCTCCTATCTGATTCTGAAATCGTTAAGGTTGATGCTTTGGTATCTACTGACATTCAGTCTCTGGTTGTCACTGACGGTGGTGATCCTGAAGTCGAAGTATTTAAGGTTGAGTCTACAACTGGTAATACCTTCGTTGGTAACACACTATCAGTTGGACAAGGATTTAATAAGTTCATTGTTGATGGTGGAACTGGCGATACCGTAACTCAAGGAAAACTAACCACTAACAATGATCTAACCGTAAGAGGATCTGTTGTAGAACTTACCCAGTTCTTCACCTTAACCAACGGTGGTTCATCTGGTATTGCTGAAAGAAACACACTTCGTGTTGATACTGCAACTGGTGATCTGGAAATCTATGGTGGTGACTTCAATATCTTCGGACCTGATGGTACTACACCACGTCTACAGTTCAACAATTCTTCAGGTGACTTCACTACCTTCGGTTCATTCTCTGCTCTGGGAACTGGAACATCTGTATTTGGTGGTAGTATCCTTGCTAGTGGTGATCTTACCGTCAACGGTGGTGATCTAACGGTTAACTCTGGTGGCACTGAAGTCTTCGGTGTTGATGAAGATGGCGCGGTTACTGTCGCTGGTATCTCCAACTACTTCTCACAAACTGGTGGTCGTAAGTGGGTCTATAGCGATTCGTTTGATGTTGATGCAGAAGCAAATACAAACTACTTCCTCAATGTCTCTCAAAATACGGTCGTTAAATTGCCTTCAGGAGCTTTGATTGGTGACATGATTAGAATCGTTGATATCGGCGGTCTACTTACTTACAACCTCTCGCTGATTGTAAGAGCACCGTCTACGATTAAAGTTCAAAATGCAGGTGATAATACAGGCACCACTCTACTAACGGGTAATACTGCTGACCTAAATGGTTATGATGGTGGAGAACTAGTTGTTCAAACACCTAACGCTGGATTCGCACTAGTATTTGCTGGTACAACTGATCCAGATGGTAATACCGCAGTTCCGATAGGAAAAGACGGATGGTTCTTAATCGAGGTTTGATTTAATGTTCTACCAGGAGTCAAAAACAGCAAGAGCGGCAGTGGTTGGAACCATTATGCCATGGACGGGGGGATTGTCAAACATCCCTCCTGGATGGGTGCTATGTAGTGGCGGTGTTGTAGATGCTGCAGATTATCCATTACTTACACAAGCAGTTGGTAATACATATGATGCTTTAGGTGGATCTATTACAGGAAATTTTCCAAATTATACTGGGACAATTAAACTTCCTGATTTGAATGAAAAAGCTTTGATGGATATTGAAACTTCTTACTTTGCTGCCAGAGTATCTGGTGGCACTGGTAGGGATGCAGATATAGATCCTGATGCGCTTACTATTATGTCACCAATTATCGGTGACCATGAGGATAATGGTATTACCACTATCTTTACAAATGTTACCATCGATGTTATCTTCAATATCAATGCAGATGACAGAACTGGATACCAAGGAAAAATTACAGGCAACACAAAGGAAGATGGAGAAGGTGTTGCTACAATTTATACTGGTCCTAGAAAATTAGGAAGAAAGCACGTTAAGAGACATAATCACCCAGGAACATATCCAACGTTGGAGGTTCAGAATCCACAACTACCTGGAGATGGTGTTGCTGGTTATGAAAATATTGCATACACTTTATATCACTCGCACGTTGATAATGAGGGTGGTGGATCTACAGGTGATACTTACTACTTTGGTTGGTCTGCTGATAGTGCTGGTGATGGTTCGGCAGGTAATGTTACTGCTGCTCCTGGTCTAGCAGCTGGTAATGTAACTGGTAGTACAACTCCAGCTGGATCAGAACTTGATTATATGTTTACTTGGCCAGCAGCTAATGATACAATACCATCTGGATATAATGGAGGATCGCAGGGTGTTGTTGTAGCACATGTGAGATCGGAGAACCCTCCCGTTAACATGAAACCCCAATCCGTACTAGGATCTCCAATTTCAAGTCAATTTGCTGTAACTAATTTAAGACCTGAAGGACCATTTTTGGATTCTAATCGTGCGGTTCCAGCTGCAGCTCGTGGTGGTAGTTTTAATATTCCTTCTGGTCTTAAGAACTACTATGATTCTTCAAATCAAACAGCATCACAAGTTCGTGCTACGATGATGAGTCATGCTGGAGTTAATTTTACCTCTAATGATCTGGGTTTAGGTGGTAATGTAGGTGATTCCATTGAAGCACATGATCACGGAGAGTTTGATATTGAGTTTGACTCTGGTGGTTTGAGACCTGCAACTAGTATTATCACTGACGTTAACTTGCCTGGTACAGTCAATGTAGATAATACACAGAATGAGAGAGCATTGCAAATAGATATGAACATCTCACAACCAACACTTTCCTGCATATACATCATCAGAGCATACTAAAATGGCAAAGTCAATATCTACTAATTACGCCAGACAGAAATCTCACTGGGGTGGTGTTCCTGGAACTATTCAGATGCATACTGTTTACGGAATGGGATTTAATAATGATCCTAGTACGGCAGTATTCAGAGATAATATTCCTGGTGGATTTTTGAGGTGTGATGGATCTATTCTAAATGTAAAAGATTATCTGCTATTGTCTAAAATTTTAGGTGTAGGAACCGAATGTAGATTTGCAAAAGAAAATGCAGTTCTACGTGATCCAGATGCTGACACAGGAGATCTTGGAACATTTCAGATACCTGACCTAGGATCTAAAGTTATCATCGGTGGTAGAGGATCTGGTGAGTATCGTGATACAACAATGGAGAACAAGCCCAACCAGAATAAGGTTGGTGTTGAAGTAACTCCACAGACACCTCTTGGCGAAAGACTATTTACAAATTACGTCTCTAATACTGGTGATGGCATGAAACTTACTGCACAAACATCTATTCCTTTTAGAGGCAATATCAAGTACAACATGCCCTCTTATGTAAGTCCAGAGATTCTTTCTATTGAACAGTATCAAGCACATCAACATGAGGCTGACTCACATGTTCTAAACACCACAGCGTCTCAATATCGTATTGATGGTGATGGATTGACTGGTGACTCTGATACAGCATATAGTGCAAACGTAGAAGCAGAAAATATTTTGGATGAAACTCAACCAAACGTTCAAAGAGGTTCATCTAGTCACGATCACAGAATTTCAAAACCTTTTACTTATGCTCAAAACTTCAGTTATGCATTCCCTGCTGCTAATATTCCACTAGATGATATGGAATCATACATCGATGTTGACACAACTAATTTAGAAGTATTGAACCAGGTTGTAACTCCTTTTATTATGGTACATTACATCATTAAGTTCTGATATGGGTCAATATAACAGTCAGTATACTTATAGTAGTAGCTTAACATTAAGAGCTGATGTAAAATACGTCCAGTACATTACTGTTGGTGGTGGTGGAGGTGGTGCCAGACCTTTTGCTGGAGCTGGTAGAGTTCCTCAAAGTGGTGGTGATACCAGACTCAACACAACAGGATTATGGTCTCAAGGTGGTAGAGCTGGTGAACTAAATCGTGGTGGTTATGGTGGATACGGAAACTATTCCTATGGTAGGAATGGTGTAATTAATAATTCTGGCGGTGAGTTTTTGCGTGCTGCGTCTGGTTATGGACCATATGGATTTGGTGGTGCAGGACAGTGGCGTGGTCCTCCAAACTCTGGTGGCGGCGGTGGCGGCGGTGCGTCAATCGCAACATATTATCGAGGATCAAGTGGTGCTGTTGGTGGTCAAAGCGTAGGTTGGACTATCGGACAAGGTGGAGTACAGGGTGGTAATGGTAATAGAAGAAGAGGTTATGTTGGTGGCATTTATATCAGGCAAACCACTTATGATAGACCTTCTGCTAGTATAAGTGCTAATCCTTCTTCTATCATTTTAGGCAGCTCCACTACATTAACCTGGACTACATCTGGCGATATTGATAGTGTTAACATTAGTGGAATAGGTAATGTAGGTACGAGTGGATCTTTATCTATTAGTCCATCAGGATCAGGAAATTGGACACTTAATGCAATTAATCCAGCATATACGACACAAGATACAGTTACAGTTACTGTACTGATTCCACCAGTGGTTACTATGTCTTTTGACAATGACACTATTGTCTTGGGGGAGAATGCTACCTTGACATGGACTGTTACTGGTGATGCTGATCAAATGACTATTGATAATGGAATTGGTGTTACTAACCTAAATGGTTATCAAACAGTTACACCAACGCAATCTATAGTTTATACAGGAACTGCTACTGGTGTTGGCGGGACAGGTAGTGGTACTGCTGTGTTAACAGTATTGCCACCACCAACATTGAGTGTTTCTGGTCCAATTGTTGTTGACTATTTGGATGATATGCCTTTTAGTATAAGTGCCACAAATGTACCTGGTGGTGTTAGTTTTACTACTGCATATGTCAATACAAATGGTACTCAAGAGCAGGAATCTTCAGTAACTATTCCAGGTAGTAATGGTGATCTGGTTGAGATTACAGATTTTGCATATACTCCTGCATATGATAATTTTGGTCCAACATCAGTAACATTTTTGTTTACTGCCAATGGATACGGTGGATTGGTTGCATATGAGCAAGTAGTTATTCCTGTCACTATCGACCAGACACCAGATGCCATTGATATCCCTTCAACCGAAGACAAATTAAGGGATGAAGAACCTGTTGTTACGCCTAATGTTGAAGTTACTAGTGAACAAATTGTTGTTCAGGATATAGATATTCCTGTAGAGATCAAGTCAGATTATCCTATTCAAGTAGAAATCGAGAATGGTGAT
>Ga0181399_1000301_pt1 | contig 18588 bp, 16 predicted proteins | sample 22SPOviralmetaG_FD_130128 | JGI IMG/M metagenome (GOLD analysis project Ga0181399, IMG submission 130128) | Marine viral communities from the oligotrophic San Pedro Time Series (SPOT) site, San Pedro Channel, CA, USA - 22 SPOT_SRF_2011-05-21 | ecosystem: Environmental > Aquatic > Marine > Strait...
AATAGCTTCAGACCGCTCCGCATCGTTCAAATCCCCATACATATAGGTTTGTATGTACTTAGCTTCGATTTGGTCCTTTTTTTGGCCAGAATCCAGATCCGGGTTAGCTAAAATCGTCTCAACATCGTCGTCGTACCTTTGTTGCTCATCCGATTGATTTTCATATTCATAAACAACGTTTGCGATTTCCTCTGCATCTCGTTCGGCGGCTTCCCGACCCGATATTTCAAAAGTATAATCATACGCAAATGTATCTCTATAACCTTCCATAATAGCATCATATTTAGCTTCCGGCGATTTGTCAGAATCACTTATAATGCTATCGATTATTTCATTCATATTACGCAAATCAATTTCTTGATCGTCTACCATATTTGCTATATTCGTCGCAGCTTCTTCTGCTTTTTCTTGATCTTCGCTATCGAGAATATTTTTATATGTATTTGTTTCTCTGAATCTAGTTTTGATAGTTTCCTTTTTTTCTTGGTTTGACATTGAACTATTTAAAATTTCATTGAACCGTATAACCTCCGCATCGCTTTTTAAAGAATCTTGTTGCTCGTCTACTATTTGTGCACACGCGCTATCTGGATCTTTTTCTGCCAGTTCTGTTATAATTTCTGAAATACGAGTAGACAACTGTGTAGATGAGAAGAGATTATTTTGAAATTGAGATAACTCTTCATTAAAATCTGACATGGAAGTGAACGAATTGCCTATGAGCGTGGTGCGTTTATTACTGTCATTTTCGGTCATCACATCTATTATCTTCGTATGAGTAGTTTTAAATTCTTCTGGAAATGTATTTCTTTCTATAGCAAGAGTTATAGCGTTTGCCATACATGTAAATATCGAAGGAGGTTGATCAGTATCCGTTGATATATTATCAAAGTCTGTATCAAGTGAAACATCTTGATCAGAATCTAGTGGACTCATTGAAATTGACTCAGAGTTCAATAAGGCCGTATCATCTTGACCTAGTTCTCCATTTACCTGATCCGCTCCCGGTTCATTCGTTGAAATCGACGTATACTCATGTGAGTCTTTATCTTGTGAGTTAAATTCATTTACTTGACTAGCCCATTCATTCATAAATTGTCTTGTAACCTTTTCAGACGAAGAAGTTGGTGATTCTAATACGTTAACGTTTATATTTTCGGTCTTATTTTGTGAATCGAATGCAGAGTCTCCTGTCTTTTTTATCAAACCACTCGACGCAGACGCCTCTATGTAGAAATATAAGACGATTAATACTACGAAAAGTAATATGAGTAAGTTTATCGTCATTAAAATATATCAACATTTAAATCGGGTTTGGAATAAATGCATTTCGTATTTTATTTACATAATATATGTATCCCGCGATTAATGCTAAGAATGCGATTATTATATAATTGAAAGAAAACTTTTTACGTTTTGTTTCTTCTAAAATTTTTTCCGCCTCGTCTTTGTTTGGTAGACGTTGTACACTTTGGTGTAAAAGGTCTATTTTACCTATGAGAGCGTATAGCGCTTGTAAAATTTGAACTTCTCTGTTTATTGGTTTTTCTTTAACATCTATTGTTGTAATTTCTAAAATCATGTACCATTTAGAAGTGGGTTGAAGTGTTTGATAAACGCCGTTGTCTAAACTTTCTGATATTTTAAAATCAAGTTTTTGTATTGATATTGGATTAAAAAAATTTGTTTCCTTGTTAAATGGTTTCCATTGTTTATCGCAATTTTTTTCTAACGGTATACGTGCAAATATTTGTCCACTTCGCTCGTTTAACATCTGAGAGCGTTGCGGAATTTCTGGACAAATTATATCTATGAAGTTCCCTAAATGATCATGGTTAGCGTGTGTGAGGTGAAAATCAACAAGTTTTATTCCGATTACTTGAGATATATCTTCTGCGTGCGTGTTAGCTTCGAGAGATAAGTTAAGTGTAAAAGTATTATTCGAACCGCTTACATAATCCGAATCTAGAACTATATATTGAAGTTTCTTTGGAATATCCTGTAGAGACGTCCCCATTTATATTCGTTTGATAAAAAAAATAAACCTAAGTCACGTGCTTTTATTACTTTTTAAGTAAAATGGATTCTATAAAATTTACAAGTTGTGTACCGTGCTTGAATATCGATGTCAGTGAATCTATAGGAGTGTTTGATAAAGTGTATGAACACGTCGCTACTTTAAATTTTTGGGAGGGACCTGATAAAAGCGAAATACGAGATTCTATCGAAAATATATCTATCACGATTAACGAATTGAATCATCAGGTCGAAAATTTAAAAAAAAATGTAAAACAAAAAAAAGAAAAACCAATTCGTGTACAATGTCCGTTCAAAACTGCGAAAGGTTCTCAGTGTCGTAAATTTTGTATGGACGGTTTTGAAACATGTAAAGTTCATTCCAAACCTTTAAAATGTAAGAAGGTTATAAAAGCTCCTAGAGTAAAAAGACCGGCGTGTACGGGTATTAACATACGAGGAAATCCGTGTAGAAATAAATGTCTAAATGATAAAACGTATTGTGAAAGACATGATCCGGATGCACCACCGACGATTAAAAAAACAAAGCGAAATAAAAAACGTGAGACTCCTATGCATACACACGCACCAGGCGAAATTCCAAAAGAAAGATGTATTTTATGTGAAACGCATGGAGACATGTTTAATCCGTTTATTGTAAATCATGATATATTGGAAACACCTGGCTCGAGCGGTCTCACCTTACGAACTTGCATCGATAAAAAAATCGAAGTTACTAATAATAATGAATGACATAGGATTTTTAGTAGTAGTTGCAGTGGTTGGTATTTATAATTTTAGTCTTCCACACGTAAAAAAAACAGTTCCTATAGAACCTAGAAATGAAGAGTTAAACGGTAGACCGGCTCATTTCATGATGGGTAATAAATATTCACCCAAATTTAATAAAAAATAATATAGATAAGTATAAGAGAATGAAAAACTTTCTATTTTTGTTGGTAGTTTTAATTATACTCATAAAATTGTATTATAAACTCGAATTCTATGAATCGTATCCATCTTATTCCGATTTAGAAACCGATACATCAAACACGTCCCAGAATAGGAACGAATATGATATGGATGATGAAAATATAGATTCTTCTGAGAATAATGTTATCCTGTGCTCGAATACAGATGATAATACACCGGATTGTGAAATGTCACAAGAACAATATGATAAGTTAGAACTTGAAATGAAAGTGGATCCATATGACCCAAATAACCTATCTGACCCGAAAAACGAAAGTTCCGATGCAGAATACAATACAAGTATGCAAGATGAAGTAGATCTTTTAAATCAACTATCAGAATTTACCTACAACGAGGAAAGTGGTGTTTACGAACCATTCGACAGTGTTACTGTACACCCAGATGTATCCGATTCGAGTGTTAACAAAGACTCCGTGAATGCAAATTATAACAAGTATATGGCTGATAACGAAAATCTAGAAGAAAATTTAAAAAATATAACTGATCACGAACAGTCTAAATATTCTAGTTTAAATGATTCGAATACTCTAGACGGTATGACTATAAATGATATTTACGGAAACATGCGAGTTTTTTGTACATCTACACAAGATGAAACGTGGAATGAAAGTATTGGTGTCGACGAAGACCAATCAACGAGCCGGAATCGGCCGGAATCGGCTCACGACGGGGACGGCGGGGGCGAAGGGGAGGAGCAGCCCAACATCGTCATCACTCGGTCCGCCCCGCCTTCCTCAGACGACAATTCTCCGATTTGGTCGGACCCCACGAACCATGTAGACGAATGGAGCTTGGTTGATGACCCGACTCGACCAACCTGGCATTGAGAGCTAACTGTTTGCTCGTACAACTCGACTCGTTTATCTGATGTGTCGGTGAGCCCGAATGAGTAGTTTGAAATCAATACTGGTTATATACATTTAAAAAAAATGTTTACATATATAAACCCAGAAGAAAAACATGTTTGGGTGGATACCTATTCCGAGAATTCCGGGCATTCCGACCGACTGGTGGGGTAGTCTCGCGTCTGCGGGTAATGGTATAGGCGATTGGGTTAAAAAATCACCTGATCATGTTGGTAAGTTGGTGAATAGGGCGGGTGATATTTTTACGGAAACGGTTAATGGTCTTGTAGATGAATTTGGTAATTGTTTCGATAAGATGTCCGGTCAAAGATTGGAAAATCAAAAAGAACACGACGTACCTGGTAAAGGGAAAAAGTGTTATACCGAAGGGATTTTCAATCAGGCAGGTAAATGGTTATTAACAGATGGTAAAGATTTTTTTAATGATGCAGGTGATATATTAGAAGATGCCGGTAACGCTTTTGCCGATGAATTGGGTAATTGTTTTGACAAGGTGAGTGGTAATCAGATCACCAATACGAAACGCGAACATCCAAATGGACGCGATAATAAATGTTATACCTTCGCGGCGGGTAATTGGCTCTACGAGGAAGGCGGTGAATTTTTTGATAAGGCAGGTAATGAATTCGAAAAATTTGGTGATAATATTGTTGATGAACTCGGCAATTGTTTGAATCAAGTCGGTGAAGCCACAGGTGCAAAGAAAAAAAATGTACGTGGCAGGGGAACCAAATGTTATACCACAGACGTTTTAAATACAACGGGTAATTGGCTCTACGAGGAAGGCGGTGAATTTTTTACTGAGACTGGTGAGAAAATTAAACAAGCGGGTAATTACCTGGCTAACGAAGCTAACGAGTGTCTTAGTCTTGATGGCATTAAAGTAGATGGTGTTGCGTATAGTCATAAAAAGGATCGAGGTAAGTGTATAGATGCAGCGACAAATTTCGCTAAGACATCGACCGGCGTTTTTGTAGAAGGTATAGAAGGAGCCGGTGATATGTCAATAGATGTACTAGGAGACGCGGTACAATTAGGAGAACAATTAGGTTATACTGTAGCCGACGGTGTAATGGATGGTGCGGATTGGTTTGCAGATATATCCGACCAATATATATTTCCGATGCTGGGTACGAGTAGGTGTGAACTTGGTATCGACCCAGACAAAGAGAAGTGTGACCAACAAAAACAACAGGAATACGAGAACGATGATCCCACAGGTGTGATAAATAAAGAAATATGCGATTCGTTGTCTTCGTTTGATTGGAATTCTGATTTGAGTTTATGTGTTTTGAAAGATGATAAACGCGACGCAACCGATAGTTTTCAAACTGCTATCACAGAATGTTCTAGTAAAGCGGGTTCGATAACATTCGAAGAACCTATAGATCCATCTTATAAAGCTAACCCATTAATAAGTAACGACGAAGATCCGTATGCAAAGTTTCAACCATCTGATTCAAATTATGATCCACTTGTAGCAGAACCCGTCACACCCCCATCCGAGTCCCCCCTACCAAGCTTTCCTCCGGCTGACGAGGCGCCGGCACACCCCGATCTAAATATTGACGTCGAACCCATAACTAATGCCGACGCTTTATCAGAAGAGGAACGAAAAAGAAGAGATGATCTTCTCAGTGACCTTAATGATCTAATCAGTCTTGATCTCGATCCAGAAAGTAACACAGCGGGTGACGACGATTATCACGCAACAGTTGCGGAAATAATCGAAGAACTTCTGGATATGGGTATCCCTCTTAGCAGTCAAATTGTAGAGAGGTGGAGTAACCCGGAACTGTTCATTCCGTCAGATATCCCATTCATACGACTAGGACCGAAATACAATCATTATGGATCTCGACCAGATGGGGTGTGGAAGGGGAGTCAATTTCGTCTACGTGCTTCGTCTACTGGTCACGCATATACACAGCATGATATCAGGGATATAAATAACGCAGCTAGTGAATGTGAGACTCGATGTAGACGTAAGCCTAAATGTCCAGGATTTACTGTAGAATGGCATACGGACAAATCGGCTAAGTGTCTGGTATATCATGAACAAAAAGACACACGCGAGCTGATCGCGGCTCGGAAGCTCGAGAATGATAATAAAGATCTACGCTCTTACCGGTATATTTTCCAACAAAAATGTAATGCAGCTCCATTTAATCACACGGCGACGGGCGCGTCGTCCGGTGGAAGCGCACCAAAGCCAGACTGTACGTACGAGATCAATGGTCATACATGGTGGAGAGGTAACCTCAAAACTAAAGAGGCAATTGATGCAGGTGAATGGAGGGGGTTCGTAAATCAGGAATCAATCCGTAACCCGTACCCCGATTCGAATGAACTAGACTTAATTAAAAGTGGGGGGCACCAACGTATCACTAATTCTTTATATCCACCCCGCGTTGACGAAGAATATGTCAAAACGTCTGATGGGAATATTACACTCAGATCAATGCCTAAAAACAGACCGAGATACAACGCCACCGACGAGCCGGTAGAGAGTTGGCGAAAACGAGTCGAAGAAGAACAAGTGGCCAATGATTTGAAAAGTCGCGGTGTAGACCCCAAATCTTCGAAAAAGGAATCCGAGAATCCAGAAAATTTCACTTCTTCCACTCCGTTCAAACCTTTGGGTAATGTGCGCCTCAAAACCGGAGCCAGTGGGTATCCGTACTCACAGTTTATTACGAAGGAGAAGGGTGGCGTCGAGCCAGGAATTCCAAAGGGTGCGGTAGATGAATGTCAAGCTAAATGTAAGACAGATCCTACGTGCCCAGGTATTTCAATGGACCGTTACCGTGATGGTGCGATAAATTGTATGACGTTTAGGAAACAAACGGGTGAAGCATCCCATCAGTCATGCGTATACCCACCATTTGATGGCGAATGCGTCTCCGCGAGCGATAACACTGCTACGTACTGGAGAGGTACACGTCGCGATGCAGCGAATATCGACGAGACGCTGTGGGCGTCTCAGCCAGCACCTGCTCCTGCTCCTGCTCCTGCTCCTGCTCCTGCTCCTGCTCCTGCTCCTGCTCCTGCTCCTGCTCCTGCTCCTGCTCCTGCTCCTGCTCCTGCTCCTGCTCCTGACCAACCGTGTGTGACACCAAAAACATTCGATCCATCTGTTACATACGACGGGCCAAGAAACGATAATTATTACAATTACTGTCATGAAATGGTTTTATCTCAATCGTCCAAGTGCAGAAAGGAATTGTGTACAAATAATAATGTTTACCGTGCTTGCAGAAATGAATGTAATGCTTAATAAAATGTCAAGCTAAACGTAAGACAGATCCTACGTGCCCAGTATTTCAATGGAACGTCGCCGTGATGGTGCGATAAATTGTATGACGTTTATGAAACAAACGGGTAAAGCATCCCATCAGTCGTGCGTATACCCACCATTTGGTGGCGAATGCGTCTCCGCGAGCGATAACTCTGCTACGCACTGGAGAGGTACACGCACAAAGACAATGTTACAAGATTTAGATAAATAATCTTGAGTGAAAGTAGATGATCGTAGTAGGTGGACTGATACTTCTGTTGACCATATTAATAGTTTTTGTGATCTACAGAACAAACGGAAGTCGGAACATATCACGGAAAAATGTATGGGCGGGTTCCACTGAATACTACGACGATCCACCGACCTACTATCAAATATCTAATACCAGTGATGCGAACGCTATCCCCTTAAAGAACGTCGCTACTAGAAACCAGTATTTTTCAATGGACCGGGCACCTGATTCTATAGAACGAGCCCTGCGTGAGGAGGAAGAAAGGAAAGCGAAAGCAGAATTGTGGGCCTCTTTCACTCCCGCAGAACGCGCAGCAGCCGAAGCAGCAGAAGAGGACCGGATATGCGATGAGAGGAATCTACAACAGGAGGAAGACCCCGATCCCCTCGATGCCCTCGACCCGACGGGCACCGGACACACTTGGGAGTGGCTTTCAAACTGGGCCGAAGCAGCAGAAGAAGAACGGGAAAGGATGTGCGAGGAGAATGCAGTCAGACGACGGGCGGAAGAGGAAGAGGCCAGACGACGGGCGGAAGAGGAAGAGGCCAGACGACAGGAGGAAGAGGCCAGACGACAGGAGGAAGAGGCCAGACGACGGGAGGAGGAAGAGGCCAGACGACGGGAGGAGGAAGAGGCCAGACGACGGGAGGAGGAAGAGGCCAGACAACGTGAGGAAGAGGCCAGACAACGTGAGGAAGAGGCCAGACAACGTGAGGAAGAGGCCAGACAACGTGAGGAAGAAGCAGCGGCCGTAGCAGCGGCCGCAGCCGCATTGATTAGGGCTGAAAAAACACCTGAAAATGACTGGGGTGGTGGTAGTATGATTCATCTGGATCGTCACAATGTAACCTGTGGTGACGATGGACTTATTGGTTTTTCTCTAAAAAGGACTGGAAACAACACAATGTTCTATGAATATACTTGCCGGAATGATATTAATACCCCCCTTGAGGCTCAAAAGAACACTGGTGCGAATGATTGGGGCGGAAACCATCTTATATATTTAGATCGCCATACAATGGACTGTGGGAAAAAGGCAATTGGTGAGTTTAAATTCACAAGACCAGCCGGTAACAAAATCATGTATAACTATAAGTGTAGTGGAAAAGCGACTACTGGCCCCTGCCGTGAAGACCTAATGGTTACGAGTACAAAGACTGGACACGGTATTAATAAAACAACTTCTCTCGATGATGTACACCCCAAATGTAATGACGATGAAGTCTTAACAAAAGTTAGATTTCTGCGTCACAATCCCGGTACACGAAGTGAAACGGGGTCCTATAAATACACATGTTGTGGAATGGGCGACGAGCAGTCGGTCGCCCCTGCCCCTGCTGCTCCTGCTCCTGCTCCTGCTCCTGCTCCTGCTCCTGCTCCTGCTCCTGCTCCTGCTCCGGTATCAAACCACTCGACGAACGGAAGGTGTGGTAATTCCGGCAATAATAATAAGAGGTGTCCCGGTAATCAGTGTTGCAGTCTCCACCGCTGGTGTGGTGGTAACCAAGTGAACCGGTCCGCTTGGTGCGCGAATCCCAACGGGAAGGGGGGGTACAGGGGGCACAATGCGGACTACGATGGACAGGGTTAAATGAAAAAAATCTAACTATAATATATATTACAATATGGCGTCCGCACGACCATCTAGTAATCGGCGTCGCTCTTATAAAAAAGGCCCAGTGACCAACTTAAAGGGGTGGCCGATTGAACCGAGAAACGCGGAGTTCACCTACCGTGATTGTATGGAATCCATAAAAAAACAGACGGGGCGTAAACTAAACAGACGGAATAATAGTCGATGCAGACACGATCCTAACCATGCAAATCCCAAACGACCGCCCGTCGCGCCGATGAACACGAACTGGATTAATTTTGGCGATAATGTTTTTAAGAACGACTACGACGAAGAGCAAACGCAAAAGCGCGCCGAGACGGCAGAGTCCACAGGTTATTATCGCTTTTTTTGACGAACTCGCCTCAAAGGACACGGGGGGGTGTATTAAAATAATAAAACATCAGACTTATATAAATGAACGAGGTGATTAATTGGCCCGATAGAAAAAAGTATTTCATGTTCGGGTGCATACCATCTCGTCTACTTATAGCGATCTCGTGTCTATACGTTTCAAAAAAATTTGTGACCGCACAGGCTATAGTAACACTCGTCATAGCCCTGACGTTTTTAACGCTTTGGACATTTAAGTTACGGTTAAACGCTTCAGAAGGTGGTGGTGAAACATGGTGGCACGATTATAGGTTCCCACACGGTATATTATATTTAATCGCCAGTTTCGGATTATTCACCGATAATCGAATGGTTGCGTTCGGTGCTTTACTACTAGATGTTCTACTCGGGATACACGCGTTCATGTATAAATATGATTACTATAATAAATTATCTCAGTAAACATAAATGAATAACACAAATTCAAGATTTTCTCAAGGACTTGGAAGTGTTAGGAGTCCAGAAATAAGATACGTATTGATGCCCGTGTTCTTTATAATTATAGGATTCTTACTTACACGGTTCGTAGGGTTCGGAATCGTAGGTAAATCGTGCGATGAATCAGATCCACCCAAATGTAAAATGACACATATAGGTATAGTATCTGCAATATCTGGTTTATTTATTATGTTATTTTCATGCTGGTTTATATGGAAGAATAAATATAGATGGTCACCCTCTTAATCGCGCCGAGTATTTATAAATAAAAAGTCATGTGAATGTAATGAACGTAGATAATATTCCGAAAAACATAAAAGCCATGTTACAGGATAGAACACTCTCTATGTCACAGAAGATGAATATGTTCATGGCATTCATGCCAAACATGCCCACCGACCCAAAAAGCGAGATCGCATGTAAAAATAACATCGAAACAGGTAAAACGATTAAACGTCTCTTAGACGAAAAAAAAATTAAATTTGGAAAATTTGATAAAAATTTCAAACTCAGTGTCATCGAGTTATGATATTAAAATCCAGATAGTACCATACAAACAAACCCACTAAATTGAACACAGGTTACATGTATAAGAGGTTCCATAAGTTCGTAGTCTTTTATAGGCACGTTTACCATAAAACAACCTATACCAAAACAACTCCACATAAATACATACGCATTATAAGCTTGTATATTTATGTGTATTATCAATATAATATTAGTTATCGTGTCTACCCATTTCACAAATACATTCTTATGATAAAAAACATGAAATACTAAACCATTCGTCGAAATTAATAAACATGGTATAGAACCCGTCATAAAAAATCGAAGAATGTATGGTATTAACCCCGCCGCGCATATATAATTCGGTTGCAATTTACATGCAATAGAAAGCATGTCTTAACCATATTTTACTTTTTAACTTTATGTTTCTTCTCGTTCACACGAATAGCCCATTTATTTTCCTTACGAAACTTATCATAATCAATCTCTTCAATCTTGAAAAAATTCATGATCCATTTCTTAAACGGGTTAGTCCTATCTTCTCCCTTTTTAATATTTCTAACTTTACCGTCATCACCCGAACATTTGCATTTCATGCGATTCGCTCGTTTTTCGATATATGGACGAATAAAATGTACTCGTGTCAAAGAAATCATTTTATAAATTTACGAGCGTATTCTTTAAATTCGACCTAAGTCGGCATTATCTTCTTACTTTTTTACAACATAAAAATGCCTTCCGAAATGAACTCTCGATGCATCACCGATTACATTCTCAAGCTCGAAAAGGATAACTCTGAACTAAAGGAGTTCAATTCCCGTCTAGATTCAGTTACCGATACTCTCGAAAAGACCCGTTCTCAACTCACCAAGTTCATGGATCTTCAAAAGGAATCTCGTATTAAGATTGACCAACTCAAGAGATTGCTCACAGAAGCTTACCAAGAAAAGACGGACGCACTCGAAAAGCTTCGCAAAGTTTCTAAAGATACAAACCCTTCTCTGTATCATACCACCACAAATCCCATGAAGAAATCGGAACTTAACGCTAAGATCGCAGGATTTCTACGTGATCTCGGTGAAACTTACACGGATGTCTATCGAGCCGCCGCATACAAGCGAGGTGCAGAAATTGTCAAGAATCTCGACGAAGATATCATCTCCGGTCAAAGTATTATCCATATGAATGGTATCGGACCTTCAATCGCAGGTAAAATCGATCAGTTTCTTGAAGTATATTACGACGAGGAAAATGACGATGATTACAAGCCCGAAACCGATGACGAGGTAGAGACTGATGACGAAAACGATTCTACGATCTCTTCGTATGACACGAATATGAAAATCGCAGACGAGCTTCGTCAGCTCGCCTTTCTCGAAAAGCTTGTAGGAACTAAGAACAAGTACAAGATTTTTGCATACAATAATGCTGCTGATATCATCGACGATCTTTCTTTCGAAGTCACTAACGGTACCGAACTACTGGAATTCAATGGTATCGGTAAGGGGATCACAGAAAAGGTTGACGAAATTCTTCAATTTGGATCCACGCGTCGCGCACACCAGCTCAAAGAAGAGAACCCCGATTATTGCATCTAAAAGTGTTATACTTTATCATTGGATTCTGAGATGAGTTAGTTTATGAAGTAAAAATAGCTACCGGTATCATTTAATATTAATCTACATTTAAATCATTATATTCTTTTTCTTTATAGTCATAAATTTCGTTTGCGTCTTGTATCATCATATCTTTGACAATATCAAATATAACGTTCGTCAATGCAAATTTATATGCCAAAAAACCAATAAAAGTTGCCCCATAATCAAAATCAAAACTAAACGGAGCATTATTCCAAAAACTTTCAAATATAACCGTTCCTATAGGAATCAAAAGCTGGGTTTGAACAGGTGAATTTTCTATATCATCGACAAAACCAGACAAAGAATTCAAATACGTTAACGATGTCACAGCTCCCAACGTAGCCGAAACACCTTCTGACGCACCTTGTGTGATAAAATACGAAGCTGCTATAGCTCCACCGTAAGCGGTCGTAGATAATCTAAGTTTCGACTTTAATTTTTCGTATTCAGTTTTATACGGTGGGATGTAAGATTTAACATTCAAAGCAGCGATGGTACGCATATATTTTATTAACGTCACTTCTTTAGATTACTTCAACATACTTAAAAGAAAAATGAGTACTGTATATGCCTGGATGTCCGAGTGGTCTAAGGAGCTCGACTTAAGATCGAGTATGCTATGCATGCGTGGGTTCGAACCCCACTCCTGGCAAATGTATTTCTTGTAAAGTGGTTACCGTCCGCTTTAGAAGAAAAAATTATATACCCGTCTGAGATATAGTCTCTGGAATTTTATGATTCGCTATAAGACTTTGTTTCGTTGAATTTGGGGGTAGTGTTCCCCCATCGAGATGTTTCTCTATCTCTTGTTTATATATTCGTTCACCTTCAATACGACACCTATTTTCCACAGCATTACGAATCCAAGATTCGGGATCGTTGCACATACTCATTAGACACGTTGTCATGGTTTCATCCATGTTTATCGTAAAACACGAACCATTAGAATTTTTTGTAAAAGTTGTAGTACAATCCAAAAAAGACATATAATTATGTATAAGAAATTAAATAACCTTGAAAATACGTATATTCATACCCATAATCATTCACACTCTCGTTTGTTGAGTCGGTATAAAAAATACTAATCATATCATTTTCTGATAAATTTAACATAACCGTTCGTTCACCGTCTCCGTAATTCGCTCCGGTAGATGTACTATCTAGTCTAAGGTGTACATCGTTTATCTGAATATTATTTTTATGAATATAATATTTAAATATCGTGTCCGTAAAATTTCCTTTTGCACCCCACGTAAACGTATATATTCCCGCAACTGGGCACGTAAATACACCCGATAATATATTCATATTATTCCCCAAATTAACATGTGATGCATCATATACTATATACGAACCGTGTGCTACGCCCGGTGTAGTTCTATACACGTAAAATGCCGGATTTCCCGTTTTCACATACCCCGTCACTTTCAAATTTGAGTGAATCTCGGCATCTCCGTTCACTATAATATCTCGCTCCACTAATACATTCTTATCCACTTCAACGTTTCCAGATGCTACCAAAGATGTATCAGGGTTTTCAAGTATAATTGTTGTAGATGTGGTATTACCAGTGTTAGTCACGGCTGAAAGTGTATGTCGAGCTACTAGATTCACAGTTCCTATAGAAATCATCCCACCTACTTCAACGTCTCCACTAGTGACTAAGCTTTTAGTAGGGTTTGTTAAATGCATGGTATTAGACGCCACATTTCCAAACGTTAGTACCTGATCCAAATTTGAACTAATACCAGTAAGAGATGAACCATCTCCTATAAATTTGGCCGCTTCCACGTTACCTGTAGTAACCAAACCTAATGTATCATTTAAAATCTCGAGTGTACTCGTCGTTACATTTCCGAATGACAACACCTGGTCTAAATTTGAACTAATACCAGTAAGAAGCGAACCATCTCCTATAAACTTCGAAGCTTCTACATTTCCTGTAGTAGTGATAGCCGTAGTGTTATTTGTAATATCGATTGTATTTGCAGTCGTAAAATTCGCAAGCTCTATACCCAACACCTCGATTCTATGAGAATTATCTTCAAGATTTATTTCGATATTTGAAATATTACCAGTATTATCCGATACACCACTCAAAAGAGAACCATCACCTATGAATTTTAACGCGTGTATATTACCCGAAGAAAGGATACCCGTAGTCGGGTGTGAGAGTTGGATTGTATTCGATGTAGTATTACCTAATATAGTAACACTTTCAAGATCGAGTATAACGTTAGAATCCAACTCTGTCGTTACATAAATATTACCAGTACCAATACGGAGATTCTCACATTCCGTATTCGACGTTCTGAGTGTCGCATTGGTAATATCGAGGTAGCCTGTTGGAGAATATATAGGCATGACTCTCGTCTATTATCATACGAGGTTTTTTATTTGATAAATAAACCCGATGTATTCTTATATTTTAACATAATAAATATCCCGGAAACCCGTGATACATACTAGATATATAGATATCACCATTATTTACTGTCGTGTGATACATGTCTAATATATCTCCTGCATTTAGATATACCATTCCGTGTACACTTATAGGTATATTTCCATTGTACTGACACGCCCCGAAACTCGCACACGCTCTTACACCGTTTACACGAATTTCTACACGGGATTCGGCTGTAGAATTATCATTGGACGTCTGACGCAATAATACATCACCTGTGAGGAAATACGTACCAGCTATCTGAGCTGTATATGTATAGGTAGATGTATCAAACCCATTATGCGAATCGATGGAAGCGCTATTAAACTGCACGATATTAGAAGATGTAGAAACATAATCATTCCCAGTTCGTTTTATATAGAATCTAGGCGTAACGCCGGGTCCATAAGAAATTCCATTTACGTTTAGATTTCCAGATATCTCTACATCTCCACCCACTTCAACATTGCCTGTAGTTACTAACGATTTATCGGGATTTGTAAATTCGATCGTGTGTGGTGTCGTATTACCGGTATCTGTCACAGTACTTAATGGATACGATGGAACTATACCAATAGCACCTAAAGTAAGAGATTCGGCCGCGACATTACCATCCACCACGAGTACATTCGATCCATCGTCATCCACATATAAATTTGAGCCTATACCCAGATCGTGTTCAGGGTCTGTGTTTGAAATACCAACATTTCCAACAAAATTAATTTCATCGGTATCAACTGTAGTCCAGTGACTAGATACGACACCGTTACCACCAGTTTCATCCCCCCAATACACAGATGTTCCATCCCCTGTAACCTTAAGAACCTGACCTGGATCTCCTATCGCGAGTCTTCCTATTACATTAGTTCCTGTAGCGATCAATATATCACCTATATTGGCTGTTTCAAGATTTGCGAGTCTAGATGAGTTATCTATTAAATCTGCTGCCACTGTATCTATACGACTCGAATTGTCACTCAATTCTAAGCTAAGTGTATCTATACGCGACGAATTATCCAATACATCTGCAGTAACAGAAACTATACGACTCGACAACCCACCCAAACTTATATCTAATGTAGATATACGTAAAGAATTATCAAGTAAATCTGTTTCTAATGCGAGTGGATTACCATCGACAGTAACACTCGACGTATTTAACGCACCCACATTCGCAGTTCCATGTATATCCAATCTATACAAGGGGTTTGATGTACCAATGCCTATAAAAGCTGTATTGTAATATAATTCACCAGTTTCCGTAATATTCCAAGGACTGCTTTTTTCGGGACCCCATTCGGGTACACCACTCGATGATACTTTTAGTACATCACCTTCTATGATACTAATCGATAACTTGTCTAATGTATTTTCTGTGGAAGCATAAATAATATCACCTGTTGCAAACCCTCCCGTAATCCCGTGCGAATTTGACACAATTACCGAATTTTCTATATCTGAGATTCGAGTAATATTAGATTCTATATCTTCGCGTAGCGTTGTGAGTAGAGTAGATTGCACAATATTCGCGTTTTCGAGAGATTCAATTCTAATAATATTAGAATTAACATCTGTACGTAAATCTATCACTAAATTTGATTGTATATTATCCACATTTTCAAGAGATTCGATACGAGTAACATTAGAATCTACATCCACACGTAGTGATGTGAGTAAATTAGATTGTATAGTGTTCATATTTTCAAGAGATTCAATACGAATTGTATTGGAAATAATATCTGTATGTAAATCGCTTATCAATACCGACTGCACGATATTTGCATTTTCAAGAGATTCAATACGAGTGACGTTGGATATAAAATCATTTTCTAAAGCCAAGCCCGTAAGTTTAGTACCATCTCCAATAAATTTAGAAGCCTGGATATTACCCGTCGCTACGAGACCTGTAGTCGTATGTGTAAGTTGTAGAGTTGTTGAAGTTATATTACCGAATTCTGTGATATCGGTTAAATTTGGATTAACATTAATATTTGCCAAGTCAGCTGTTAATGTATCGATCCTAGATGAATTATCACCCACATCTGAAATAAGTGCGTTTATCCTATTCGCGTTCGAATCAATATCCGATATTACATTCGTTATTAAACCCGTCTGTACACTGTTCGCGTTTTCTAACTCGGAAATGCGTACCACGTTATCACTGAAATCACTCGATAACGTAATTCCGGTAAGTTTAGTACCATCACCATAATAACTTCCACTTGATCCAACTATTAAATCGTTTTGTGTATATAACTTTCCTAAAATATTAACATTTATCTCGTTCGTAGTATCATTCGTAATATCTGTAGCTTCAAGATCATCTTGTGTATACCCGATCGTAAACCTATCGGTTCCTCCATGATGAATAAGCGCTACATTAGCTATAGGTCTCTGCATCAGAATACCTACATCTGTTGTCGCAACTGTGTTGTTATTCGCTATACCTATGATCGCATCGTTAATCAATTTTGTTTCCGATTCGACTATAAATCTATTACCACGTAAGAATATATTACCCGTAACATCTAAACTAGATGTTATAAGTGTCGTGTCATTTGTTGAACTTATAAATGAAATCTTATTCGCATTCGAGGTAACTTGTGTTTGTAAATCCACAATTCTCGACGAATTATCCAATAAATCTAAATTTATAGTATTTATCTTAGATGAATTATCTACAAGATTTGTTATAATACTATCAATTCTGCTAGAATTATCTATTAAATCTGTTTCCAATGCGACACCCGTAAGCAGGGTACCGTCACCGATAAATTTAGATGCCTCTATATTACCAGTTGCTATTAAACCTGTCGTCGTATTCGTAAGTTGGAGAACATCTGAAGTCACGTTACCATATCCAGCTATATCATCTAAAGTAACAACAAAGTTATCAATATTTGCAGATACTATATCTATTCTCGAAGAGTTATCTATAATATCTGTAATAACTCTATCAATTCTCGAAGAATTATCTATAAGATCAAGTGATACATTAGAAATTCTAAACGAGTTATCTTCGAGATGATTAATAAGTGTGTCTGTTCTATACGAATTATCTGCAACGTCTAATTCTAAAAGATCAATTCTAGATGAATTATCCTCGAGATTTGTGTTTAAATTTCCAACAATTATAGAATTAACTGCTAAATCAGTATTAAACAGTTGATCAATTCTATGAGCATTATTTGTTAAGTCTATAGACATGGTATCAATTCTCTGTGAATTATCAATCAAATCTGTAGTTATATCGTCGATTCTAGACGAATTATCCATAAGATTTATATTCATCGCGACACCTGTGAGTAAAGTGCCGTCTCCAATAAAGTTTTGTGCATGAACATTACCATTCGCGATAATACCTGTATTCGAATTTAATAAATTCAATGTACCCAACGTTGTATTATTAACACTGATAACGTCATTAAATGAAATGTTATTTATACGATAAGAATTATCAATTAAATTAGTTTCCAAATCAGATACACGAACCGCGTTAGAATCTGTGTCTAAACGAATACCGTTGACGAGTGTAGATTGTACATTATTAGCAGATTCGAGAGAAGAAATATTTCCTTCCACTGTATGTATCCTATCGTTATTAGAATTGATATCTACACGAAGATTTAACAGTAAATCAGATTGTACAATATTAGCATTTTCTAATAGTGTGACTCTAGATGCATTTGAAGTAATATCACTTGTAAGAACAGTAATTCTAGCGTCGTTGGAATCCATATCACTACGAAGATCCATAATCAAATTAGATTGAACACTATTAGCACTCTCTAAATTAGAAATTTTATGAGTAAGATCTTGTCCTATCTCAGATTCCAATACAGTAATTCTAGAATCATTAGAATCCATATCACTACGAAGATCCGTGATCAAATTAGATTGGACACTATTCGCATTCTCCAAATTAGAAATTTTATGAGTAAGATCTTGTCCTACCTCAGATTCTAATACAGTGATTCTAGAGTCATTAGAATCCATATCAGTACGGAGAGTTGATATTAAGCCAGATTGAACCGTATTAGCTTCTTCTAATGTGGTAACCCTTGCATCATTAGAATTCATATCTGTCCGAAGATTTACGATTAAATTACGTTGAACAGTATTACTCTCTATGAGTTGTACGAGTTGA
>Ga0181399_1000305_pt1 | contig 18413 bp, 18 predicted proteins | sample 22SPOviralmetaG_FD_130128 | JGI IMG/M metagenome (GOLD analysis project Ga0181399, IMG submission 130128) | Marine viral communities from the oligotrophic San Pedro Time Series (SPOT) site, San Pedro Channel, CA, USA - 22 SPOT_SRF_2011-05-21 | ecosystem: Environmental > Aquatic > Marine > Strait...
ACTCCAATGATTGCCTCATTAAATTCCTCTGGTAATTTGATAAATTCTTTCTCTTCTCCACTCATTATCTTTTCCATTTCCTTCCTGCCAATAGGGACAATAGTGACAATAGAACTACAATACTGATCTCAATAAGATCGATGTGGAGGGCATGTTGCATCCAATTCATTGTATACCTTTGCTAGTGCTTCGTAATGTGTTTGTAGATTCTTCCAATCATCTGTTGGTGCATCCTTTAACTCTCTCTTCTGGTATTCTTTCAGCTTCATCTCTTGCATGACCAGATACCCTTCTATTTTCGCTTGATGGATCTTTCTTATGCGGTAGTTCCCTATTTGTGCTAAAAGGATCTTCAGTGCCTCATGTGCCTCCTCAAAAGTGATACACTGATCCTGCGGTAGGTCTGACTCTTGGTTTGTTTGTTCTATAGACTTTGCCATCTTTATTTATTCCTAATTGGTTATTATTGAAGAACTGGTTAAATCCCTCATTTACCTGTCTTTGGGTTTCCACGCTCCACACTGGTAGTATGTCCATCCTCGACTCCTTCCATTGCTTCACCTTCCTCGATAATTTCTGTTGTTTTGGGTAATCGTTTGAGTAGCTCATTGTATTGTTCGTTAGTGAACTGAGCCTTATTAACTTCGATGCGTTGACTTGGTTCACCTTCGATATCTCTCAGTGTTTCATATAATTGTTTGATTGCAGTGGGGATGGTTCTGGCTGGGACATTATCAGATTCATGTGTCAGTCTGATGTTTAGCTTTACTAGGTTAACAAGGATCATACCTTTCAGATATTCCTTACGCTCATGTGTTGCCATTTCCATGAGTTGATTAAGTGCTTCTTGATCAACCTTGAGTAATGCCATTGGATGCTTGGTATCCATGTACTCATGCACAATGTCTTTACATGCATGTTCCAGTTTAGCAGTTCCAAGGTTCTGCATTTTCCTTGCAGATATCTTCTCTCTACCTGCCATCAGTCTACCAATGTTTTCTCAAGAGATCTCTCTAACTTACTGATCTTTTGCTCCAGTAATAATACGAGATTCTTTAACTTCTCAATATATCCAAGTCTCAATCTTTCTTGTAAGATCTCTTGATGTGGTTTGGTTGCGGTAATGCTAAGTGCTTTATCGTATTCCTCGATCTGTCCTTTAAGATTATTTATCTCCATATTTAATTTCCTCTGTATCGTCCTTGTTTGTGCGATATGGGTCACAAGTCTCCTTAATCCTGTTAAACAAGGATTCGCACCTCCTTGGGTCTGTAAACTGCCTTACTGCTTCACTACGCTTCACTTGTCTTGTGATCAGTAGGATCTTCTTGTTTGCCATGCGTTGCTCTATGATCTCAAAAAGACCTGCTTGTGTGGTGTCTGTTAACTTCTCAGAGAACAGATCATCTATTGCTAAGACTGGAATGTTGACCACTTCATCTCGCCATTGCTTGTAGAAGGATGATCGCTTTGCATCTGCTAACTGGGCATTGAATTGTCCTGCTAGAAATAACTTAAATGGAATCTTCTCCTTATGTAACTTCTCAAGGATTAAGCACATGGTTCTGGTCTTACCAGTTCTGGATGCACCTAAGATATCTATTCCCTTACCTAAAGTTATACTCCAGTCTTTCAGATGCTCCCAGAGAATCTTAGCTTGCTCTGGTAATTTCTTCACCTCTGTCTCTCTGTAAAGAGCAGGAACCATATCTTCCCACCTGGCATTGTGATACTCCTGTGATTGCACCACTGGTTGCTCATCCTGCCACTCTCTGGCTTTGATGTTGTAGCAATCATTGCATAACACTGCTTTGAAGTTCCCTCCTGCAATGTTGTAGAAGACCTCTGGTTTCCAGCCAGAATCATTTCCACACATTGCACATGGTATTATTTTTAGATTTGGATCCATCTCCACTTCTGGGAGAACCAGATCACTCGCTTTTTTAATCGTCATCTGTAAATGTTGTCTCGTTGTTATTGTCTACTGGTTCGCTTGGATCATCGTAGTCATATCCTTGCCAACCATTCTCAATTGCAGTCCTTAGTTTCTTGACCAGTAATTCCTCTCCACCTTTCTCGATAATCTTCTCCATACGCTTCACTTGATATCCCATCATAGTCTGCGTGATTGGTTTCTTTTTCTCCTTCCTCATCTGGAGAAAATCCATCCAGACTTTCTGCGAATCTGGATCACAAAATTCGACTATATATATATTATTCTTATTTATTCTTAATATATCTTTATAGAGAATCTCTATATCGTGTGCGCGCGAGGGACTTTTACTTTTGGTATCATTTTGCCTAGCAGATTGGTATGATTTTGCAGACTTCTTCTTTTTTGGTTTTGGTATGATTTCGCTAGGCAGAATGGTATGATTCTGTAAAAGACCAGAGATGGAGTTTTGGTGCAGGAGGAGTGCTTGCTTGATGGTATTATTAGCAGTGAATCCATACTGCTCGTTCATCAAATCTAAGAACTCCACCTGCACCTTTGGAAGACGGATCGAGATTGTTTTGTCTTTGCCTTCTTCCATCAGACTGAATCAGAAAGGAATGTCTTCATCCAAGTCTGGATCATTTTCTGGATCCTCTTGGACAGGTTTTTCCTGTTGAATCAATGGTTTAGTATCCTCCACACTCGCGGTAGCTTTTGGGAACCACTTCTTAACTCCCTTGTACCCATTATTCACCTCTGTGATCACTCGTACTTCCTCGCCCTCACAATTAGCGATGTCAGCAAAGCTCAGAGAGTTGAAGTTGGGAGCCTCCTTACCACATGCCTTAAAGAAGTTTTCTATCACAAAATATGCTCTCTCACTGAGGTACAATGCTTGATAGAAACCATCATCTTCATTCTCTGGTTTTAAGAGCAGATTGATAAACCTCTTTCCGCTTGTCGTTATTAATTCTCCACCATCTTTCTTGGTGGAGTACACACCTATTATTTTTACGCTTTCACTCATATTCTAATTTCCTCCGCTTGTTGATATGCTACACTTTCGATAACCTCCCAGAATCTCTTTAGGAGAGGCACTGGATCATCATTGAAATCCATTTCTATCACTCCATCTTCATGGATGTATCCAATTGCACATGGCTGGGCATGTTCTGCTTTCAGTCCTGCCTTATCGATCAGATCCTGCTCATATGATTCCCTAGCATTCTCAATCTTCTCAGCTATTTTGTCTGGATCTTTTAAGTTCCCTACCTTCACTGATGATTCATCAAATTCACCTGCAATATGCATGATCTCATCAATGGATCTTGGTCTCGTTTCCATGTCGAAAATGGTTACAGACTCAGAGATATCATAGGCTTTATCTAAGGCATTATAACAATGCTTAGTCATAACCAGATCATTCTCTAGATATGCCTCTTGATCTGGTCTGCTTGCCTTCCAGAAATCCTTACCACTACCATTCTTGCCATCTATGCCTAAAGTCTTAGCAAACTTATCTAAGCTAAATCTGTAACCCCATTCACCAGCACCAATCAGTTCCATTGTATCCTTATAGAAATTAGGATAGTACCTGCTCCTTAATCCAAATGGATGGCACTGATGTGGGATCCTTACACCATTGTAGACAGATGATCTGATCAAGAATGGCAGATCAAATGATTTAATATTATGTCCTGCTACTACGCTCACGCTCATTTCGCCCTCCATTTCTCTGCCATTGATACGCAGATATCATCTGAGGTATCCATGAACTTCTTGAGCCTCGCCAGTGTTACATTCTCTGGAATGAATTTTGTGCCATTTGCGAAGTCTCTGACTTCAAGTCTTTCGATCTTGGCATTAACATCTTCAATCGCTTTGTTATGCTCTGGAGTGATCTTCACGATTTTCTCACTCTTTGGCTTTGTGCCTTGACCATCGTCATCCTCCTGTGCCAGCGAAAACAGACTCAGAATCGAGTACCTTCTGGCATAACTGAGAGCAGACCCATAATCCTGTGTGACATTCCTGCCTTGTGGGATTGGAATCTGAAATTCCTCAATCAGATGCTCACCACTCTTATGAAAAATAACTGTCTTCAATGTTAAGCATCCTTCCACAACTGCACCACTCGGTGACTGCATGATGCCCAGATCATGTTTAGTTAAAACTGGTTTTAGGATCTCAAGGATCTGATCCAACTGGGCATACTTATAGTTGTGACCCTTTGTGTCCTTCGTAGGATTGCGTAGATCATTTTGAACCAGTTGTAGGCTTTGAAAAATGTGCGTAGGCACAATCTTCTGAGGTGTATTAGTATTTTCATCCATCTTATGCTTCCTCTTCTGCTGGCACTTCGTATTTATTCAGTGCATTAAGAACTTTATCTGGATCAAATCTAACTGACTTTCCTATTTTAAAGTAAGGTATCATTTTATTTCTTGTCATGTTAGATATAGTCCTGCGACATACCCCAATCAGATCTCCCATTTCTCTAGGATTGAATAGGCGGCCTTCTATTACTTGATTATTTTTTTTCATTGTTGTTGTTGTTCATTAGTTTGAGCAGATCTTCCAATCTGCATGTTATGAGATTTTCTGAATTGTTTTTGCGATGGATCACACATGGAGGTTTATCTCCTGCATCCCTAATGCTCTGAGTCATCGCAGAATAAAGATTTAGCTTTTCCACTCGCTTTGCCTCGATGTGAAAGGGAAAGTCTGGTGCTACTACATCTGGACTCTCAGCACCTCCGCTGAATTGCTGACCTCTGCGAGCAGTGAACCCATGATCATTAAGTAAATGGGCAAGTTCTCGCTCATACCTTGCACCTTTGTTTCTAGAGTGAACCATCTAAAGTGTCCTTTCTTATTTCCCTCAAGATTACTAGTAACTCAGCATAGTCGATGTTACTCTTACCTCTGGTTTCTATCTCAACATTTCCACTGGAATCCATAGTGATCCAGAGGTTATTGTTAACCTTGTGACGAACTTTAGTTAACAATTTGGATGGAGAGATACTATTAGATTTTAAATGTATGCCTATATTCTAACCCATCCTTTCCACTACACCATTAATTCGTTTCTGTGAGATGTGAGATCAGAATAATACTTCTCACATACGCTCACTGAGTTCCTTAGTTGCTTTGATGCATGGTAGATTCCATGCTCGGTAGCCAACCTAGCACCTAAGATCTTACGAAGTCGATGACATGCCTTATTTTCGGTAATGCCAACTTCCTCTTTTAAAAATCTTATAAATCGTTTATGAAGTCTATTTGCTCCATTTATGACAAGTCCAGCCAAGTTTCTTGAAGTAAAATGTTCAAAGACCTGCTGAGAAACTGGAACTTTCTCTACATGTCCATTGAGACCCTTTAACTTCGTTCGCTTTGTTGCAAAAGGTAAGTTGAGATAATGCTGACCATTGAATGTGGTAAAATCATCATATCTCACTTGATAGATTTCACTTTGCCTCAATCCACATCCAAATGCCAGTAGATAGATATCGTAGAAAGTAGGATGATCTACTTTCGATCTGTTGAAAAAATTGATAATGTGTTCAACTTCAGCATCCGAAGTTGAGAAAGGTTGGGACACTACAGACTGAGGAACAAAAGCGATAAAATTTCCAAAGTAAGTTGTATCCCAACCTTTTCTCTTGAACAACGAGAGGTTTTTCCTCCCAAAGATTGAACGAACCTGCCTCATTTTGTGTGGAAGATTATATAACTCCTCCCATCTCTCTGGCAGAGTTCGTCCTAGTTCGTCTGTTTCAGCAAGACGAGAAATTGGTTCATCTAGAGATATGCCATCTCTTTTGCAGTAATCTTTTCCATTACTTGCATTCTTTTTTCTGGTTGCTAACAGACCAGTTCCATATTCCAGATAGTCATCAAATAACTCTCCAATAGATTTATTGCCATCTATTGATCTTATTTCATTTTCAACACTAGTTCGAATGTCATGTCCAGAAACCTCGTCTAAGGGGCAATAGATGCGAGTTGTGCATTTCGTAGAATTATATGAGAATTTTAGGGTAACAAATGAACCATTGTCACTGACTATGACTGGTACATCCACTCCACCACATGTAACATAATTACATCCATTTATGAAGTTTTTTCTACCTAAATTTTCTTCCCTTATAAGAGAAGAAAAATGGAGGCGCGGATCGGAATCGAACCGATGAATAGAGGATTTGCAGTCCTCGGATCGCTGGTTAATGTCTTGCATCTCTTGTAAAACCTAAATCACCCTAATGAGTTAATGTCAAGCATCTAGATTTAATTCTTAATATTTGCTTCGTTTAAATTTCTGGTCAGTTTAAAAGTGGTTTCTAGTTCCTTAATCTGATCATCGATTTCTACGATAGTAAGAGGTGATCTGATACCACTCTGCTTAATAACTGACTTGGCAACCTTGAGGGTAATAATTGCGTTTTCTGCGACTTGTTTCTTGGTCATATCTAGGTCTCCTTATGCGTTTTGTAATTCATCGACTAACTTATCAAATTCTCCGATGTTTAATTTATTTGTTAATTGTTTATGTAGTATCTCGAAACCTTTAGAGACTACACTTTTGCGAAAAGTTACACTGCTATCTATTGTATTCCCAAACCAATCAATGGTCTGATATGCTGGCGCACCTAATTCATCTTCTAGCTTTGGTGAAAACAAGGTGATATGTCCCTTCTTTGTGTGAATATTAAATCTATAAAGATTGTTTGCGAATTGATCTGTGTCGTTGTTCATACCCTCAACTTACTTATTGCAGTGCATAAAGCAAGTAAAAAAGAAAAAAGATGGAAAAAAAGTTTTAGTTTGTGCTATCGAGCGAGGGGATTATTGCCTTGAATCGCAATGTTATTGCGGACTTCAGCAGTTTCTACTGATGTCTCAGATTCTTCAATAATTTCTTCCTCTTGTGTGTTTTCTTCGTCCATAATTAGTTTTTAAAGTAAGAATTTTCTGGTTCCAGATCCCTTGCTTGCGATGCTTTACTTGGTGAAATACTCATTTTTGGAGACAAAATATTGTTACTTTTCAAGCGATTCATAATATTCGTATTTGCCTGTGGAATGTTCTGTTGAGGCATCATTGATGGCATGTAAAGTGGTAACTCATGCAATTTTTCTTTTCCAATTGGTAACTCCATAACCCAGACCTCTTGCGTTATATGTCTTGCTTTATCTCCTACTTTTTGTGGCACAACACCCCACTCTCTTGTGATCATTTTTGCTTTTGTGGGAGGTCTGGTTCCTAAAGTTTTTGCAATTCTTTTTGCAACGCCAGGAAGTATTGTATCGTAGAGTAACCTTCTACCCTTGTGAGGCACTAAAATGTTAGTCAATTCAACCTTGTTAGCAGTTATAGGTTTGTCACTTTTTTCCAGTCTAGTGATTGCTTCTTGGGCATAGTCTTTACCAATTAAATCTTTTAGTTCTTCCTCACTTAATGACTTTTTAATATTTCCAACACCATCTTTTGGTAGGGCATGAATTGAATACTTATTAGAACCATCTGGTTTTAAAAAACCTTTTTTTGTATATCTCACTTCTACAGAATGAAATGTGTTATCAAGATTTGCCATCTCTGCTGATCGCTTGCCAGTAGTCCATGTCAAATATGTATGACCTTGTTCAACTGCCATTTGAACTGCATCTGCAAATGCCCTATGTTGCCATGAGTTTTTAAATGGTGCAGGAGATTGTTTAGACGATTCATATTTTTCCACAGCATCTTCTAATAAATGTATTTCGTCATTAATTTTCTTTACTGAATTAGCAACTTTAGAAGCAATAAGTTCTCTTGTTTCTTCCCATTCATCTAAGATATCTTCAAGTTTCCTTTTTTGTTTTTTTGCCCTATTCGCAATTTCCTGTGCCTCGATTTTTTTTGTCTTATCATCGATATGACTAATCACATCACGAAACCAACTAGATTGATCTTCTATTGATGCCAATATCCCATTAAGTCTGCTATCTACTTCAATAAATTTTTTATATTCTTTTGATTTTGATGCTTTTAAAACTGGACTAGTTTGATATTGATTTGCTGAAAGTTCACTAATCACATCACCAGTTTTATTAATCTCAAGTGCGTGTTTTGTGATAAATGATTCTACACTAGATTGTAATTTTTCGTAGGTTTTATCTCTTTCTAAATTAAGCTTATTTTCTAAATTTTCAATTCTTGCTTCTGCATTACTTACCTTCTTTACATCTTTAGGGTCAGCATAACCTTCACCTCTGCCATATTGATGCCAATCTGACTGCATTTCTTCTATGTGAAATGATACTGGATATTCATCACTAACAGAACCATCATCTAACTGCCTTTTGGTTGTACGCATGTGCATAAGGATTCTATCACTCATCCAGTGTCCACCACTTGCATCTGGGTATATGTATTGATCAGATTGTGGTAAATAAAATAAGATCTCATTATATCCAGTATGCTCACCACCTTCCATTTGCGAACCTTCATATTTACCATACCCATTTTCTATTTTAAGCATAATAGACTTTCTATTATCAGAGATAAACTGATCTATTTCATCCTTAGTGACAGATTTCTTGCCTTCTAAATAGTCTAGTAAACCTAAATCCTCCGCCATTTCTTTAGCACCTTTGACCTCACCTAATTTTGCTTTGAATTGTTGTGGAGAAAACTTGTCCTGCTTAATTTTTGGCATTACCAGTCCACTGATATTATCCACTTTAGCATCCAGCATTGGCTTATAATTAGGCATGTAGAGTGCTGGATTAACTTTATCAAATGCAGGAAGAACTGCTTGTAAAGGTTGCCCATATCGAATTGACCCATCTGGATAATAAACACGCTTATCACTTGTTAAGTCCTTTAGTGCCTTAAATTGATCAAGGAATCCAATTGCTTCACCTTTAACTTGCCAAGGATATGATAAATGAAAATCTACCTTCTTAGGTTCTTGATTTACTGGAACTTTAAGTAGGGCAACAACTTGACCATTGGGTTGACCAACGAGTTCTGGGTCAGCAACATCCCTAGCTACACTTTCGACATCTATATTAAATTTCTTTTGATCGTCTGGTTTTATTTTAGAACCAACTTGAGTGAATTTATCTACAATTTGCGGAGAAATATCAAAATTGATCTTTCGATCTAATATTACTTGCTTGTAGGAGTCTGGACTATCAATCGAAAGTAGTGCCTTTCTTATGTCTTCTGGTAATTTATACTCACCCTTTTTCCCAAGAAGTTTTGTTTTTTGTTTATTATAAGCATCCGCACCATATTTTTGGTTTGCAACTTTTGCCATTGCAAATTGCAAGTGATCACGCATCTGCTCCTTTGATACATGACCAGACCTTATTACTGCTTCATATGCCTGTGCTAGTGACAATTGACCAAAGACAGAGTTCAAGTGATTGATATCACTCATTATAGTAATCCCTACCAATGCGTGATCTCTGCCTCCTGCGATTTCACGAACTCTAGTCATAAAACTTTTCGCAGGATTTATTTTACTAAATGCCCATCCACCATCCTCGTAGAGGTACATAAAACCTCGTCCACCTTGCCCTTGTGAGTCTACTGGTATCTTCTGTCCATCTGGGCCGACAAACATTGTACCTACACCCATGCGATCTGATGGTAAACAGAATATTGGGTAGTCTAAATAATCCTCCAACCGCACATTTTTGTGGGCTGGCATGAAGTTCTTTATATTCTCTGAATCGAGGGTAACCATCTCTTCTGGTCTGGCAGAGAAAGTAACTGGTTTCCTCTCAGCAGATGGCATTAAATTCTTGTCTGGATCGATGGGTTTAATGAATTTATTTCCACCTCCTAAGTCTTGGACATCATTAAACTCTGGGTTGAATAATTCATTCAGAGTTTTCTGTTCCTCTGCTTTGAATTGCTCATGCTCTTCCTTGCTTAGATTTCTATACCTTCTGTATAATTCATCCAAGAACTCTGGCTTAATGTCTGCACCATAGTCATCTTTAAGGATCTCACCAATTCCTCTAATTTCATTCAGTGTGCTTTTTGATTCTGGGTAGAACTTATCATGGACATTCGCCATTTCTTGCAAGATGTCCTGCAATGGTCTTTTTGATCCACCTTGGAAGTTGTCTTTAATTGGCTCAAATGGATCTGCATTTCTTGCAGAGTTCATGCCCTGCTTTAAGTCTTGTGACTTTATATCTGGCAGAGATGCTACTAAATCCTGCAATGGATACTTCATGTAATAAAAGTATTCATCTGCTTTATTTAACCTGTTTTGGGCAAATTCTAATCTCTTGGAATTGTTGTGCTTCTTCGCACTTTCTATTCTTTTTCCAAACAAAGATGTATCAGCATTACTGATTACTCTTTTTACAAGAGTATTTATGTGCCACGAACGCTCAAATTGATAAAATGCATGAGCATTCTGAAATATATTTGTAGCAATATTGATATCCTCAATGATCTTAGGAATGTCATCAGATGCACCCTTAAACTTAGGCATGTATTTTTTAGTTATTTCTACATCTGCATCATCAAAAATTACATAATTATATTGTCCCTCGCCTTTATTCCTAGATAGACCATCAAGATATTTTATACCTCGTATGCCAACTTCTTTCAAAAAAGCAGATGCAGATGCAGATGCTCTAATCGTGTTTGGATGCTTATGTCCTAAATCTCTTGGTTCAAATTTAAACAATATATGTTCATAAAAGTTCTTACCTCTGTAGCTATCTTGCAAAAGGTCATGGAAAAATCCTTCACCATCTTTAGGATTCTCAATTAGTGGCTTAATTTTTTGCTTCACCAATTCAGATTGCTTAGAAAAAGGCTCATCCCATAGCAAATATTCATCTTCCTTAGGTTTTAAATCGACCTCATACATCTTGCCCTCTTCTTGAACAAGAGTGCCTTTCGATTGCATTTCATCTATCAGATTTGTGATTTTTTTCTCTATTGCATCCCTTTTTTCGTACAAAAGACTTTGTCTCCTGCCTAATGCATTGTATGCTTTTGTATATTCTTTTTTCTTTTTCTGCAAATTTTCAGTGACTACTTGTAAAACACTTGCATCTGATTCTTTTGTGTATTGTTGTTTGTATCTAAGTAAATCGTCATCGATTTTAGACACTGTCCTTTGCATTTGGTAGCGCTTGTTAGATACTTCGGAAAGTTCTTGAGTAACCTTTGTATCTTTTGAAGTTTCTGCATCAATAAGAGGTTCGTATTTTTGTTTTACCTCTGGAGTAAATTCGAATCTTTTCCTTCCAGATAATTTCTCTTTGTAGTATTTTGCTACATCTTTGCTACCTGCGAAATACAATCCATATCCAAATGCTTGCGCACCTTCACCAGTTCCAATTCTGTCTGTGCTGAACTTATTGAAGTCATACCTAGATCCATGAAATGCAGGAATGTAGTTAGGATCAGTTGATCGCATTTGTGGGTTCTGTGCCAACAAAGCATCCATGTCCACTGGTTTTGGCATTAAATTCTTTGCAATCTTGTTGTGATCGATGTGAATCTTGCCAGTCAATTGATTAGCCTTACCGATCCGCTCAAGCCTCAAGGATCGATATGTAGGTGTAGGTGACTTCTTACCTCCATCAACTTGCTCAAGCCAGGGATTGGCATCTACATGAGCCTTAGATGACTTACCAAACATTGAGTTAATGAAGTTTGCCTTTGCCTCTGCCATTTGTGGATCTGGATCAAGACCATCCTTGCCCTTTTTGCCCTCTGCATGGTTGCGTGACCACAGGTGCATGTCAGCATGGACATTATCCATTGCTTTATCTAAGTCTGCACCATACAAGCGAGTGACTTCTGCTTTATGCTGGCGAAATGCTTTATTGATATTTCGATCCAGTTGCTTCTGGGAGATAGTACGAATTAAAATATTACCCTTTTGTGTAATTTCAATTCCATATGGAATATGCACTTGGTTCTCAACCTTAGCATTAACATATTTACCTTTTTTAGTTGCCTTGAAATAACTCATTAACCAGTCAGTTCCACCAGTTTCATTTTTGTTATACCTCAAGGTTCTGTTAAGTGATCTAAGTAAATCTATCTGTGCCTTATTCCATCCACCTTTCTGCTCAAGACGATCAATAACTCTATTATCGATAAATCTTCCTGCAAATGATATTTCACCAGTCTTCTCATTCACTGTCTCTTTAATGTGACCTTCTGGTAATCCTTCATCTGCATCAATTTTATTTACTTCTTCTAGGATAGATTCTGAAAATTCTTTATTATATCTTTTGATCTCTGCAGGAGTCATTGCCTTGTTAGATCTGATTACTCCATCGTCATCAACTTTCAGAAATGTTCCTGCCCTAATTAACTCAATTAGTTCTGGGTTCTTCGCTAGGTCTGCACCAGAAATATCTACTGGAATTACTTCCGCTTCACTAACAGGAAATTTCTTTTGCATCTGTTCAGCAGACAGACCTTCCATCTGGCGATTGTACTTACGAATTAACTCAGTAACCATTGGGATGCGTTGCGTTTCTCTAAACAAACTATTGGGAGTAGTTAATGTTCCATCTGCACGAAATGTTGCACCCAATTTACCTAATGTAGTTCGCAGAAACTGCCTATTATTTACCATAGGCATGTCCACAATGTTTCGCATTAAAGCACCGACCCAACCCTCACGAAGATCTCTATATCTGCGTTGGTCATTAAGAAAGAAATCCACCCCATGCTCTGAAACTATTTCTCTAACAGTTTGTTGGTCTGCGATAAATGCACCAGTGCGATTATCTTTCAACTGATTAATTTTATTTAATACTCTTCTTTTTGCATAGTCTCTGGCACTTATTTCATTTGCTCCATGTGCTTTGGCACTTTTTACACTTTGCAAATAAAGTGCTTCATACTCATCAAATTTAGAAAAGTAATCAAACTTTAGGTCTTCAAATTTTTGTGTTGTTTCGAAACTCCCATCTCTTTTTTTAATCGGATCACCATTTTCATCAAGTTTTGTAAAAAATCCTTTTAGTCCAAGAATCGAATTACCAATCAACATATCATTGAATGGAGTAGTTCCTCCAATTTCCTCTATATAATGCGATAATTCGTGCTTGATAACTGGTTCAATTGCTCTTGGTGAATCTACATTTACTTTAATGTAAGGAACCCCTTCCTTATTGATGCCTTGCTCTCCACCTTTTCCAGATTTACCACCATTATAATATTCAATCTGCAAATTAGGATAAGACATTGCAGTAGTTGCTACCGCAATCTGCACATCTTTTCTAAGAGAATTAAACTTATCTTTCTGCATAGCAGGTAGTAAGTTTTTTGTGTAATATTGATGGGTTCCATATCTAGCTTGGATAAGATCTGTAGGTGAAAGGTTTCCACGAAATCTTCCATACCCTCCTATGCCTCCACCTCCAAGACCAAGCAACCCACCTGCACCTATGCCTCCATAAAGTGCTTCGTCCTGCTCTCCACCTCCTGCAACATAACCAAACACCCCACCCATTGCACCACCCTTTGCAGTTGCATCTGTCATTCTTCCACCCAGTTCCAGATACCTTCCTGCTTTAGATTTATCTAAGGCATTAGCTAAATCATAAAGTCCACCACTTCCAGTTGAACCTAGTGGTTCATTCTTTAATCCAATACTAAGTTTGTTATTTGGATTTTTAGTAAATGGTGATGCAATCCTCTGTCCAACTTTCCCCTGCCCTGCACCAGTAATTTGTTCAGCTAATGATTTAACTGGAAACCATTGTGTCCTGTCTATGGTTCTTTCTGTGAGTGTTTCTGACCCTCTTGATGCCAGCCTTTTCCAGTATGGCAAAATCGTTTCTGGTTGCATTAATTCTGCACCCATCTTGGCAACATCTCTGCCATATGTTCTAAGAAGTTGAGGAGCAATAACTGCGGTAACTGCACTTAGCTGGACAAGTTCATCATCTGTCAATGTAGAAGCAAGACCATATGTTGCAGTTCCACCCATACCAAGTTGAACTGCGGAACTTTGTGCAATCTGCATTGCGGTCTGCTCCTTTACACCCAATCGCATCAGCAAATTAATTGCAGTTTCTTGAGGTAACCTAGAAGCTAGATTTAAAATACTTCCAGTAATTTCAACTGCTTTACCAGTTGCTATCATTCCTCCACCTGCCAGTTTACTAGTAATATTAGATTTTGCTTTAAGAGGAATACCAGTTAGTGCTTCCTCGATCTGGTTTCTAAGTGGATGCCCTTGTGGTAAAGACTCAGCTAATTGTCTAAGTGCAATATCCCTCTTTGGTGCAATATTATTTAACTTATTTAAATTCTCACCAATGAATCCATCCATCACATCAATTGTGTCAGATACCTTCTTTGATGGATTTACTTTTGCTACTTCTTTAAGTTGTGCTTGGAATGCATATGCCTCTTGCAACTCTTTCAACATTGCCGACTCTGCACCATTGAATGCAGTATTCGCTCCACCTCTGAGTGCCTTGTATCCAGCGCCAATAGAAATGTAATTAAGTGGGTCTGCCCAGATTGATGCACCCATTGATGCTTTGTAGTCTGGTTTTACTTCACCTTCCCTTATCATCCTGCGGATCTCTGGGTCTCCACCCATCATTAAGAAATCACTCGATGCCAATTCAGCGGCCGCAGTCTGCCTACGCTTTTCTATTTCATTGATGCCCTTCCAAAACTCATAAGAACTTTTGTTGTCCTCATGTGACCCTTCGTTCATCACAAGTTTATCCATTAACCTCGATGCACCTTCACCTAGTTGCTCGTAGTTTAATCCGATATCACCTATAGTTTGTAGAGTAGTTGCCCTTGCTGATGCCTTAATGTTTTTTGATGCCTGTGCCAGAGGGCCATCACCAAACCAATCAAAAATAAGCAAATTGGATCCTGCCCTCCACCCAAGTGAACTCATCCAATCGTAGGAGTCAGAAACCATTGCTTTGCCACCTTCGTAAAGCATTTCATACCAAGGTTGATCAGAATCGAATGCACCTTTCTTTTTGAAATACTCAAATGTTTTCTGGTCAGTCAACATGTCATCCATTGTCAACTCCCTACCTTCTGGTGCTTCTGGTATAGGTTTATTTGCTAACTGGGGATCAACCCAAGTGTATCCTCCACCCTCAAGAGGAATTTTATTGCCTTCCTGTGGCATAGGCAGAGCAGTGTTTTGATTTATAAAAGTATCCTGTGCCTGTGCCTGTGTTTGTCTCATCTCCTCCAGTTGCTCTGGAGTTGGTTTCCTGCCTGTTTGATTACTCATCAGTAAACAAGCTCGTCACCATTTGGTAGTCGAACTAATTTTTTCCCATCTTTGAACTCAAAAATGACTTCACCTTCAACCATTTTGCCTTGATGCTTAACCTCCATCATTTCTCCTCCACCTTCTCCTTTAATTCTCTTTAATTGATCTGGTGGAATATTCATTGCATCTTCACTAAAAAACCTTTCACGAATATCTTCTGGTCTAGCATCAAATTTCTTCGCAACCTCATTGATTGTTTTTTCAATGTTAAGATATTTTCTTTCAGATGCTCTTTCCAAAAATAAATTAGATACAGTGCGCAAGTCTTCCCTTGCATCCTCAGAAAGTTTACCAGTAGCCAATTGTTCGTATGCTCGCTTCATCCTATCCTCAAAACCCTTTGAGCCTCCTGCACGATTTATATCGTCTTCTGTGAGTAGTCCAGTAGGTTGCAGGATTCTTGCAAACTTCTCAACTGCGGCCCCATCAGCAACTGGGTTATCAGATTGCAATAGAGCATTAAGATCAGTTGCAGACTCAATAATAGAGTCTTGATCTGCCACTTTGTAACGATCAAATATTGATTTCTTTGTAGAAGATACATTTTCTGGTTCAATCAATCTAATCGAACTTGCCATGTCTGCTCGTTGATCTTTAGTAAACTGGAGTCCACTTTTTGCACCATAGTCCATGACTTTTCTCATCCTGTCAGATTCATCAAACACATATGGGTCAAGGTCTCTAAATTGATTAAATCCAACCTCTGCATTTTCTTGATCAATCAAATTTTTTGCCTCTGCTTTTCTCTTTAACATATCAAAATTATTGTCACCCAAAGTATCTTTCCTCTTTTGAAGCGTCTGCAAAGTATTCATTTTATGTTTCATTTGATATGGGTTGTCAGTTCTTCCATATGCTACATTGAACTTCGCTGGATCCAGTTCATACATTGGCATCGTTTTACTGATCTCACTCAATTCATCTTGCTTCTTTTTAATATCACCAAGATAAGAATTTATTTTTCCAGAATATTCTTTTGATGATGGATCTTCAGTGGTTTCAGCAAGATCACGCATAGATGTTCTCAGTCCAGATATTTCTTTCTCAATCGACTCATACTCTGGATTCATTACTTCCTGTGACATCGTATTGTAATGATCAGCCTCCCCTTGTTTTGCTAACTTTTGCTGTTTGAATAAATAGTTTTGTCTCTGCTCTGTCTTTCTTTGCCTATCTTCCTGCATAGAGCGAAACATTCTTGCCTCTACATTTTCAATTCCTCCAGCCTCACGAATGGCATCATATGCAAGTTTCTCAGCTTCTTTTGGATCATTATCTATTTTATCAATAGAGGTTTGATCCCATCCCATACCCTTTAGGTATTCTTTACCCATATCAGACTTAATAAACTGGGATGCTTGTTTCTCATATCCTCTACGCTTGAAATATGCAGATCCTATCTGTCCAATTGCCTTCCCTATTTGTTGATATGCTTGCCCCCTTGCTTCCCCTGCCTGTCTAATAGCAGAGAAATCTTGCTGGGGTAAATTTATTTGTTGGAAGTATGGTGATGCCATTAGACTACCTCCCTTATTTTGCAATCCATCCACTTGCGTATCTTGGATTTAATTTTTGGTTTATTTCTTATTAACCATGCAAACTGCTTACCAAATTTTAAATAAGTAAATCTAAACCAGACTGGACTGGTATTCAGCATCCAATATCTAAACATTAACCATCTTGGATTGTGTACTCCATAAACTTCTCTGGCAACCCAACATCCAGCTAAAATGGCCGCACCTCCTAAATTTCCCAACGCACCCATTGCACCACCAAACATTCCTGCACTGGCCGCTTGATTTGATGCATAGACATTAGCATTGAAATTATTTAAACCAGCAGTTTGTTGTGCAATAAATGAAGCACCCTGTGATGGATTATACAGAGTAGGGCCAGCATTAATTCCAGCGGCCGCATTGCCATAAAGGTTTTGCCCACTGGCAACAGATGCACCAGATGCTCGTCCAGTAATTGCCATAAATGGATCTGCTGATGTTGCTTGCTCAATGCCTACCCTTTGGGCCGCAAAAGCACGATCCTGTGCAAGTCCAGCATCTGCAAGACCAAGTGCTTGTGATGCAAACATTCTACGCTCAGTCTCCCTTTGTCTACGCATTGCTTCATTACTTGCAACTTCATCAACTACACCAGAGAAATCCCTTCCTCTTCCTCTAGCACCCATTGCCATTCTGGAATCTTGCTCTACCTGTCTGCGTTCTCTATCAGACAATTGTCCACCTAGTTGCAAGTCAGATAATGCTTGCTCAGTTAGTGTGCTTCTTAATCCACCATGATCAGAATTTTTATCTCCCAGTGCATTAAAATCACCTAGTGCATCCTTGATTCCACCTTGCGCACGATAAGCATCTGTGAGTTGCCCACCATACTTATTTGCCATTTCTATTTCTGCTCTAGTCTGCTGATCCTTTGCTTTCTCAAGAATGTCCTGCTCTAATGCAGAGGTTCCCATAAACTCACCAGATTCATCAAATCCAGATCGTCTAGTTGTGCCATCAGAAAATGCAAATTCTTGTGTGCCAGCAATAGTGTCAACTGCTCCACCTTCCCTTCGCTCACCTGCTGGGCCTCCTACATATTTCTTCGTGGTTGCACCTTTTACTGAATTGCCCTCTGCATCATAAATTCCAGCTTCATATAAAGTTCGACCATCTGCGACTGCAAATTTGTCAGCATGATATTTAGCGGCCTCTCTTGCAGTCTTACCTCTTGTCCAGTCTGCTCTTGATCCATCTGGATCTTTGCCTGTTGTTATAGCTTTCGCAACATCTGGATTGTCTGCCAAATAACGATCATACATTTGATCCTCATTTTCAATAACAAATCCATTTTCTGGAGTTGCTCCATAATTAAATTCAGTGGTGTACCCTTGATCATCTACATTAACTCTCTGCCCAAACAATCCTTCCTGCACAAGATCCTGTTGCATTCTTGCATAAGCAGGTCTGCCATAAGTTTGATCTGACTCTGCATAAAACAAATCTGGTGCAAGATCAATCTGTGCTTGCAACGCTTCACGCATGGTCTCTTGATAGTCATTGCTGACATATGTTGGTTCTCCTCCTCCTCCTCCCATTAGATTATCCTCCTAAGTATTTGCTCAAGTTTAAACCACTTGACTGGTCTGTTTTTAAGTTCCCTCATCCAACCCACATA
>Ga0181399_1000307_pt1 | contig 18376 bp, 29 predicted proteins | sample 22SPOviralmetaG_FD_130128 | JGI IMG/M metagenome (GOLD analysis project Ga0181399, IMG submission 130128) | Marine viral communities from the oligotrophic San Pedro Time Series (SPOT) site, San Pedro Channel, CA, USA - 22 SPOT_SRF_2011-05-21 | ecosystem: Environmental > Aquatic > Marine > Strait...
AAGGGCTTCCTACAGAGCTAAGAACCCAGGCTCTAAGCTTAAGACTGCGGTTACCACTAAGCCCAGCAAGCTCAAGAAAGGTTCTAAGGCTGCTGGCAGAAGAAAGTCTTTCTGTGCTCGCATGAGTGGTATGCGTAAGAGACAGAAAGCAAGCAACAACACAGGTAAGGATCGTCTCAGTTTGTCCCTTAAGAAGTGGAATTGCTAAAATTAGGATAAACCTTTAGTAAAGTTTATTACACTAATTAGTATATAAATAGGGGAGGTTGGTAGTAGTTATGACAGATCACAGAGAAGATGATTGGATTCGATACAAAGAGTTAGTTCTTTCTGAGTTAGAACGACTCAGAGGAGAAATTAAAACTACTGAAACCGAACTACTTTCCGCTATGGAAAAGCTTGCTGATAATCAAAGCAAGATGAGCGTAGATATCATTAAATTAAAAACCCAGGCCACTATGTGGGGCCTGGGTGCTGGTGGCTTCATTAGTGCCATCGTTGCTTTCTTTAACGACTTCTTTATTAGATCCTAACAGGGATAGGATCACCAAGGTCTTCGCAGACCTTAGCAAGGTCATGATAAATTGCCATAACATTATTGTAGGAATCTTGGTAATTCCCTTCGTTTACGAAACCTGCAAACTGCTTGGAATGGCTATTTTCCGCAAAGGTTAGCTTCTTCTCTAGTCGATCTCTTTCTTTTTGTAGTTCTGATTTAGTCATGTCTTTGGTAGTGGTGAACATTGTCCCGTACATCCTCCTGATGCGTCACAGTTAATACATTCATGCATTGTCATTGTTTTCGTCGTAGCGTCTCATCGCCAGGAGCCCGTAACCTACAATATCCTGCCACGGATTCTCACTGAAAGCCTTTGGGTCGTTAGCGATTCGGAATAGCTTATCTAGTATTCGAGCGATGGTCAAAAGATCGTCATACTGGGAAGGTTTAATACCCTCAGTAAACATTTGCCTTAGGCACTCTCCACTACGTCCAAAGGAGTCTCCGTAGGCGTTCTGTTTTGCTTGTACTAGCTGCCCTACATCCCAGCCAATACTGTCATAGCTCTCGTTCTTGTTTTGATTCATGTTCAATGTAATGTTTAAGTTCCAGGTAAGCCATGTATGATCCTTTAGCAAATTCTGAAACAGATTCTCCTCGATCATTCGTTGGCGATTTATTATAGAGATCAATCCAGTAATCTGCTAGGTCATTTATGTGTTTTAGTAGTTCTTTCATTAATAAAAAAAGTTGTTGTCCTTGCCTCGTTCAATTGAATTCTCAGAGGAGAATACAGTTTCATTTACTTTCCAATCCAAAGGCGGTTCTTTCGTGGTAAATGATGGATCTTTCCAGAGCGTTCGATTGTTTGGTTGGAGTGCGAAGTTGCCATTGTCCAAGCGAATCAAATGTGCATCTTTCCTCTGCGAAGGTTCATCAGAGAAAGCGTTGTTCACCCAATCAAAGGTCATCATATAGTTGCCTCCCTCTACATTGCCCTCTTCGCTTCTGTATTGGCATCTCAGGCCATCAAGGTAGTTGAACTTGGTTACAGAGAAGTCTTCCCCAAAGCAGTCCCAGAGAGCTACGTTGACAAGCTCTGGCTTATCACAAGGCTTCCAGCATAGAGCGTGTACAGGCAGTCCTAGGAACTGCATACCAGAGTCAGTCAAAACATGAAACTCCAAAGCCCTTCCTCCCTTGGACCGCGCACCAAATACAATTACTTCTTCGTACTCACCCACATGCGATTCTAAATTATAAAAAAACTCTTTACGCGCAAGGCAGTAAAACTCTGGGATTGAAATATTAAGGTACGTCATGTCTTATTATAGTGGTACACCCGATAGGATTTGAACCTATGACCTACGGATTAGAAGTCCGTTGCTCTATCCACTGAGCTACGGGTGCGTTGTATGGTCGGGGTGAAAGGATTCGAACCTTCGGCCTTCCGCTCCCAAAGCGGACGCGCTACCAAGCTGCGCCACACCCCGTTATAGTTACTTACCAAATGCTTCGAAGCATAAAAGGATTAAAAGGATAATATAAAATGCGACCCAGCAGCCGCCGTTCTCTTCTTCTTGTACTTGCATAATAGTATGTGTATGGCTCCCGAAGTAGGGCTCGAACCTACGACCTAGCGGTTAACAGCCGCTCGCTCTACCAACTGAGCTATTCGGGAATTGTAAATGGGGCCAGATGTCGGACTTGAACCGACGACCGCTGCTTTACAAAAGCAGTGCTCTACCACTGAGCTAATCTGGCGTATATGGTGGAGAAGGAGGGAGTCGAACCCTCGTCCAAGAAGAGCTAGACTTTACACTTGGGCGATAATCGTCTTGCTTTCGCTACTCAACTTGTCAATACCATTGCTTCCCCGTTGTATGGTACGAGTGGCGGGACTCGAACCCGCAATCCATTAGGCGTCAGATTTTAAGTCTGATGTGTATACCAATTCCACCACACTCGCTTGGTCCTCCTGGCGGTAATCGAAACCGCGACCGATGCTTTATAAGAACATTGCTCTAACCACTGAGCTACAGGAGGTGGTTGTTACGCCCAGGAGTTATGTTCTGACAGCCGCAGTTACCTGCTGGCTACTCCTGGACGATCTATTATACCTCACTCAAGGCCGCATTTCAAGCGTCAGCTTCGAATTTCTTGACATCGTAGATCTTTACTCCGTCCTTCGTGACCTTAGGGGAGTACAATGCTCCTTCCTTCCTAGGCACTTTGCCACTTAGGATCGCATCCGCAATCTTATCAGAGATGTTATTCTTGATATAGCGTGCAATATTCCTGGCACCATACTCACGCGAGTACCCGTGCTTGACAATATACTCTAGAAGAGGATCAGTCACCTCAATAGGAAGCTTGTCCAACTGAAGTTTAGCAATCTTCTTAACGTCTTTCTTGGTGAGAGAGTTGAATACAACAACCTCATCAATACGGTTCATGAACTCAGGGCTGAAGTGCCCTCTAACAGAAGTCTTCACCGAGTTCTTCTTCTCGTCTTCCGTAGGGTCATTCTGAGTGAAGCCCATTCGGCGTTGCTTAGACTCTACGATACCCTTGTTAGAAGTGAAGATGAAGATAGACTCTTTAAAGTCCAACACATTTCCCATGTTGTCTGTACATGTACCGTCGTCCAGAAGGCTTAGGAGGAAGTCGTAGAGCTTGTGGTGCGCCTTCTCGATCTCATCGAACAGGAATACCCATCGGTTGCTCTTCTCTGCCTTCTCAGCCATCAGACTCTTCTCAGTGTGTCCGATATACCCTGGAGGAGATCCAATGAGTTTGGCATACTCATGACCACCAGCATACTCCGCACAGTTGACCTTGTAGAAGAGGCCGCTGTACTTGTCTCCTAGAAGCTTTCCAAGCTCAGTCTTACCTACACCCGTAGGCCCAACAAAGAGGAACGAGGTGCCTTGTGAGAGCCCTGTAGCGGTTAGCTTTAGAGCCTTGATAACACTGGCTACCGCAGGGTCCTGTCCAAGGATGTTCTTCTTTAGCTGCTTCTCTACGTCAGTAATATCCTCAAGAGAAGATAAGCCTACATCGGCTTCGTCCTTGTCTGAGCCCTCAAGGCTTTTCTTTAGACGATCAAACAAGGAGGAGTCTTCAAGCCCAGTCATAAAGGTATCTGAGTTCAGATCCGTACAAATGAATGACATAGAGAAGTTAGGGTAAAGAGAAACAATACTGTCATAAACAATATCATAGATCTCTTCCTCCTCGTACATCTCTGAGGTTTGAATCTCAGCCATGACTACATCAAAGTCCAAGATGAACTTCTTTGCGATATACTTCTTGTAGTCTTCTAAGTTGACTGGCTTCTTAGAGTCTTTTACCCTCTTCTTAATTGTCCAATAAAGGGTTTTCTCTTCTTCTAGGGAAAGGCCCTCAACTAGAAGAACAGTGTTAAGTTCTCGGCAAACGGAACGATAGATAGGTTGCTTAGTGTCACTCATTTAATAAATTGTCTAGGTCGCTAAAGGTTGAATTTGTTGTTCCTTTGTTTGCTTTGGTCTTCCCAACGTCAACAGAGTCTTCCATCTTTACTACAAGATTCAGAATCTTAATGACATTATTCTTGGAAGCCTGTGCGACTTTTAGACAATCCACCATAAGGGATTTGGCAGTTGAGTCCTGGGGGTTCTCATCTACCATTTGCCGAAAAAATTTGTGCGTGTTCAACGCAAGCTCACGATCATCCTTGGCTTCGGAGATCAGATCCTTCGCAATCTTTTGAATCCGTGTGGGACTCAAGTGTGCGGTTTTGGGTACATAAGGTGAAGGCATGTTAGCTTTCCTCCTTAGTATCTAGTTCGTAGAAATGTTTTTCAAGATACCAATTAACTAAATTATCCCATTCCCCAAGAGTAAGGTCGAGGCCGAAGGGCTTCCAACCTAAAGGTTCGTTGCTTAAAATATTCATGATTGTACGTCAATGTCCAAGATTCTGGCGGAATGTACGTTTATTCCTTCTGAAGCAAGGAACTGTATTTTTGAATTTAGAATAGCTCCGAATGCCGGTGCCGATACTGGATGGTTAACGTCAACTTCAAGCCGAATAGATAGGCGTGTATCCTTTCTAGGCTTAGGAACATTAACTGTCTCTACCTCAATCTCTTTAAGGGCTTTTTTCTTTTCGCCCCATACCCAATTCATACCCATGTGTTATCTCCTTTTAGAAAACTTTTCGAAGTCCTGGTCATCATCAAGCTCTTCTGCAAGATCCCAGTAGTCTTCTGTCTCGTTATTATAGGAGAATGTCTTCAGCTTTGCTTTACTTTTTCTGCGGTTGTTTCGTCGAGCGTTCAATTGATCATGAACATCGTCATCAAAGTTCTTTCTAAATGTGTCAGCCATGCTAAAAAATACCGAAGTCTTCGTCCTCTTCGGAGTCATCTAAATCGTAGGAAAAAGTTATTTCTGATAACTTTTTAGATACCTTGCCCTCCAAAGGGAAGGACAACGCAACCTCTTCCTTGGCGTGGTCCCAATACATGGACGCGCACGAGAGGTCTTCATCCATCATATCATAGATAAGATTATACATACAACAGTTCTTGTAGTATTCCATGAACTTAGGGTCACCAGCAGTATAGGACTCTTCTCCACCTGCTTGGTTAATCCAAAAAAGCATCTGGGCTTCTGTAATGTACAGGCCATTGCTATCTACCAACAGGGGAACTCTAAATTCATCCATGATAAAAAAACGAGGAGGGAGGCGACGGGGGAAAACCCCCCTCCTCTGGAAGTGAGAGCCGAAGCCCTCAATATATCTAGTAAGGAAGGGGGTTATTGCCGCAAACTTTTTATCAGTTGTTGGCGTAGTTGGCAGCGAGGTCCCACAGTTGGCTGTTAAGCTCAACGTCGCGGGAGATGCTGGTGATCTTACGGGCCTTGCGGCGCGTAGTAGGGTCGATCCAACCAGCACGGGTCAGGTTCTCCTGCGCCACGTTGTAGGAAGACCACAGATCAATCTTATCGTCCGCTACGCGGCGAGGACTGGCTACTTGATTAATCGTCTCCTGGGTAGGGCTTTCCCACCGCAAAGCGGCAGCGTCAGCGAAGAAGTTGTTCCGCTCTTGCATACTAAGAGGGCGCTTGTTCCAGTTGTCGCGGGTCTGGTAAAGATCGTTCGTGGAAGCGACAAGCTTCTGTGAAGCAGCAATAACCTCGTCAGGAGAGTAGCCAATGTGCTTGACCTTAACCTTACCGTAGTTCTCATCACCGATGATGAGTCCGTTGGAGCAAACCATGCGGAAGATTCCAGCGTGAAGGTTGTATGCCTGAAGGCCGTTGTGGCTGTTGACAATCAGAAGCTCGACAAAGCTGTCACCGACTTTGGTACGCTCGTCTTCCTTTTGACGGCGCATACGGACGATGTGCTTGGCGTGCATATCGCTCCACTTGCGGGAGTGAACTTGGTTGGCGTCCCAAGCTTCCCATCCGTCCTCTTGTAGCGTCTCAATGACACTGGTAGTAGGGATGAAGGTGTATCGGTCAGAAGTGCGCTCTTCGTTAGGGCTCGTAGCGAAAACGGCAGGAGCTTTGCGACGGAGCATGTCTTCGTTGATGATCGTGGTAGTCATGGTTCTTTTCTTTGGTTGAGTGTTGCGCCCAAAGTAGGCGTCGATGGAGCCAGTAACGAGTCGGCTCAGGTCTCTTTCGTATGCCATATTATACCACCTCTCTGAATACTTTCAACGTCAAACACCGATTACTTTGCGAAGTTCTGCAAACTCTTCACCTAAGAAGCCTTCGTAAAAGGACTTACGTTGGAACTTCTTCTCACCGAAAGTGAACCAACCCCCACTCTGCTGTACTAGACCGTCTAGAACCAGGAACTCTAGAAGGCCATCGTACTGATCTAGACCCTCATCATACATGAGCTTGAACGTAGTCTCGCGGAAAGGGATGGACACCTTGTTCTTGGTGTTCCTAAGCTTCCCTTGGATTCCGATGATCTGCTTGTTCTCATCCTTGATGAGATCTGAGGTCTTGTTCGAGATCGTCTTCATGTTGACACCCAGGTAGTATTCAAGGCTTTTGCCTCCTGCTGCCTGTGTCTCAGGATTTCCATACATAACTCCAACCTTGTTACGGATTTGATTGATGACCACAAGAGCTACCTTGTATTTGCGGAGTAGAGGGTTGATCTTACGAAGACAGGCACCCGTACTCTTAGCTCGAACGGCTCCCTGCATGTTATTACCGTCGTAGCTCTCCGCTTCGAACTCAGCCTTACTAGGAGACACTGCAATAGAATCGTATGCAATTACGATGGGAGTGTCTGTGTCAGTCTCTCTAATAGCCTTGATAGTATCTTCTATTACCTGGAAACAATCTTCTAAGGTATCAGGCGCTGCGTAAAACAACTTCTTAGGGTCAAGCCCTAGGCTCTCAGCAAACTCTGGATTATAAGCATTCTCGGAGTCTACAAGCATAGAGTAGTAACCCTTAGCCTGCGCGTCTTTAAGGATATGCGTAGCGAACACAGTCTTAGCTGTGGATGCCTCGCCCATGAACTGCGTGATCATGCCAATAGGGATGCCTTTGGTGTAATCCCCACTGATGACACGGTTGAGGGCGTAGCTACCTGTGGAGACAAAGCCCATGTCTGTAATCTGATCGGAAAGTAGGCCCGCGTTCTTGAGCCTGTCTAATACTGTTTTATCCATGCCATATTATAGACTTTTGACTTCTTGGGCATCTGGGTTTCCACTGTAAACCACATGCTTAATTTCATATTTGTTTATCAGTGCTTGGCAAGAAGGACAAGGCTTCGCAAGCATATCATTAGCACGATACACATAGATCGTGGCCCCTTTGATGTTGATACCTTGGCGAATTGCCTTGTAGATTGCATGGCTCTCTGCGTGTAGCGTTGAAAAAGCACCGGAGCCATACTTAGGGTGAGTTTTTCTGCTATTGCAGGCAGCTACCAAGACTTTATTGCCTTTAGCGATTGCTGCGCCCACCTTAAAACGGTGCTCTGATTTCTCAGATTGCTTGATTGCCGCCCTCATCGGCGGCACGGTCAGTCGAGACTTCATCAGTTATTGTAAGTAAGAACAAAGGAGTCTACGCATGTAGATTGTACATAAGCGTAAGGGCCTAGGTTATCCAGGTTGTCGTCGCGCAGCTTAACCGGAGGTTCGTACTCGGTAGAGATACAGGAATTAAGCCCCGCCAGCAAGCCAAGGGCAAAGAAGAAAACACCAATACGAAAAAGGAATTTAGGATTCATTAGAAACTCCCCGGTCGGAAGACACCTACGCCAGAGATTTTAACCCTGGGGGCCACATTTCCCATGTACCTCTCTAGCGTGCTGGGCCTTTCCCTCTTAGGGTCACAGTCCGTACACCTAGCGTGCTTTTTTTCTTCCTCGTAGTCTTCCATCTTCATAAAAACGGACCACATCTCGTCACACTCCGTGCAGTAAAATTCGTAATCAGGCATTAGCGTTCATCTCCTGAGCCTCCAAGGACTCCTCTGTCTTTCCGGTCTCCAAGTTTCATAAGATTCACTCTGGCTATAGTCTCAAGATCAGTTTCTAGTTCCGTTGCGATCTGTGCCACATACCATAACACATCACCTAGCTCCTTTGCCATATGATCTATGTCTGTTGTGCCTGCTTCTCCTCCTTTGTCTCGAAGAATCTTCTTGTATTTATTGCAAAGCTCTCCTGCTTCGCCTGCTAGGCCAAGAATAGGGTAGTTAAGTCCTTCAGGGTAAATTGCTGTTTCGTTCGCTCGGTGTTGATAGTCGTTTAATTTCATGGCCTATTATACCCAATCAGAGCATACTCCCCACAGTTTTCCTTGAAAATATACTTCTGGGTATTTCCAAACAAAACCTTTAGAAGTAAGCGTTACTAAATCTTGCTCATGCCAAAAGCAATGAATGTCAGGCTCTTCTAGCATTCTATGTAAAGCCTCGATGTTCTTTGCATGACAGAAGAATTTTTCGTTCTTTAGAAAATCAATCGAAACCTCATAAGTCGGCTCGTCATGACCTAAGAAGATAGTGTCCTTGACATACCAAACATCCACTTCTACAAAATGATCCTTGGCGGCATTACTGAGGTAGACTGGAAGGTTCTCATGCTCAGTCTTGCCTTTTCTATTACCTCTATGCGCGATAGTTTGAATCATGCTCTATATTCGGAAAGATAAGTTCTAAGGTCTTCAGGAGTCCCTAAGCCCCACATTCGTTTGACTGGAATGGTTCTAATCTTCTTTTCATCGGCAATCGCCTCGTTAAATACAGGGCAAACATAGAACTCATTGTTTACGCGAACGTCTTTTTTAATCATCTGCTCCGCATATTTTACATAGTCGGAACCCTTCTTCCAATGATATACGCCAACCGTAGCAGTATTACTGATTGGCTTTTTCTCAGCCACTTCTTTTACTACCCCCTCATCAATTCTAGCAAAGCTCCACTTAGGGTGAGTAGCAGTAAAGGTCAAAATGTTACCATCTGCCCAATCTACATTAAGCTCGTCCTGCCAGCCGTCCTTAAATTCAATAAACTGGTCTGAGTTGGCTGTAATTAGAGGAGCATCATTGTCGATGAGATGCTTTGCGAGTAGAGTTGTACATGCTGCTCCTTCTGTAACACCCTCTACCTGCACGATCTCACACCCTGGGGCTACCAAAGGAAGAAGATATTGCAAAGCGTATTTTTCGTAGTGCTCTTTTTGCACTATAAAGATATATCTACCATCAATGTTCAGATTTTCTACAACCTTCTGAATCATAGGTTTGCCATGAACCTCAATTAAAGGTTTAGGAAAAGTATAACCTGCTTGCTCAAAGCGCGCGCCCGCGCCTGCCATAGGGATCAAAATATTCATAGTTTCATTTTCTCGTGTACTTCAGTAGCGTTCGCTACTTCAACCACCTTGGCTCCAGTCATATTAGCAGACTGAATTCCTTTTGGTGAGTCTTCTACTATTATAGCGTCTTCTGGCAGACAATTAAGCAAAACTAAGGCTTTTATGTACCCTTCTGGGTGAGGCTTTGCATTGCTAATGTCTTCGTTAGATATAATGCAATCCATGTAATCGTAGATTCCGCTTTTTTGTAGCATCATACATGCAGTTTTTCTAATGGAGTTAGTCACGCAAGCTATCTTAAATCCCTCTTGCGTCAATTTTCTCATCAACTGAATCTTCGTTAAGTCTACCTTGCAGAGGTCTTCAATTACACTCATAGTTAGTTCTTGCTTAAGTTCTGATATCTTTTCCATCTGGCTTTCTTGAATAAACCCTTGGTCGGCCAAAGATTTTAGCTTTACTTTGGTAGGCAGACCATTGTAAGTCGTTTCATGATCATGTCTTGAAATCTCATATCCTGCGACCTCAGCTAAGGCTCTGTTTAGTGCCTCGTAATGCCAATCACAAGCGTCAACTAATACGCCATCTAAATCAAATAATACTGCTTTACTCATACTTCCCCTCTTAAGGCTACATCAATATTGTAGTCATTTAATATTGCTTGCATTTCAGGATAGTCGGAAGTGTACCACTTGCCTTTAACTACACCCGTAGCAACATAAGGATATACACTCGAATCGTAGTGATACATGCCACGCTTACTATCACCTTCTTCAAATGCCATGCACCCTGTAAACTCCTCTTTTTCAGTAGTCTTTGCGGTATTAGACTCAAACTCCCAGATGGAATTTCCTGGTGTTTATCTGTACATAGTTTCTAAATCTTTCTTCTTACACACTGTAGGTTGGATAGTGAACACCATGTCAGTAGGACTAACTACAAGTCCCGAATAATTTGATTTCAATAAAGTATCATAATAGCCCCCTCTTAACAACTTTATGAAAGAGACACAATCCTGTTCTACAAGGCTCGAAAAATACTTAAGGGCCTCATGGTCTGGGGTAGCGGTAAGGAACATGTCCTCGTGGTGAAACACCACCGTCTCGTCGTCTAACTTACTAAGGCAAGAAAGTACCCGTTGCTGATAAGGAAGTGAGTCTTCGTAGTACAAGACTTCCCAGCCTTCGGGAGCTTCACCCTCGTTAGTAAACAAAACTTTATCATATTGCCTCAAATACTTCTTTGCCTGACCAAACATGATCGGCCAAATATCTGAGTAATCTTTGTGTGAGTAAAATATAAACTTCATTTCATTACTTCAGATAGAAAATCAAACCATTTTTTCTTGAATGATTCTTTGTTATTAAACTCAAGGCATTTTTTGGTGCAGTCTATAACAAGATCTTTTGTGGCATAAGCTTTGAGTAATGCCTCGCCCATGGCTTCAGTGTCAAAAGTAGGAACAACAAATCCTGTCTTGCCCTCTTCTATCACATCTGGGGATACGCAATTATCAAAAGACACAACTCTAGTATTATTCATAAGACATTCTGTAACCATCATCGGTCCAGCATCTTCAACTGTGCTCTGTAAACCCACATCAGCAGCCTTGTACAGATGAGAAAGTTTTTCTCGGGTATCCATGTAACCAGCATGAATTAATTCAAAAGGTTGAGTATTCTTGAACGAAACCGTTGGCTCAAGCCCTGCTGTTACGAGAACAAAGTCCTCTGGATTAGAAACCTTCTCGTATAAATTATTTAAAGCTTCTTCAGCATAGACTTTCCCTTTTCTGGGTGTATCAGGGTGGCAAGTTCCCCAAAATATAACAAACTTATCTTGAGGAATTGAGAACATCTCTCGGGCCTCCTCTTTACTAAGGTCGCTAACTGGTATTTCGTCATACGGGAAAGGGATTAGGGCGCATTTCTTATCTTTAAAGATAGGACTGTTGTTCATCAAAGACAAGCTGTATGTGCTAGCAGCAACGCCGTATAACTCGATTTCGTTTAGTCTAATTTTATCCTTCAGGGTCTCTGGGCTATTATTAACCCTTTGTGGACATTCTGAGCAATCGGTCTTAAACTTTTCACAAGATAGCCCGTGTTGATTTGGATATGCACAGCCCCCAGTTAAAAAATCATGCCCCATAGCACTCCAAATAATTGGACACTTATGCTTTTCATATATGTCTAATACAGTTTGTGGCTTTAGAAGTGAGTCATATAGAATTACCGCGTCAGGAGATATGTAATTTTCTAGACCTTTCTGACCTCCTCCAAGAGGAATAAACACACTTTGAGGATCGTTTTTTAATCTTTGTAGTCCTAGAACATGCGTAGAGTTAAATGGTAATTTTTTGATGATATCAAAAAGAATAGTATTTCCAGATTCGTGGGTTTGGTCATAAGTGTCCATACCACCTATGTGAATTATATTTTTCATTTTACTTTGCAGTTTTTGAATACAGGGAATTCAGTTAGATCTCTATATCCATTATTTTCTCCAAGATCTTTGACATGTTCAGGATAGTTTTGCATAAGGGCTAGGCCGTGTGCAGCTTGTTGTGGGGTCATATACATATTCCACCCAAGCATTTCAATGCTATCGTCCTTGTAGTTGACCTCTCCTCGTCCCTCATATCGAGCTTTCTTGAGCCATTCCACCATCTTGTAGTCGTCTGTGAGAATCATACCCCCCTTGCCTACGGCAAGTAGTTTCTTGATGTGGAAAGACAAACACATAGCGGTGCCAGGAATGTACATATTGGAGGTGAATCTCTTGGCTGAATCATAGATGGGGTACGGTTTTAATTGATAAATGCCCGCCCAATCAAGATCCTCAAATACCACCTCGGCACCAGAATGTATGATTGACATCGGAACTGATAGATATGTGCGCTTTGGAATAGTAACCTCTTTGGCACTGTAATACTTACAAGCCAAAAACAAAGCATTAGTGCAACTATCTACAGCTACAGCAAAAGGAGCGCCAGTATACTCAGCGACCTCTTCTTCAAACATCTGTACAATCTTATATGGATTGTGCTTTATATTTTTTTGTGTCATGCGGGAGCGGCAAAGAATAGATGATTAGGGGAGACCTGAAGATCGTGAGTTTTTCTAATATGATTCCATAAGCCATCGAGATCGTTAATCACCCCTAGGTGATATTCGCCTGTGATGTAGCCTATATTCTTTAAGTCTTTATCCATAAGGAAGTTGAACTCTGCGCCTTCACAATCAACTTTTAGATAATCAATGTAGTCTTCCCCGCATAGAGAGAACACTTCTTCTAAATCGGTCGTTAGCACCTCCTCGGTCTCTAAGATATCATAGGAGGATTTATCCCATTCAGTGCCACAATTACCAGAATGTCCTGCGTCCGCCTCATCAATCTTATACAGATTAATCATCTTGCCTTTCATATCTGATACTGCGAGAGTGTGAACCTCAACATTATGAATACCCCTCTCTTCTAGATTAGCTTTAAGACACTCTGCACTATCAGGGTTTGCTTCAATTGCTATAATCTTTTTAAACTTAGATGAAGCGTAGGCGCAAAATCCACCTACATTAGCCCCAATATCTACAGCTACGTTTAAAGTTTCTTTTGGCAATGGGTAGCTGTAAGCGCATTCTTGAATTCTTTCTTCTAAAGCATTCTTAATATTTTCTTTATTGTGATCTTTATACTTCATATTAGGGTGTAGGGCACTTTACAGAAATCAAATAACTTTCTGCTCGCCGCATTATACTTAAGGATTCGACCAGTGGCTTGTGGATATAACTTCATGATTTCTGATAACATAAACTTGCCTACACCTGTGCCATGATACATTGGATGTGTGCAAATTCTTATGTCGTTATCAATGACTCCAACATAGCCTACAGGCTCACCATATGATAGAGCAATGAAGTAGTTTTCGCCATACTTTTTCATGTATTCTACTTGATCTTCCGTGGTTATATTAGCGTCCTCTAGAAACCCTACTACATTCTCGGGGTGCATTCGCATTTCACGAACAAACTCATAATATTTTTCTGTGACTGCTATTAATTTCATGTTGTAGTCTGTATGCATAATTAGAAAGAAAATAATGAGCTTCTCTAATATTTGTATTTGGATTAACAATTATGGAACCCATTCCACCAATTCCCAAGCATTCTAAATTAAGCTGTCCATTAAAAATTCTTTGCCAAACCAAGGAATCTGCACAGTAAAAGACCTCATCCTGCTTTGGTTTTTCTTTTGGAACTCCTATATAAAATTTTACCTGCAAATCTTGTTGAAGATAGGAATTTACGGTGTCCTGCTGTTCTTGGATTAGAGAGGATAGATAGTCTGTACCCTCTGAGGGAACAACTTGCGTAATCAAGCTTTCCTCACGCAATAGTCCTTGCAGGATTTCATATGGATTTATCGTAGACGCTGTTATTTGAGATTGATTTGCATAACAAAAAAGTTTTTCAGCATTGACATATGTAAAGTTCTTTTTAACTGATTCTATCTGCTCTTTCAAACGCTTCTTTACTATTTTAATTTTATCCTCATCTGCTATCATTTCATAGCTTGAAGGAAAACAATCCGCGATTCCTATTTGACAGTAATAATGGCTTCGTTTGTTGACACAAAGCTCTTTGATAATATCTAAATGCTTTTTTTCTTGTTGATGCCAATTATCATTAGCGTGAATAATTACATCTTTTTCCAGTTCTATCGTAACGATGGCATCATGATTAGTATATTCAGAATTGATGAATGATCTAAAGGTAGAGTCTCCTACTTTTTCCCCAGACTCATCTACTTCAATTACTTTTTTAAAACTTCGGGCCGCTCTGTTTTTAAACCCAGGATGATCGTGCTTTGGAATTACGACTGTAGAATCATAGAGATATTTTTTACAAAAATAGTCATCAAAGTGATCATCATGACCATGACTAATTACTACAGTTAGTTTATCTGAAGGTATGTCAATAATTTTTTTGATGTCCTTACATGAAGGTCTAGGTTGTTGCGTCCATCCCCCAAAAGCAGGAGATAAAGGCCATGGATCCGTTAAAATAAACTGATCCCCCGATTCAATTAGTAAACAAGCGTGATTTATTGAAGTTATATTCATATCAGTTCCATGTGTCTTCCTGAATTCCATACTTGTTGGGCATACCCAAAATCCAGTGCTGTAAATAAGCTCTTGAATGCTTCCAGCCTTCTAAACCCATCCAGGGACTAAGGGCGCTTCCAATGTCCATGTATGTATTGTCTGGGAACTTTTCAAAGCATTGATGAATAATGTAGTTGCTTAGGGTTGACGCTGAACAAAGAAAGATGTGATCTTTGATATCATTATCTTTGATCCATGTTTTAATTTCTTCTATCAAGGGGTAATCATTTATTATACAGTTGGTCCCTACACGAAATTCTTTTACTATGGAAAAAGAAAAATTAGACAGGTCCGCCGCTTCGTTACAGATCATGACTATGGGTTTCTTAGCAATTAAAGGCATCATCTCTTCAATGAATTTGTTGTAGTTTGCATTTATCAGAACATTGGAAAAAGTTAAATGCTCATCGTCACCCTCTCCATGTAAATCCAACTGATACTTAAAGGCACCCTTGCCCGCAATGTCCTCATCAACGACTCCAGTAAGACCTTTAAAATAGTTCTTTTGTCTGTGCTGTAAGGAATCAATAAGCCTATCCCGGTAGAACTTATCCCGCTTCGGATCGAAATCTTTTTGTTCTTCTTTTGGATAATACCCAACCCCAGATTTTTCACCAGTAATATATGCGTTTTCCGACAAAACTACCTTATCGCCTCGAAGCATAAAAAGTTCTCCATCAGAGAACCTAGAAAAAGCAAAGTTTTCTTCGCTCTTTAACTTGTCTAGTAATTTAATAAATTCTTGTTTAAATAATTTCATTGTAAATGTAGTAAAGTGTCCCAACCGTTGTCTATGCTATACGAAATACACTCATCTCTTTCCCTGTAGAAGTCTGGTATAGATTTAAGCGATCCATTGGAAGAAGCCTTGTTATCATTGCCATACTCCTCTGGCTTCAGGGAACTGTGGAGTCTAGGGTTGTCTTGTGGGTGAGCAGGGCAATAAGTTTTTACCCCTCCATGCTTTTTAGCTAGGTAAGACAATTGAATGTCTTCGCCATTCTCAAAAGTAAAAGGCGTTTCGTACCACATATAACTTAGGTGATCGCGCTTCATAAACCAAGCGTGTCCAACTAAGTCTACCTCCGTGGTAACTGAATTCTTCACCGGCCAGCCCATGCGTTGATGCTGAACATATGCTCTACTGTGTAGAATACACCCTGCCCCACCAAGTATGCCAGGAGTTTCCTTCATTGTGTTCATGCAGTTTTCTAGCCACATATCGCCTGGGATAGTGTCGTCGTCAAAAAAAGCCACATGCTTTGTTTGAGTTAGAAGTCCTACGGCAAAACGCCCATGATACTTACAGTTTGTATCTGATTTGAATACCTTGTCTAGCCCAAGATTGTAAGGGTTAAACTTTTTATTCTCTGGGCAAGCATTCATCCATAACCAAATATACTTCGGCTTTACTGTTTGTGCTCGAAGGGCCTGAATTTGTTCTTTTAGGTATTCAGGTCTTTTGTAGCAGTTTAGAACTATTGTAATACCTTCTTCCATAACTTTAAAATCTCCTCATCAGGTAAAATCTTGGGGTTATTCTCGGTGCCTCTGTAAGGCACCCCAGCGAGCTTACATTCAGCCTCCACAAGTCCGTAGGTCTCTCTTATTGAAGTATGGTAGACGGCCTCCACAGAGCCGTACATAGCTTCCTTATCATCTACATGGTCCCTAATTTCAATTTGATTTGCAAAGGGCTGGACGTATTTCTCGAAGTACCCTGGGTCGGTAACCTTCCCAAATAAAACAACCTTATCATATCCGTCCTCTAAAGCCATCTTAATAGCTTTATGTGTTTGTTTGTGGTCGTCAATGCTACCTATGACCCCTGCTACATTATTTTTTGGGTTGATCCAAGAAATCTTGTCTACGCGAGGAGGGATGATTGAACAAGACACATCTACGCCGTGCCATTCTTTTTGACTAATACTTACGAACTGAACTTCATCGAACCCCTCCGTAGGCATAAAACGCAAGGGGAACAGATTTGTTTCGTGACAGCTTAGAATATGCTTCTTTACCCCTGAGGGAGGAAGTTGTATGAAGTGGCTGATAAGAATGTCTTCTGGATCTAGTCTGCAATCCTGAATATGTGCAGACTTACACTTATCCAAGTGCCACTCATGGGGGCCATAAAAAGTACAGTCATAACCGTTCTCATTTAAGAGGTTGGTTAACCCTATATGGTGCAGTGTACTGCCTCCAGGGTTAGACCAACCACTAACTATCTTTACTTTCATTCTTCATTACCTCTTCATAAAGAGTTATGCGATCTTTGACCTTCTTATTCATATCGAAGTTCTCTTCTGTAAGCTGATGTAGATTCTCGCCCATTCTCTTAACTAGATCAGGCTTCTTAACACAGAGGGTTAGAATCCTAACCCATTCTGAAATGCCCTTCTTAGGATCAATCAGGAATCCGGTCTCACCGTCCTTGATCCACTCATCGTAGCAGCCCACATTACTGGCGATCAAGGGGATTTTGTACCTACCACACTCAGCCACCTTAATCTCAGACTTGCTGTCGTTGAAGTCATTCATCTCTAGCGGGGCAAGAGCCACATCCATATTAGCGTAGAACTGACCGTAGCGATCAGGTTGTAAGGCATGATGGATATTCCAGTTCTTACCGCCTTTGAATCCTCTCAGGATAATAGACTGGTACTTCTTCCAAACGTCTGTTTGCCAGTCGGTGTTTCCGGGGGGCGGGTGACCATAAAAATCCCATTGGCAATTCTCGCGACCAACTCTCTGGTTTACTAGGTGAGGAACTCCAGAGAAATATCTTAGGTCCTGCTCATGGTGAATACCCCCGACCCAACCGAAGCGAACGTAGTTTTTCTTCTTTACCTTAGTCTTGGGCATATTCCAGCAGGGCAAATTGTAGTCAATGGTGTTCTTTACAATCGCTAGAGCGTTACCTTTGCCCATATGAGGTACAACTCTCTCAGCAAACTTTCTTTGCGTAACTGTGACCAGATCAGCATTATTATAAATGAAAGAAGCAATCTCCTCTAGACCTTTCTCCTTATAAACATCATAAAGCCTGTGCCCCTCGTAAATGTTGGTCAATAGGACTTCTGTGTCGTAATGAACAAAGCAACCGAACTCTTTAGCTTTTCCAACAATCCTGGCTGTGTAGGGTCCACCGAAGTTAGAGAGGTTTTGAGTGAACACAATGTCAGCCCACTTCATGTTCTCGAACTCCCAGTTCTCCTCCCACTTACCCGTCTTCTCGTCTATACCTAGAGGATTCTTATCCCACTTAATCTCTACCTTGTCTCCATGAAGCTCTTGCAACTTCTTCATAGGACAAATGATTCTGTAGTAGGAACATCCGCCTTCGTTGGCGGGAACGCAAAGGATCTTTAATTTCTTTTCTTCAGTCATAATAAAATAGGAGAGCACCTTTTCGGTGCTCTCCTATTATAGTCAAATCCTATATGAAGATCGGCGGATTAGACTAGTTCTTCTTCTTCTTCTGCTGCCTCCTTTGAAGCTTCTGAAGTATGAGCCACACCAAGTGCCGCTCCAATACCGTGAATAGTACCCGCTAGATCGACATTGCTGTCAGTAGGGGCCAGGGCCTTAATAGCCTTAGCGTAGTTCTTACGCTTCCGGCGGCTGATCACAGTAAGCACACCTTCCCAAGCCGCAAGGCCAGGAACAAAGGTCACACCTAGTGCAATTAGAGCGTCCAGGATACCTCCCATATCGCCGTCACCAGGAGGGCTTACAGGGATGTACGCTGCTTCTTCTTTAAGCTGCTCTTTGTCAGCAAGGACAAGAACAGTACCTTCAGGCACTTGCTTCTTTACATCCTCAGGAAGTTGGTCGTATGGGATAGGCGTTCCGACTT
>Ga0181399_1000308_pt1 | contig 18372 bp, 28 predicted proteins | sample 22SPOviralmetaG_FD_130128 | JGI IMG/M metagenome (GOLD analysis project Ga0181399, IMG submission 130128) | Marine viral communities from the oligotrophic San Pedro Time Series (SPOT) site, San Pedro Channel, CA, USA - 22 SPOT_SRF_2011-05-21 | ecosystem: Environmental > Aquatic > Marine > Strait...
GGCATTAACATTAATCATAAGTTTAGTTGAAACGGATCGTTGGTTCATAATAATATATTCTAATCAAAAAATAGTAATCAAATTTTCTTTTGGAATGAAAAGTCGCATGGATTAATTACAATAAATAAAGGGCTGCGAAATATATAAAAAAAATATAAAAGTTTCAATAAAAAAAAACTAATCCAATTTAACATTCTTGGTCTTCCTCATAACATTTATTACAATAATCCCACCATTTACACGTTTCTTTGGATTTTTCGTTGACATATCTATCACAACCCTTACAAGTTGGGGGAACCCAGATATAGATTAAGGAATAAACAATAAGGTCTTTCATAACAATATTCTTTTTGGCAATGGTAGATAAAACTATTGCCCAATTATTAAGTTCTTTCATAACATATTTATATTTATCATAATGATTGGCGTGGTGTCTAAAAATCCAAAACTTTCTTGATTGGTTCATAATATTATATTGTCATCAAAAAATAGTAATCAAATTTTCTTTTGGAATGAAAAGTCACATGGATTAATTACAATATATAAAGGGCTGCTAAATATATAAAAAAAAAAATAAAGTTTATAAAAATCTAATCTAATTCTAATCTTCATTCCATTTTAGCTTTTTACGGCAAGTAGGGCATTTATTGGTTTCTATTTGGGCAAGGCAATTCTTATGAAACTTATGTCCGCAATTTGTAATTTCCATGTCTTCGGTATTTATAACTTCTAAACAAATAGGGCATTCACAAGTCTTCCGAAGTTCATCAATCATATCCTTTAGTTCGGTTTTGACATGCTCTGGAATACCCCCTTCGGCTCCTGCTTCTAAAAGGGCTGCTAGTTTTTGATGATGCTTAACGGCTGTGGTGTTGGCTTCGGCAACTTGCCCGTAATATTTAGCCCATGCGAATGATTTAGCCTTCTTGGCGTACTTTAACTGGTTCTTAAGGGTTTTTATGGCTTTATTCATAATATTATATTGTAATCAAAAATAGTAATCAAATTTTCTTTTGGAATAACTTGGATGTTGGCAAAGAAAATTTGATTACTATTTTTTGATTACAATATATTATTATGCCACAATCATTTATTATTAAAGAAATGGAAGACTTATACCAGATAGCCGTGAAAAAGGGAGAAGTTGACCCTAATGTTACCCTTGCCCAATTCATGCGGAATTGTAATAAAGGATGTCCAGCCCATAAGATGAATACCATGTGGAATGTATTAGAAAATGAAAGCAAACATTTGGTAAAATATAAAAATACAAGAAGCCGCTTAAAGGATAAACTAGCCAAGCGGAAAGCCGCCCAGAAAAAATAGATTAGATTAGGTAGTTTTTTTTAAATTTGATTTTTCATTTCAAAAGAAAATTTGATTACTATTTGATTACAGCCCTAAATTATTATGCCGACCCGTAAAGAAAAAGCCCGTATCGCCGCAGCGATTATTTGTGTAAACTTTAATGATGAGGAAAAAGCCGAATATTGGAAAAGATATGATGAAGCCGAAAGATTGGCGGACGAAAGGGCTGCCGCCTTAAAAGCCGATAAATTAAAAGCCAAACGTATGTATGATTCCCAGAAGATTAAATGCCCATATTGTGATTGCGTGATTCGAAGGGATCATATGAAGCGTCATCAATCCAGTAAGAAATGTAAATTATATGAGGAAAAAGAAAAGATATGGGCGGTTCAAAGTAAAAAAATAGATGATTTAACAGCCCAGTTAGAAGCAGCCCAAAAGCAAATTGAAAAGCAAAAAGCCGAAATCAATGGATTAGTTAACAATATGAAAAAAATACAAAAGAGGGCTAATAAAAAGAAAGATTAGATTAGATTAGGATAGTTTTTTTTATTGACATATATAATGGTTAACTTTATTAAAAAGGCAATCAAGAAGCCAGGAAGTTTTACAGCCCAGGCAAAGAAGGCAGGGATGAGTGTAAAGGCGTTTCAAAATAAAGTTCTTAAAAATCCTAGTAAGTTTTCCTCCACCACAATTAGAAGGGCTAATTTATCTAAAACACTTAGTAAACTTAGAAAAAAAAAGAAATAGTAAGTTGAGATATTATAATTAAAATCAAAATCGATTATATATGAATTTAATTAAAGGAGATTGTTTAGTTGAACTTAAAAAATTACCAGATAAATCAATTAATTTTTTTTATTTAGATTTACCATACGGACAAACTTCATGCGATTGGGATGTAAAATTAGACCACGAGGCTTTATGGATAGAGTTAAAAAGATTAGCAAAAAGCGATAGAACACCATTTTTTTTTAGTTGTACCACTAAATTTGGATTTGAATTATATAATTCCGCCCCTAAAAATTATTTTAGATGGGATCTAGTTTGGCGAAAAAATAGGGCGGCGGGTTTCCTTAATGCCTACCGCTTACCAATGCGGAAGCATGAAATGATTTATTGTTTTGCTAAAAAAACCCCAGAGTATGATTTAAGTAGCCATAAAGAATTTACTTTAGAAAATAACCAAAGAGGACAAATAATAACTAAAGACATTTATGGTAGGATTGGGAAAAAAAGAGTAAAGGGTAAGATTTGGAAAGATAAACTTCCAACTAGTGATGTAACGCCGCCCGATGAAGACCACGAATTAGTTTATTGTTTTGCCAAGAAATGTCCACATTATGATATTAGTAGCCATACGGAATATGAAGAAAATGAAAAAATTAATGTCCCTAGATGCCCTTTATATGGGAAACAAGTAGAAAACTTTAAGGCTAAGAGCTTTAAAGAAAAACTACCTACTAGTGATATTACGCAGCCCGCCCAAGACCACGAATTAGTTTATTGTTTTGCTAAAAAAACTCCTGAATATGATGTTTCTAGTCATAAGGAATATACTGAAAATAAAGAACAAAATCACGGAACCCCTATTTATGGAAATGAAATAAATATACTAAGTTCTAAAACCCATAATGAAAGGCTGCCTACAAGTGATATTACGCCATCAAGTTGGTGCGATATTAAAAACGATGAAGGTATCGATCATAGAACCGCTAAACCCGTAAAATTAATGGAGTTTTTATTAAAATATTGGACTAAAGAGGGCGACGTAGTTTGCGACCCTACCGCGGGTTCTGGTTCTATGGGGGTTGCGTGTAAAAATATGAATAGAAAGTTTATAGGGATTGAAAAAGATGAAGATATATATAAACTAATGTGTGATAGAATAAATAATCCCGATAAGCTAATTAAAAAGAAAAGGAAACCTAGGAAAAATTAAATTTCCTCCTATAAATTAATTTAAATGTTTCCTCGCTGAATAAAATTCCATTCCATTTAACAACTGAAACATCATCGGGAATACATGCTCCTTTTAATGGGCTGCTGGTTCTTTCAAACTTAATATTATTTTGTTCTAAAAATAGAATAATACTTACGCTTTGGGGATAAACTAATATCATATATATATTTATATATATTATATTATGTCTAAACTTAGAAAGCCATTTCCATCAAAAATTAAAGGTAAGAAGTTTTCCGTTTATGTAATGCGTGATGGTAAAAGGCGGCTAATTCATTTTGGTTTTAAAGGTGCTAAAGATTTTAGGAGTGGTACGGCTACAAAGCAAGAAAGGGATGCCTATAGAGCAAGGGCATCGAAACAATTATTAAAGGATGGATCGAGGGCGATAGATGATAGAAATTCCGCGGCGTGGTGGTCATATAACTATTTATGGTGATTTGGAATATTTTGGAATAATACTTAAGGGTTTTATTGGGTGTAAATTTATCAATTATGCCTTTAGCAATTTATAGCTTAACTATTAATAATCAAATGTACGTTGGTTCATCGGTAAATATACGAAACCGCATAGCCCAACATAAATTTTTATCCAAAAGTTGTGCTAGCCCTGTTTATAAATTTATAAGAGAAAATGGTGGATGGAATAATGTGGAAGTAAACATTCATTTTTATTCATATACTTTAGGTAAAGCGGAAGCCCTTTCTATGGAAGCCCTATTTATTGAATATATAAAACCTAGCCTAAACAATAACAAAGTTAATTTATATTTATCAAAAAAAGATTATGATAAACAAAGATATATTACTTTAAAAAATATTACTTGCCCCTGCTGTAATAAATTAATGACCGAAGGTAATATGAAAAAACATCGCAAAACGAAAAGGTACCTATCCCGTCAAATCGCGGTTTTCTAAATGTTTTCATTACTATAGCATCTATAAACTTTTTCTAGATCCGATTCCTCTGGAATCCCTAGTATTTTATATTCTTCATATACCTTACTATCCGCATGTGATTTCGATATACAAAATGGAAAACTTTTTAAATATAAAACAATAAAATTATCCCATCCGCCCTGTTCGTTAACAAAGTTATTTATTCCATTTTTATTCCGTTTTATATGTTTTTTCTTTTCATATAAATTAGTTGTATGACCTATATATACAATTACATTATATCGTTTGTCAATAATTTTATATAAAATTGTTTTAGAATAATTGCGAGTTCCGCCCATATTTAATTAAACCGACTATAACCCTTAAATACCTATATATTTTAGCTATCCAAATATACGACGAATAAAAAATATATATTTTCCATAAACTATTGATAATCATATCTTAAACAAATTTAATAATATCATCAACATCACCACACTTATATAAAAAGCCCTCCCAATTATTAAATCTATCTTTATAATTAATATACCTACTATTTGGTTCAAAATTATGGGTACAATAATATGGGTTCTCCTTAAACTCCGCCCTATATTCCCCTAAAGTTTTCGCTGATATTTTATTTAAATCTACTCTAAAAATTAATATACGATTATCATTTAAATCTTTACAACACTCCTCGGCATTATCATAATATCCTTGCGATAGGCTGGATTCTTCATTATCCGCATCCTCATCAACATCTAAGTAATCAACACTCCCAATAATTTCTCCTTTATGATATAATGTATTTGTTTCAATATCATATCTACAATAAACTTTTAAATAACCCAACTCAACAAAATCCCCTTCTTCTTTTTCTTCTTCCTCGTCACTACTAGTAACACTTGCGGGTCTAGTTGCTACGGGCGGCAATAAGTCACTCAATAATTTTTCCATTTTAATTAATTGTTCCTCCAACCTTCTTTCAATCAAATCGTTTATTTTATCTAAGGAAAACTCCTTAATAGGCGGGTTGGCAATTAACCAATTTCTTACCCATCCATTAATTTCATCTCTCGGGGCATCCGTAATTTTAACTAATCTTTCAATCATTCCTCTCCTTGGATCTTTACTCTTTCTTTTAAAGGTATATACCTTAGGGTTATTTTTTTGGGTAATAATGATTTTATCATTGGCATTAGTAATTTTAATTGAATTGTCCATATTAAACATTATTAATCTATATCTCTTAAATAATATTCCATTTTATTCCATCAATCAAATTTTATTTAAATTAATTAAAATTCTTTTTCTAAATCTACTGGGTTTTCTTTTTTAGTGTATCCGTATAAATAACCTCTGGTGTAATCCCCTTTATAATTATTCCTACTAATCTTTGTAAATCTTTTTTTACCAAACCAATAATCGGCGTTTTTGTCCTGCGTTACCCAACTTTCAACGGGGGCTTCCTGTTTATTTTCTTTAAATTCCTCGATTATGATTGATTGATTTGAACCCATTACCATCTTTTTAGAAAAAAAATAATAATTTATTTGCCTTGCATAAACCTATCAAATAGGGCTTTTCCTGCTTTTGTATCACGTAATCCTTCAAGGGCTTTGCTGAGTTTTTTGTTTTGTTTTTTAACAAAGGCTTCATCGAATGGTTCCCGTTTTTTCTTTGAACCTTGGGCTGTCTTTTTCCTCTTGCCTCCTCTGTCAAAATCTTTATTTCCTTTTTTAGTGGAAAAATCTTTCTTTCCTTTCATAGTTTTACTCATTTGTCCCTTTTTAGGCTCGCTCTTTTTTGCTACTTTTAAAGCTTGGGCTTTGGCTCTCCTCGTAACCATCGATTTTTTACATGACCCTGGGGTTCTATTCGCACAAGCATAATAACCTTTTATTCCCTCACCTAAACCAACACAACCCTTTTTTCTGGCACACGAATGATAATTACCCGTACGCGATGTCTTTTTAGGTTTCATTGCCGCTTTTATTCTAGCTCTCATTTCGGCATCCATTTTATATATTATATAAATATTATATTCCTGGATCTAGGTCGTCTACGGGATCCCTAACGCATGTAACTCCACAACAACCTCCAACTTGGGTACATCTACTCCGCCTACAACTGGATGCTATTATTGCTATAAAACCCCCTAATGATAAAAGAATAGAACATATAAAAACGGAAATAACCCCCAAGTCGGGCTGGCTTTCTTCTCCTTTATATTTACTGGTTTGAAACATAAAAATAGAATAGAAAAAAATCTAACTTTTATTTATAATGATACGTCCCCGAGGATATAATAATAATAGCGGTTTAATTTATATAACGGCAGGATTAAACCAATACAAAGGCAACCCCCTATATCCTTTAAATAAAATTGATACCGCCGATTATGAAAATAAAGAAATGGAACAAAAAAGATTAAGTAGATTAAATGATAATATGCCAGAAACATTAGTAGAAGGAGCAGCCCAATTAACAAATAAAGAAGTTAAAAAAGTAGAAGCAGAATTAGAATTAAAAAGCAATCCATCCATAGGAAAGGGTAATCAAAAAATAGAACCAGGAGAGCAAATGGCACAAAAGATATCGGCGGACACAGCTAAAAGGAATATGATGGTTAACCAGGAATTCCAAAAAATTCCAGCACTAAAATAATTTTTTTTGTAATATTTTTTCTAAAAAGATATATATAATGAGTTTTATTACAGATGAAGTTATTGAATTAAAAGTTAAGAGGGAATCCGTTGGAGGTTTTGAAAAAGGGATGCCCATGGATAAAGAAAATCTACAATATAAACCAACACAGGAAGACGATGAAGCAGAAATATCGCAGGACGAAATGATAATTATGGAGCAATATGCTAAATTACTACCCAGAGGAAATAGAAAATTAAAACTTAATATTCCAGAATTACGGGACACAATCATTTCTAAGGATTTAATAGCAGCCCCATTAACAAAGACTAGTGGATTAAATTCAGGAGGTACCAACTCTTTAATAGGTAAAGGAAAACCAAAAACCCAAAAGGATTATATTGTTGACATTCAAAACAAAAACGCATTAAAAAGCAACCCTAATTTCACATCTTTTAAAAATAATTTTTCTTTATAATTTATATAATGACCGATCTAGATAAACTAAAATCCGATGCTATGGAACTTACTCCATCCAAATATAAACTAAGGGGAGGAGGAAAAAAGAACAGCAAAATAAATGACAAAATTAGAAAATTTGTTTTTGATATCACTAAAGCCAAAGAGGAAATCCTAAAAATGCCCGATGGTGAAGAAAAAACAAAATTAGCAGTAGAACACGATGAAGTAGTGGATAAAGTAAATGATTATTGGAAAAAAGATGATGATCGGATTAATAAATTAAAAAAAGGAGAGTTTTATGTACAGCCTAAATTATCAAAAGCAGGTGAAACAGAACCAAATGAAGTTATTAAAATAAGTAAAAGTGAAACAGGAGAAGTAAGTGAAGGTAAATTTAGCATCCCACAAGAGAAAGGGAAAGATGAATCACCCAGCGTGGGAAGCATGCCCAGCGAGCCAAGCATGCCAATCGAGCCAGACACACACACCATGCCAGATGGAACAGTTATGACAGGAAAAGAACATACAGAGGAAAGCGTAGAAGTAGAGGAAGCCAAAGTAGAAGAAGAGGATGAAGAAGTATTAGCCACGCCAAGGGATGACCCACCCAGAGAGGACACACCCATGGAGGAAGACACCAGAGAAGCACCACCCAGAGAGGCACCACCAGAAAAAGAGGAGGAACGAAAAAGTGAAAGTATTAAGGATGTACCATCTTTTTCAATTGACATACCAGAAGGAAGAAAAGGGGCGGAAGGTAAAACAGCCAGACAATTAAATAGCGATATTAAATATTTTCTTAAAAATTATCCCGCTTTATTAAAGAACGAGGCAGAACTTTATAAAAAAGCAGATAAAAAAAACAAACAAGTTTTAAAGGATATTCATCGCAGAATTATTGCCATATTAATCCCTAAGGAAGAAAAAAAAACAATTGGAATTATATTGGATGCCGAGAAATATTTAAATGAAAAAATTAATCAAATATTATCCATGAAAACAGTTGAGGGATTAAGACCAGCCGATTTAGTTGAGGTCACAGAGGAACCTAAAAAGAAAGGGCGGGAAGTTGGATCATACGCCGTTGTAGAAAATCGTAATGGTAAACCATCCGCCGAAAAATTGCCCGTATATCGAGCTATACCAAGCACTAATGAAATGAAACCAAAAAGTAGAAAATCCAGAATTAATACAGCATCAATCAAACAAAATATAGGAAAAAGAAAAGTAGATATAGCGAAGATGGAAATATCAAACAACCCTTTTGCTAAGGAACAAAAATCAAATAGATTTGATATTATTTTGTAAAAGATATATATAAATATGAGTTATTCCAGAATAAACGCCAACCGAATCCAAATGGGAGAAGACACAGGGGATCCATTTGTTTTATCGGCAAACACCAATAGAATTAATGGAGAATTTAATTTATGTGACAGCCAGAAACAGGATGTAATAAGTTATAATCAGGGAACAGGAACAATTGATTTTCATAATAAAAGTATAACAAACTTTAGCGGGGGCGGCGGGGGCGGAGGAGACGTATTTTTGGCAAACACACAGACTTTTACGGGAGTCAACACTTTTAATGGAAATACAGTTTTATCTACAGCCGACACAGGCAATATTAACACAACAGGAACGATTAATGCGACATCCGCAATATCAGGAAGCAAAGTAGAAGTGACAGGAAATTTAGAATGTAACACAGGCACACTACAGGCAAACATAGCAGAGATTACACAGGATTGTACCATAGCCAGCGGTAATTTATCAGTAACCACAGGAACAGCCTTAATAGGCGGACAATTAACTACCAACGGAATAGGAAACACAGGAGATTTATCCACCACGACACAGACAACCACAGGCAACCATATTATAGGCGGCGACGCAGTAGTTACGGGTCAAATTGTAGGAAATGGTGGATTATCCATTAACAGCGGGGCGACTTCAGTAGGGGCTATTTCAACAAACAATATAACTACTACAGGCACGATAGCATGTAATAGTAGTATAGCAGGGGCATCTTTAGCAGCCCAGGCGGGGGATATCACGGCTACCAGCGGAAACGTAAGTGGATTATCTTTAATCAGTAATGGGGGACAAGTACTTCTTAAAGCAGGAAATGCCAGGATAGAATCGGATGTCAATGATGACACACGCATCCAATCAAATACCAACACCGACACTATTGTTTGTAGATTGGGCGGCACAGGAGCCGATAATTTACAATTAAGTTTTGATAGCGGAACTAATAAAAGCGTACTTAAACTTTATGATTTTGGAGCAGCCCAATATTATAATGTAGGAGGATCACCCGACGATTTGGCGGGTTTAATAGCTAGCATTCAAAACACCAGTTTAACTTTTAACGGCAGCACAACAGGAACATTTGAGGGCAGCCTAGTTTCAACAGGAACCACCACGCTTTCAGGAACCATCATCAATATTGCCACAGGGACGAATGTAGCAACGATAACATGTATGAATGACAGCAACGACGCACTAAATATTAATGGCGGGGTTGTAACTTTAGACGCCACAGCAACTTTAGCCAAAACAGGCACAATTAGCGGGGCGACAGATATTTTTACATCCACCGACACAATATTAGATAGATCGGCGGTTAGTTTTACCCCATCGCTTTTTACACTAGTGACGGGAACACCAGCCGCAGGGCAAATTCAACTTGCTTCAGGAATTACAAATTCAGTTCAGGGGTCAATTCAGGCAGTAAGATATGGCACCAACGGAGGTACAGCCGTATATAGGGTTTCCGCAAGAGGGCGGCTAACAGGATTTACAGTAAACACAGCAGGGGGCGGCTCCATAAATTTATTTACACTACCAGCGGGATATAGACCAACCATAGAGCAAAATATAATTTCGCAGGGTCACACGGGAGCGGGTCAGGTAAGGATTGATATATCTACATCAGGATTAGTAAGTATATCGGAAGGAGATAGCACAGATGGCAGCACATTTTGTAATTTAGGTACATTAAATATATGGGCGGGAATTTAAAGGAAATATTATTTTTAATTTTTTTTTCTAATAAAAATATTATAATGTCTTCGGTCATCCTAAATTCAAACGCAAACTCCGCCCTCGTTAATACTTTACTTTCATCTAGCAGCCTAAGCAACCCTAATGTTTATAGCACTATGGAAATTTCGCCGCCCCATTCCACCACTTATAGCGAGCATCAGCCGTCCAATGGCAATGTACCAGTTCGATCCAACACTACCAACTACCAGCTAAATAAATATGGTATTATTTCTCAAATTCTTTTAACTTATAGAAGAAGTTTTACCAATAGTGGAGTCAATCCCACAACCAACGCAGCAGGATTGGGAACTAAACAAAATGATTTTTTTAATTGCGTGGAAAAAGTAGAACTTCTTTCCAGTTCCAGGGTGGTATCAACTTTAACTAAAGTAGATTTTATGGCTCAATTTTCCAATCTTCCCTTCAATAAATTAACAGTGGTGAGGGATAATCTTCTTGAACCCGACCAACCTTCAGGTGCTGTTTTGGCTGCTGGAGCCACAACCGCGGGCTCTTTATTTACTTGCCCCCTTGTATTTGGCTTTATGCGGGATATTAACACCCAGCTTAATGCATCATTCTTAGAACCCATGAGTATTAGAATCACATGGGGTAAAGATTGGGATGAAGCCGTAAATTTCGAAGCGGGAGTAGTAGGAAATATTACCGAACCAGTTTTATCGGTAAGATATAAAAATTATGCCGAAGATGCTAACGCCCAAATTTTAGCAGAAAATTTTGATAAACCCTCCCTAAATATGCTTAGCAGCCGTTTTTATGATGAAAATAGGCAGAGTGTTTTATCTACCGCGAGTGCATCCACCGACCAAAGCATCCAGATTGAATTAAAAAATACCGAATGTGTAAATGATTTTTATGTTTTGGTTTTGGCGACCGATCCTAATGGTGCGGGGGCATCCCCAACAGTAGCTAGCGACGTGCTTTTACCAATCCCAGTCGCAATTACTAGCATTTCATTCTCGGGAAGCGGAGCCGATATATTATCCCTTAATAAAGGACAACTAGCGTATAGCAAAATTGACCACGATGGCTTCTCGGTAGGCGTAGACGCGGCGGGGGCGGGCAACGCACTTAATCGCGTAGTTAAATTCCAATCAGGCGTTTATGGTTATAATATGCTATCCAACACCATTTCTTTAAGGGAAATTAATGCCCCAAGAATTACAGTAAATTTTAACGCCCCCAATACCACCAACCTCCAACGATATTATGCTTATGTAGTAGAAGATACTAGTGCAATTTATAGCATCACCTCCGCCACAGGAGCCCTTTCAAATTCTCTTTCAAACTAATTTTATTTATTTTTTTTCTAAAAAGATATATATAATGGGAATTTTACACTTTAGAATAACAGAACAATCACAAATAATTAAATTGGATCGGGGCATCCATGGACAGAATATGACACTTAAAAAAGTTATAGTTGTTAAGGAACCCACAGCAACCCCCGATTATAACGGCGGAGTGACAATACAGATAAGCTTTTTATCAGGCGGCTTAGAGATCAGTAGTAATATAAATAGCGATGAAATATCCGTACCTTTTAAAAACACCGACGAAGTAACCAATATTAATTGGGATTTAAACTTCGATACAGAGGATATTAATCAAAATTTTACTACTTCCGTTTTTAGATATGATAAAACAGGAGTACCAGTTGTTTTTGATTCGACGGGAGCTACGGCGGGATCCATAAGGTATATTGATATGTATTTTGATTATGCCAGCTTATATGATTATAATATTTATTGATTTTTTTTCTAAAAAGATAATAATGGTAATGACATATAAACAAAAATTTAATAAAAAATACGGGCAGCCCCTTAATCAATCAAATAGTTTAAATGATATTTCTAAAAAAACAGGATATAAAAAATCAGGACTTCAAATTATTTTTAACAAAGGAATAGGGGCTTTCAAAGGGAATAGGGCGGCAGTAAGACCATCAGTTAAATCCGCAGAACAATGGGCATATGCCAGAACATACGCAGCCATTAATCCAGCCAGCAAAGCATACAAAATTGACCGCCAACATCTTAAAAAAAATAAATAAAAATTATATATAAATGGTAAAAATAAATAGTGTCCCATCCCAAGAAATCGATGGAATATGGTATTCATGGAACTTTAGAAATAGAAGATACGAGGTAGATCCGTACTTAACTTCATCACGAAATAATAAAAAAATAGATAGAAACTTATTCAAAGCAATAGCGGGAGTAGCCACGCTTAACCCAGAAGCATTAGTAGGATTAGGGCAGGGAATTATGGGCGGAGGTTTTGATAATTTGTTTAAGGCAACATCCATGATGACAGATACGGAAGTAGCCCTAGGAATAACCAGCGTTTTAGCGTTTATGGCAGCCCCAGCGGTAGGAGCCAGATTAGCTAAACGACCAACTTTAAAGGAAATTAAAAGCAGTCCAGAGTTTAAAAGGGCTTTTCCCAAGATTGATAAAAATATTGACGCAGCCATTTTAACACAGAAATATATTTATGAATCCGCATCCCCAGAAACCCAAGCCAGAATGAGAGTACAGGCATCGGATTATAAAAATTTTAAATTAAGAGAAGAACAAAGAATAGCAGGAGAAAAAGGAGACAAGGACGCATTTGATAAAATACAATTAGAAATAAATAAAAATGACGCATCCAAAGACAAAGCCCTTTTAAGGGAAATTGAAACAAAGAAACGAGAAAACATAGAAGCCAGAAAGGGGCTAGAAAGAGAACAATTATTAAATAAATTAAAGGAAGAAACAGGAAACGAATTAACAGATGAAGAATGGGGGGATTTATATAAAATGAGATTCCAGAAAAATCCAAGCAGGGATGAATTTTTTAATTTTAAGAAAACAGAATTAGAAAGACAAGCAGAAAGCGGACAAAGCCCCCAATCGGTAGTTGACGCATGGTACGAAAGATACGGATCAAATGAAGAAGGAGTAAACATAGATTTACAGGAATTAGGGCGACGAGTTATGGCAGATTTAGACCCAAACCAAACAGGGGACATCACTTTACCACCAGGTAGCGTAGGTTCATATTTTTATAGGAATTATTCAGGAATGGAATTGGAGGCAATAGCAGACGCATATAATCACGGAGGATTATGGGAAAATTGGAAAACAGAATATAAAAATTATATTACAGGAGGAGGAGCCGCAGCCATAGCGGCAGGCGGAGCAGCAGCCCTAGCAGAGAGAAAGGAAACAGATAATATAAATTTAGAAGAGGACGAAGGAGAAATGGATTTAGATGAGGCGGTCAGGGACGAAAAATTTATCACAGGAGAAATAGAAATAGATGCGGGTACAGGAGACCCTATACCACCACCAGCACCAGCCCCTACACGCAGCCCAGATGAAATATTAGCCACAGAAATACAAAATGAGATAGAATTAGAGGAGGAATTATTTATTAACACAAAGGATTTTAAGAACATAGATGAATTATTAAGATTAACTTACAGGGCGGCGGCAGATGTTTATGAAAAATCAGTTTTTACTATTGAAGGAGAATATTATTTAATTGATGGTTATGGCATTCCAGTTTTATTTCATAAAATAGGAAATAAGTTAATAGTAGCACTTAGAGGAACCGACAGCACTAGAAATATTTTAACAGATTTATATACGACTAATCCTATAACCATAGGGGAAAATAAACTATCCAATTATCCGTTTTTTAGAGGCAGAATTAATGAAAAAAATGAGGTTCAATTTCATGCGGGATTTATTAAAGCCCTAGCAGATCCACCAATAGGAAGAAATAGATTAAGGGCAAATATGGAAAGCGACTATACACCATTATATGCGATGATACGAGAAAACATAGATAATTTTGAGGGCGATGTAACAGATTTAGTTTTTACAGGGCATTCATTAGGAGGAGCATTGGCAGGAATTTGCTATTATTTATATCAAAATGATACATATAAAATTGAAGAAAAAATAACAAATAGCGTAAGATGTATAACATACGGCAGCCCTAGATTTGTAATTAAAGGAGGAGAAAATTATTATAATGAGGAATGCCCCAACTTAGTTAGATGTTGGAATGAATTCGATATTATTAGTTATGTACCACTATATAGAAGCATATCAGGATTAAATATATTAAGCGGTTTTATCCATGTAGGTAAAAGTTTATGTTTAGACAGCCCTTTAAGTAGGAATGATATTAATCAATTAGTAGTAGATATATTGAGAGAAGAAAAACCAGTAGCCGTAGGATTAAGAGGGATGAGAGTAGACGAAGCAGTAGAAGCATGTAACACAATAGCAACCCCAGATTATCAAAAAAATATTATTAAAGGTTTGATGGAACAATTAGGAAACGGGGTAGAGGTTAAGGAAGAAATATCCCCAGAAACAATATTATCCATGGAACATAAAACAATTGAAGAAATGAAAGAAGGACGCAGCCCTAAAGATGTTTATTCAGGTATAGGTTTATCTAGGATGTTTGATGAAGCAAAAGTAGGAGAAGACCCAAGACAAAGAGAATTTTACTATGGGTCTATTTTTGGTTTTATAATGGGAACGAATTCGATTAGTAGTAAAGCCCATAAACTAAAAACCTATAAAGAAAATATTGATAGATTAATCCAAGAAGAAATAAACAGCAAGGTAGATATATTAGAAAAAGAGGGCGACAGTGAGAGGGATGTAATAGAAGATATAGTTAGGGAAGAAATAATTGAATCGGTAGAAGAGAAGATAGACGAAGACACACAGAAAATTCCAATATTAGGATTTACAGAAAACTATAGAGATGGAAGTTTAGAAATTATATCCATATAGATTATGTTTAATGAAATAAATTTGGAGGAGTTGCCGCCCAGTTCATTTAATATTATTTTAGGTAAGAGGAGATCAGGTAAAAGTTATTTAACAGAGTATATTTTGGAACAAATGCGATTATTAGGAAAGGTAGATGTAGCCCTTTTATATACAGGAACAGGGGCAGGATTTGAAAAGATAGATAAACAAAGTAGATTTAGAACGATAGATAATTTATTTAATGTTTTGGATAACTATAATCGATTTAATAATTATAATAAGGTTGCTAAAAAATCAAAACAAATAAAATTAAAAACAGTAATTATATTGGATGACTTAGCCATTGATTTGAAATCACAAAAATTTAATATATTAGAAAGATTAAGCGTAAACGGGAGGCATTTAGCCTATCCGCCCTTAAGCCTTCATTTTTTTATATTAGCCCAGAGTTTAACAAAAATACCGAGAGTAGTTAGATTAAACTCCGATAATATATTTCTTAATCAAATAGCATCCGCCACAGAAATGAATTTAGTTTTAGATGAAAATCTATATTTATTGGATAGTTCCATCCAGGGTAAACGAACAGCCCGCAGTTATTATCAGGACTTAGTTGTAAGCCGCCCATTTGCTTTCGCAGTAATAGAAAATTGGAGGCAGAATATTACGGAATTGGGGCAATTTGTTAAAATTATTGTAGCAGACTAATATATGGAAGCATTTAAAAACACAAAGAACCCCGAAGTTTCATATCAAAAGAAAATCATTAGGGATAAAAGGAAAAAGGGGATAAAAAGTTTGCCTAAAAAAATAATTAAAAAGATTATAATAAATTTTTAATATATATGTATCCCTATCGAGCTATTATTGAAAGAAGTTTAGGGGTAAAATGTCCCCATATTACTTTAGAAAAGGAGATTAAAAGAAAACAGGGAGTTAATACCCATGTTACAACTATAGAAAGAAAAAGGATAGTTATAGATTTAAACAAATAAACCTAATTAGCCCTATGGATTATATAATATGCCCAGATTTATGGATTAAATCAATGCCAGAATATTTATATCAATATGTTTTAGATTTAGCCAGTAATGATGATTATACTTTAAAACAATTAGGGATAGTTAAGAAAGCCGTACAATATGGAAAATATAGGAATAATCCTAGAAAACAAAGATTAAAAATGACGGCAACCCAGAACCAATTATGCGATGTATTTTTATATAATTTTTTAAAGAAAAGGAATATAATGATAAAATTGATAACGGCGGGAGTTGGAACATATTGGAAAAATAAAAATAGTTATGAAAATATTATGGCGGAACTAGATAAATTAATTATTCCAAAATATTCCAGAAAATTCCAAAATATTCCAAATTGTAATTGTCGGGATAAAGCCTTTGGATTATGTTTTTGTATGGACAACGATCGAAACTATATTAATCCGCCTTGGAATGATTAAGAAACAACTTCTCCGCAACCCCTTTAAATATACCTAACATATCATTTAATCTTTGGATTTCCCTATCCTTTTCTTGTAGTTCTAGCCCTAATTTATATATTTCTCTATTTAATTGTTGTTCCCTTAAGGCACGGGAAACAATATCTTTTTCATGCTCTTGTTCTTTAGTCATTAAGTATTCTTCCCATTGATCTCGGCTTCTTAACATATTGATTTATTATATATATTTTATTTAAATCAAATTTATTCCAAATTATTCCATTTTATTCCATTTTATTCCATATTATTCCATATGATTAATTAATATATTGGGTTATAGTAAGATGTATAAGAAAAAATCAAATGCTAAGAAACCTAGAAATGTTAGGAAAGTTAAGAAACGAGTAAAAAGAAAGGGTTGTAGTTGCGGTTGTAGGTAATTCCATTTTATTCCATTTTATTCCATTTTATTCCCAAATTAATTAAAAATAAAATTGATATAAATTATTCCATTTAATATAAATATTATGGAACTAGAAATTCACGGATGCCAAGACCCTAATATTTATATTAAAAAGACAACCCTAGAAAGAAGTTTGCCACGATTACAATCCGAGTTAAGTACCGCCATTAATAGTGACGAGGAGGATTTTTATAATTATTATCAGGCATTTAATAATAGACTTTGTTATTGTAAAGTTTTGGATGAACTATTAATGAAAATGTATTTTACTCCAACAAAAAAAAACTATTCTAATCTAATCTAAACTATTCTATTCTAAGCCCAGGTATATTTATTTTGACGCCAGGGTCTATCCCAATGTTGCCATAAAAATGACCCTTCGCCATTAAATATCGTATCACATATAAATACGTCTAGGTTTCTACTTCTAACAAACAGCCCTTTCAAAGTTTCTTGGACTATTGGGTCAACCATCGTCATATCGTATTCCACACCAGTTTCATTATCTTCATCATAATCGGCTTCTTCCAGTTCATCTAAAAATAGCTCTTGGCATCTTTCTAAATTCATTACTAGGAGTAAATCGTCCAGGACTTTCTTATAATCATCACGGGAGCGGGTATCGCAATATTCCATAATAAGAGTCCAGGCTAAATCGGGTATAAATACTTCGGGGCGGTTCATAATATTATATTGTAATCAAAAAATAGTAATCAAATTTTCTTTTAGAAAGAAAAGTCACATGGATTAATTCAATTATTAAAGGGCTGCTAAATATTTAAAAAAAAAAATAAAGTTTATAAAAAAAACTATTCTATATTAATCTAATCTATACCCATCTAATCAAATCATAATTTATATCTCCCTCATCCCATCCTCCTCTCCAAAATTCTGGCTGGGCATAATAACTGGAATGTAATGGTTGTCCATCATAATTTAAGCAATAACTATATATAAGGCTCCGTGATACAAATAGCCCTTCTAATCTATTTTTAACTCCCACATCATTAGCCCTTATTAACAATACATCTGCCCCATCATAATCTCTATCTTCAATAAATATTCCATTATCACTGGGGGTTTTGTAGGCGAACAATAAGTCATCCATAACTTCATTATAAATAATCTTTGAATGGTTCATAATATTATATTGTCATCAAAAAAAAGTAATCAAATTTTCTTTGGAACTTTATTTTTTTTTTTATATATTTAGCAGCCCTTTATATATTGTAATTAATCCATGCGACTTTTCATTCCAAAAGAAAATTTGATTACTATTTTTTGATTAGAATATATTATTATGAACCAACGATCCGTTTCAACTAAACTTATGATTAATGTTAATGCC
>Ga0181399_1000311_pt1 | contig 18175 bp, 11 predicted proteins | sample 22SPOviralmetaG_FD_130128 | JGI IMG/M metagenome (GOLD analysis project Ga0181399, IMG submission 130128) | Marine viral communities from the oligotrophic San Pedro Time Series (SPOT) site, San Pedro Channel, CA, USA - 22 SPOT_SRF_2011-05-21 | ecosystem: Environmental > Aquatic > Marine > Strait...
CCACTTTTCAAATCCTCTACCACATCTACCCCTTATACCTCCTATAACTTTTTTTTTTGGCTTTAAGGCAACTCCGTTTCAGCCATTCCACCGCCACCAATGTCAGGTGGTAGTCGCCAAAATGCAATGCGTTCTTGAATCAAAGCATCTCTTTCCGCTGCGGTGAATATGCCTTGATACAAGCGGTGTTCTGCTATGTTGATACATGCGAAATCGTCGGGTGACATTGTGGTAAAGTTATCAAATGCGATATGATACGTATTCCTATCATTTGCCCATGTGTTCACAGTTTCTATGTCCGTTGTAATGGTGAAGTTCACCGATTGACCACCTCCATCCGCCAATACTTGGGTTACACTCTCAACGCTTGATTCAAACGACCACAATTGTTGATGAAAGCGAAATTGCGTGGTGTTTGTCTGTTCAACTTCCGTATAAACGAGATAGTGCTTCGTGTCGGCTAAATCCAACCAAGAAAATGGATGGAATTGTCCAACACCAGCATACGGTACACCGTTGAATACGATGTTGATCGTGTTGTTTGAACTTCTTTTACTTACACCATAGAACGCTCCGTCTTGACCTAATCCACCCAATTTAATCCATGCGACGTTTCTATCCACGTTGTGGTTGAAGACGGTGAAGGAGGTCGCTGTCAATTTAGTAGCACCAAAAATCCCACTATTGTAAGAGCCTATATCTTGATATAGACCTGCATAGTTGAAGTAGATTATGCGTTTCCCATGCATGTATTTTACTTCGCTTACAACGTCACCTGCATTGGGTGGAGTTGTGGACGCAATCAAAAACGGTGTGTCGGTCGCCAAGTTCTTGGTTGATTGTAAAGAACCATCTCCATTCAAGGTAGCGGAGGTGTCCTCGTGGTAGTTGAAATGCACCAGCATTTGTGGGGCAGGAGGGACGGTCGCTGTCCACGTTACATTGAAAGATGTGGTGTATCCTGGAGAAAGGGTATTCCAGGCTTGAACTGAACTGTGATAAATGTCCTCGTCGTTCATTGTAAACATAAAGGGGAAAGTTTCTACCGCAGACCCATAAGGGTCGTCTATTCGGAACAAAAGTTTGCCCAACGATACAGGTGAGGAATATGTTGCGTCTATTGTCCAACTCCATACTGTTCCTTCATGATAAGTTCCCAACACAAATATGGGGCTTCCGTCCATTACGAGTTCCCTATGGGCGGTCAAACCGGAAGCAGGGCTTTCATAACCTGGATACTCATTGAACTTCAAGTTTTCGTAGTCATTATATAACAAGGCGAGTGAAATTTCATCCCCAACAACAGCGTTGGGAAGGCTTGTTAGTGTCAGTTCCATTTCCACTACGTCAGCTCCTACTTGGGTGGAAACAATATCAATGGTGTATGTCATCGGATGTACCAATACATCAGAACGCAATGCTGGGTACGTTGAGCCTGAATACCCATCACAAGTCCCTGTGATAATTTCCTCGTGACCTCCAAAGACTTGGGCTATGATACAAAACCTTGTTGTTGAATGGGTTGTATCAAACAATCGTTTATCAATATCATCACCAAGATTTAAGGACATGAGTTTGACTCCGTCTTGTTGAGTGTTGAAGGTCATGGTGTTTGCTTGTGTGCCGGTTATCGTTGGTTCGTTTGCTCCTTTCCAAAAGCCAAGATTAATCTCACTTTCGTATACAATATCATCGCCGGATGTTTTTTGTATGCCCCAGATATGCATATCTATGTGTGAAGGGGAATCAACGCTGTTGTCCAATGCAATCTGTGATGACAAATATTCAATTGGGCAACTTTCGCTTCCATCGTTCCCAAAACCGTCGCCTTGACAACTCATGTAGATGTATTTGTTTCCTGATTCTCTAATATCTAGAATGACTCGTGCAAACGCCACATTGTAGTTTTGATTGGCGAGTAGCAAGGTTTTGCCGTTGTAGTCGGAATAGGTAACATTGGTTGTGGTGTTTGAGTATTGTACCACGAAAGTTGTAGTTGGAGTTCCTTGTGGATTCGTTTTGTCCCATATGTAGATACAAGGAGTGCTTTGCAAACCACCGATAAGTTCTCTTGTTGCTGGATATACTATTGAATAATCTTGACCAACAGCTTCGTGATGCACGGAAATATCTTTATCAGCGTCTATCGTCCAAAAGTCGGTATTGGTTGTACCGAGTGCAGTCGTGAAATCTCCGTATTCGTTCTGATTCAAAATCATGGATTGTTGAGGGTTGGTCGTTGAAGTTTGATACAATATGGTGGTATTGTCGTGATGGGCTACTATTCTTACAGTTCCCACACTGCCTCGTGTAGCACTCATAAACACTTTACCACGAACATGGGACAAATGCATGAATCTAGCACCTGTTCCTTGATAACCAACTTGAATGGGCTTGTCGCTGAAAATGGTTTCTCCTACGGCTGGTAAATACGACTCAATTTTGACGAACCTGTCTAGTACCACATCTTCTAGTTGTTGTGAAGTTGGGTTCGTTTGTTGGAGTGGTGAAATGGTTGAACTACCATATGTCTGTTTGAATATTTGGGTGTTGTCTTCGTACGCCCAAAATCGGACTGGATATTGTTGGGAGGTTGCATAACGATAAAAACCGAACCGTTCCCTTTGTATTGGGTTGTCCAATCCGGTCAGAAAGCCCATTACCCTAATTTCAACATATCGTGCTTCAATGTAAAACGGAAACATGGTATCCACCGCAGTATCTCCGTCAACATTGGCGGTCACTTGTTGTAATTGCACTTCCGCAGAATCCCAATAAGTAGGATACGTTGTTGAGGTTGCGACACGTATGAAGGTAGTCCATTGGTTTGTATCCTTTCTTCCTTTTGTTCGGACACCTGCAACAAATCCTACATATCCCAAATCAAGGATATAACGGTCGCCTAGTGTTGCGGAGTCTGGTAACCAAGCCGTCGCACTTTGCAATGTACCGTCCGTGAAAGCACCACCCAATGAAGCGGAATATGTCCTTTGCCCAAGTGGAACGTTCGCTAACACTGGGTCACCCAAGTCAGTCATGTAAAAAGTCGGTGTCCATGTCACACTGACAGTTGTTACCGGTGCGGTCGGAATGACTTCCGCACCGTCTACGAAATAAGCGACTTCTAGTAGAAATGGGAAAGTTTCAATTGGAGTGTACATGTCGGTTTTGTTGAACGAAATCACTCCTAATGCAGTTAGGTTAGTACCATAATAAAGTCTGCTTTCCACATTCGTATATGGACTTGTTGGTGTGTCACCCGAGTAGGTGGCGATAATGCCGTTAGGGATGAATCCTCCCATGTCTGTGAAAGTTAATGATGCTCCGACAGTGTTGTATGACAAGCGGAGGAAAACACCAGTGACGGTTGAAGTAGTCGGTGAGTCAGGTTCAATACTCAAATTAACAACGACAAGTTCTGGGTCGTAGTACACAGCAGGGTCTAAAAACTCTTCGTTGTAAGCATTGACTCTAAAGGTCGGTATCGGTGGCGGTGCTACTACTTGTGTTGAAGGTATGGCGATTTTCATTGTCCTTTCATTTAGTTCACGACCTCCCTTCATGTTAGGATTTTGAGTCCATACAAACTTGGAATTGTAAGCCATTTGATATTAGTAGACATTATAAAGCAGGTATGTTTAACTTGTCGTCTTTCATGGACTCCGCCGACATCAATTCTCTCTCTACTTCCATTCCGCACATCTTGCATTTTGTGCATCTAGAACGTCTAATGTTGTAAAAGCACACCGATACCAAAGCAATCACCCCTGTAAACATAGTTCCTAACACCAACACATCTATCATTTACCATAGATGCACATTTTTTTTAGGAGGTTATCCCTAATTGAAGAGGGGAACGTCGTTTTGCGGAGTATTGAATGGGTTTGGTATTAGGCACTTGACGATACACCGTCCCCTGTGTGTTCCTAATAGTCCCATCGGGTTGCTTGGTGTATGAACCTTTGGGTTTGCTTCCTAACGTCATCAAGTTGTCCTCTTTTCTTCTTTGAGAGCTTCGCAGCGTTTTGCCTAATTTGTACAAGGGGGTCAATACATCATCGTCCGTGTAACGAAAATCTGGATCAACGTTGATAGTCATTAGTGGATTGAAGTCCTCGCTTATTTGATGTTGGTATTCTTGAGGGTTCTCGTTGTGCTTCGCTCCGTCTATCGCATCGTATGTTCCGAGTCCCAATTGAGTCACGGTGAGTGCTTTGTCTAAAGTGTCCAAACCAGTAGATAACAAGGTCGCCTTGTTACTCTTAATAACGTTTCCTTCTCGTACCCCATCGTCGGTGTAAAAGTTGTTTAGTTGATGATGAGCAACAAAATTGTCCGTGTTCTCTGGACGAACGTGTACCCTTACGGTTTCCCTTTGACTCAAAGGGGCTTCGGTCAGTTCTCCTCCTATTGAAACGGGGTCACCATGTGTACGGTAAATGGTTTGCTTTGCAGTATTGTTTCTCAACGCACTTGTGTACGATTGGTCTACTTGTCTTGCCGAAATAGCAGGGTTGAAATGATGACCTTCTATGTTTTGCAGTTGAGCAATATTCATTGATAGCGAACCGCCTAACGAATGACCTGTGGTGACTATGTTTTCCCTACCATATTTCTCGGCGGTCGCCTCAAAAACGTTTTCAGATTCTTTAAATCGGTTGGATTTTAGTTCTTGGGAGGTCAATACTAGAGCGTCCGTTCCAACATCTTTCAAATTGGATGTACCACGAAAGGCGATGACCGTTTCTTTGGTTTGTGGGTTGTGTAGTATGGAGTGTTCCACTGTGGACAACTCTTTGTCCAACTCAAAGTCTTTGGTTTCCGCCATATTGGACAAGATGGACTTGGCTTTGGTTTGGTTTTTGAAGTAGTACGAAGTCATCGCTAATCTACTATATTTGTGTTGGGCTACGGACTCCTCCACAATGTGTGTTCCGTCAAAGCTTTTTTTAAAAAGAGATTGCCCGGCTCTCACAAACCGTGTGGAAGTTCCTATGTAACCCAACTGGGTTTTCGTTTTTGCGTAAGGTGGTACATAGTTCCCTTCAGAATCAATGCGAAAGAACTCGTCATTCATTTCGTCTATTTAATATAACGATACATTAATAGTATGGAAGCCAAGTATAAAATACGCACCCCCAAAGCGAAAGCGTTTACTATCAAAACACCTGACGACTTCATTCAGCTAAATGCCGTTATCTTGGCTATAGCGAAACGTGGAGTTGGCAAGAGTTGTAGCCTAACAAATTTGTTGCGTATGATGAAGGAGAATGCCGTGTTGGATAGACTAATACTAGTGAGTCCCACCTATCACAACAATACGCACTACTTTGAAGGGCTACCTTTGAAAGAGGAGGATGTTCTTGAACCTCAAGGGGACACGGCGGAAGTCTTAATGGACATGCTTGAAGACGAGGGGAAACGATATGACGAGTATCACGAGCAGTTGAAGCGTTGGAATGAACTTCAAAGAGAGATTAAGAACCAACGAAAGCACATCAACCAAATAGACGAGGACTTGTTACTTGAGTTCAAAGATATGGAGAAGCCCACCTATGAATACATGCGAGATGGAAAGGCGTACAAACCCGTTATCGCTATCTTCTTTGACGATTGTCAAGGGTCTGATTTATTTAAACCACGTTCCAAGTTGTCCAATATGGTGATAAAGCACCGGCATTTGGCTAAAACAAAGGACGGTAGCATCGGTTGCACCTTGTTGTTTGCGTGTCAAAATTACACTAGTAATTCGTCCGGCTTACCCAAATCTATTAGAGGGAATCTCACGCACATGATGGTGTTCAAAAACAAGAACATGAAGGAGTTGATGCTCATTGCGGAGGAGGCTAGTGGAGAAGTCACTGTTGAGGAGTTCTTTAACCTCTACGAACGAGCGATCATAGAACCCTACGACTTTCTATTCATTGACTTCGCAAAGAAGAAACAACACCCTTCTATGTTTCGTCGCAACTTTAACCAGTGGTTGATTCCTGATAGTAAAGTGTAGGGTGTAGTTTTTTTCTTGATATATAATATAACATGCCCAACGCAAGAGAATCTAAAGAGAATTACAACACCGACCAAGAGGGCGACCAAGAAGGCACACAAGACCAAACCAACAAAAAGAAGTGGGAGTTCAGTGAGGCTAGACAACAAAGTTTAGTCAAGGCACGTAAAAAAGCGAAGGAATTGAGGGAACAACTTAAGATGATGAACCCCCCAAAAGTAAAAGAAAGAAGGCTTACGAAACTGGAAAAGGAGTTGAAAGAAGCGACTTCAAACGTCGTAGATGAGCCGTTAACACCTAAAGAAGAACGAGCAAAACCACCACCACCTAAAGAAGTAGAGAAAGAAGCAACTCCGCCCTTACCAAAACAACAAGTAGAAGAGAAACAAGTAGAGAAACAAGTAGAGAAACCAGTAGAGAAAAAATTGCACATCGTTCGTAAAGGGAAACTGACGTATCTAGTGGATTGATTTATTTGTTGTTCTATATAAAAACACAGGATGGGTATTGAGTATGTACACATCAATAGTACGGACAGGATGCCTCACGAACGTTCAAGTAAAATGCACGTTCATTTAAGTTCACCCATCCAACGAGCCGTTTCGGTAAAAGTCGTTAACTTTAGTATTGGGAATGAGTTTTTCAACGTGATGGAAGACAACAACTCGTTGTGCATTGTGATTCAAGACTTAACATTTTCAGCGGTCGGCGATAGAGGGGTAATCACCGAACTCTCTATCAGTGTTCCGGCTGGAATATACACCACCGAACAATTAATAGAAGCAATCAACCTTCAATTGTATGAAACGTACCCAAATGACGAGCAACGTGGATATTTGGACATTGCTTTTGAACTCATGAGTGACGGTACAAACAGAGTTCAAATTGTAGCCGAACCAATGGCGAGTCAACCAGCAGGAACTACACAAGTGGTTTCTCTATATTACCAACCCAGATACGGACGAGGATTTTCAAGCAGTATTTTACATAGGCTTGGTTTTTCTAGGGACCAAGTCACCCCTTACTTGGGGAGTTTCATAGTAGTGGGTATTGACCCTCAACTTGTCATCGGTGCTGTCAATGAAGACGTTTCCCGCATGTTCACTGGGAGCGACATGACGTACATTAGTTTGTTTCCATACATTGCCGGCGAAGGGGCGGCTCTATCCCGCAACATCGGCTTTGAAACCCACCCATTTTTGTTCATCCTCTCGGAGGAGTTAGTGAAGCATTCCATTAGAACCATCTCCAATAGCGACGGTTCTGTTGCTACTTGTAGCACCAACATATTACAAAAGATTCCCATCAATGTGAACTTGTACAATTGGATACACTTTGAGGGACAAGAGTATACGTTTGAACATGAGTTGGATGGAAGAACGATTCAAACGTTTGATATAGCTTTAGCAGACTATGAAAGACAAGTCTTTCCCAATTATCACTTCAAGGACTTTACCTTGTCGTTAGAGTTTACGACTCTTGATGCAGACTCCGATGCAAACAAACGAGCAATAGCATCCATGAGTGAGGAGGGTTTTAGAATACGTCACAATTGTTTATCATAAATTTAAATGTTACTTTAAAATAAACCATGCGAGTCATACCTTCTAAACTTGTTCCAGCAGGAAAACAACCATTAGGCGTAAAGAACTTCTCCGAGTTAGAAGTGGAAATTGTGAAATTACTCCCCAATCATGCGAACTCAACACAAGTTTACAGTCCTCTAGGGGTCAACAGGATGACTTTCAGAATACCAGCGTTCACTAATAGTTTCATGGACAACAGCCGTAGTTTCTTGTCATACAAAATCCAACTTACAGGTGTCACCGGTGCGGATGCGAACAATATGGTTAAACTCACGGACGTGCCTGGTGGGTGGATTGACAGATTGACTATTAAATCATCTAACGGTTTGGTGTTAGAAGACATTAGCAATTACAACGTGCTAAAGAAAATTTTAACCCTAATGGAAACCGAAGAACTTGCTAAAACTGACGAAGGCAACTACTCGGGGGTAACAACTAAATCAAACAAAGTCTTAATTGGAGTTAAACAAGCGACCGCTCCAGTTACATACACCTTAAAATTCAATACAGGTATTTTATCCCAACACCTCTCAAGTTACTTGCCTTTGGCGATCATGGATAAAGGCACTTTTGCTTTTGATGTTGAGTTTCATCTTTCTGCACCTGTGAATGTTGCCTACAAGGTACATGATGACGGTCCTGATGGGACTAATCCTGCGACCCCCTTAAATTTTGACACATATGAAATTAGCGACCCTTGTTTTAACATTTGCTTAATCAAAGTAGACGAAAGCATATGCAAAAAGTATCACCAAATTGCGTGTGATGAAAACGAACGAGTGGTAATACCTTATGAAACTTATCATAATCACCAAGCCTCCATTTCAAGTCCAAACCAAACGGTGTTCATTTCCGATAATTGTACCGATTTGAAACGAGTATACTCGGTGTTTCACAATAACACCAACGCCGGTCTTCCTGTTAACACACAACCTTACCCATTCGTGGGAAGCGTTCACGAAGCAGCTGCTAGTAAAATCGTAGGCTATAATTATAAGTTGGGAAATAAGTTCATCTACAACGAAGAGGTGGCTGAAACAGACAACAACAACATTTCTCTCAACCATTTCCTCAATGCTCACTACAAGGGTGCTAAACCTTGTTGTCCAGCCATGTATATCGCTAAACTGAATATGGAAGAGGACGATGATACATGGACCAGTAACTACGAAAGCAACAAGAGTTTCGTATTGTGTCCTAACTTCACTTACTCCGAAGAAGCAAGTAAAACGATACAAGGCGTAAGTGCCGGCGGGCTACCAATCACAGCGACTTTCAAATTTGGTGCTACACCATCCTTAACTAACAACAACTTCGTACAATGTGGTTACCAACTTGTAATAGAGAATGGTCAACTTTCCTATGCCGAGAACAAATTAGGTGAACACTCTTATTAAGGTGCGTCACATTTGCAAGAAAAAATATAAGGTTTTACATTATATAATGAATACCAACTCGTGGGCAAATGTACCAACTAATGCGAAGTGCGAGTATTGTAACAAGGGCTTAAAAAAGTTCGTCGTGTGGAAAGATTGGTCTAACCGAAAGTTACACTACAGTTGCTACAAGAAAAAACAAGAGGACATTGCCTTATTGGAAGTGTTAAAGCAATACAATGTTGTGCCTTAAGGTAATACTATAATACTTATACTTTTTTTTAAGGGGTAGATAAGGTAGATAGAGGGGTATATCATGTTTACTATATAGGAACATCCTTATTGTTGAAATAAAGAGGGAGGTGTAGATGGGGTAGATGGGGTAGAAGGTTTAGGAAGTGCCGAAGATTTTCGTAAACGAACCAAAATGGTTGCGTAGATCATGTCCGAAAAAAATATGTACACTTCCTAAACCTTCTACCCCATCCACCCCATGCACCCCTCCCTCTTTATTGAAAGACACGCAAACCTTGCTTAACTTTCAACCCATCTACCCCTTATACACCTCAAACCTCCTCGTCCCTAAAGTTTGTCGGTGGATCGTGTTTCAACTTGTATCCACGATACATCTTCACGCCACCGTCTTTACTATTTTGCAACACTTTAGTGGCTTCCAATCCAAACTTTCGTTGGGACACGCTCCTATCATAATGTTCACTTGATGCGTAATGCTCGTACAAGTCAGTGGGTTTTACCGTATCTTTCTTGTTTCCGGTATGTTCAAGGCATTCGGCGAAGAAGGCACTTAAACTATCTTGGTTCTCAAAGTATTGGCGTGTAAATTCCGCAACTTCTTTCGGCACTTCAATTGTACGTTGTCCGCTTACATATTTGTAATAGTACTCCAATAACAACAACATGAATTGTTGACGATACCTTACGTCGGTGGTGATCTTTCGCTTCAACGTCTTGTCCACCTTCTTCTCATTCGGACGTTTGGGGTCGTCCACGAAATTGAACATGAACTCAATGACACGAAGTCGTCGTGCTAAACTGTCCCTTGTTTCCGCATTCATTGTACCTGCAAAAATGGGCATGGCGTTCATTTGAAGCAACACGGCGAATTGAGGAAGGAACTCTTGAAATTCACGATACAAGGCTCGTGCTTGTACTAAATCGTTACCACTCATTTGCTTTATGCGAGATGCTTGAAGTTTATCATCTGCTTCAGGTTCGGTAGACACTAATATTCGCTTACCCTTCGCCCTTGCGATTTCGCTATTCGCACCACTACTGCTTGTTTGTTTTTGTGTGAACACTTGGATGCTTGGAGAGTAATAGTAGTCCCCAAACGTCAGCTTGTTGAATTCGTCTTGAAGTCCTTTTCCATTACCACCTTTCCCGGTCAATAACCACATTTCCTCCGCATACTTGTTGCCGTGCAAACAATACGCAATGACACTCAAGTGGTAGTTGCACAACGCTTCGTTCGGAAACATGCTGGTATACACGTTTAAAATCTCTTTTCTAATTGCGTCGTTCACCTCTTCGGTGTAATCATATCCTGTTGTAAAGGTTAGCATGTCGGTTGGTTTACCGTCACGAAATTTCTTCTCATCCAAGTCGTACACACCGTTGTTAAACCCAATAAGATTATGGCGTTCGTCCAATTGTTGATACCACTCTTTCACGTCCTCTTCATACAACAACTTGCACTCTTTAACGTAGTTTTCTTTTGCCGTAGATGACTTAAGTTTGCGAATGATTTTTTCGTACGTTTCCATCTTTTGTTTCGCCGTGTGCATTTCGTCTTTCAAACTGTCGTCGCCACGTGATCGTGCGTGTAAGTCGTCAAAGTTGGCTTTGTGCTTCTTGAAAAGGGGTTCATAGAGTTTGACCACCTCCGTAGCAAACAACTTCTTAAGAATGTTGTCATTCCTACGATACCAACGATGCTCCTTGTACTCCAACCATTCTACACTTTTTTCGTGTTGTATGACAACGAACCGATTGGGATACAAGTGGTGAAACAAACACGCCATAGAGTAATCAGACATATCTAAAGTGCCGTCCATAAAACGGCGTGTCGTTCTCCTCTTCCTTCGGTTTTCGTACTCCTCAAGGTTGTCCTCTTTCAACCAATACACCGCACTGCCGAACGATAAGGGATTGGGATGCAATCCCTTATTCTTGTCCGCATTTTCCCAAACATCGTGTAACCCCTTGATGTCAAATTTGTGTGGACACCGTTTAGAGAACGCCTCCGCAATTTCCAATCCCTTTGAATCATCGGTGGCGGAGTTTTTGATCACCATAATGGCGTCGTACCATAGGTGGTAGTCGTCACTTCGTTTAACGTCTAACGCCATCATCACTTCACGCAAATCCTCGTCGTCGTCGCACGGTTTATCCGTGTTGCACTCCGTGTCCTTCACCGCTTTTTTGTTGTCGGTTCGTTTTTGATCGGATTTATTGGTTGTAGGTGGATTGTTTTTACGACGAATCACATTCATTCGTTCTCGTATCGCTGGATATTTGTCCTCATTAAGTGTGTTGGTAGTCCGGTATTCTTCTCCATTGATAAGAGGCTTTCTATAACTCCAAGTCCTTTCACCTAGCTTCTTGTCATAGACGTTTCTCAACGCAAGGAACTCAACGTAGTCACTTTCCGAGCGATGCGGTTTCTCGGACAAGGACAAGTCCCAATGATGGGTCACCTTGTACGATGTGTTGTCAGGTTTTTTTGAACCGTACATAAACCAATTGTTCTTATCAATCACGGCATGGTCAACGATGTCCTCAATGGAGTTCAAGCACTTCAACGGGTCTAGAACCTTTTTCATGTCGTCCAAACAACTCTCCCTTATGAGTTGTTGTACACTTTTGTCCAACGGTATTGAGGGAATAACTATGTGAACACCGTCTTTGACGACTTGCTTCTTTTCGTCTACGACAGGATTGCCTTTCTCCATGACCACGATGTCACCATCGTTGTCATTGTCGCCGCCGATGTCCACAAACTTCCGGATATGAACCAAGTACGTGTTCATCACTTCCTTGAGGAGAGGGAGGTCGTATTGCCTTGTTTTTTTGTCAATGGGAAAGCGAAAGTCCAAGTCAATCAGCATTGGAGAGTAGTGGTATGGGTGTTCCGTTATGTGAAGGTCAACTCCTTTCACCATGTCCTCTTTGTAAATTTTGAAGAACTCTTCCATGAATTCACTCTCAACGTAGTACTTTCCACCCTTCATACTTGTGTGAGTGAAGCCTTCTCCCCGTGCTTTATGGTTTTGCAAGAAGGCGGTTAGTTTTCCCATTCTTATTGTTATTATATAATGAAGAGATTTTTAAATATTTTTCTTCACTTTTTTTTTTGGTGGCGTAAAAAAAACCCCTACACTTATAAATAACAATGGGAAGCAACCCCACCCCTATACTTAATCAGTGGATTAGTATGTTTCAAAGGGAACACAACCAGTTGTTACACAAGTTGAAAAGGCACAACAAAGAGGTTCAACTCAAACGGCACGAACGAAACCAACACATACTCAACCAATTCAACGAATTGTTGAAGAAACGAGGTCACTCCTGATTCGCACGTTCTCTAGCCTTTTGTTGGTTTGTTTTCCTTTGTTGTAATTTCCGTTGTCTAAACTCGGCGTCGTTATGATAACGCTCACGCAACCTCCTTGTGATTTCCTCCTTATGCTCTTGGTAATACCTTTTGCTCTTCTCCCTCATTGTAGGGTAGTACTTCCGCATTATCAACGTAATGGGAGCGACTTCATCATCTGGCTTCATGCTCTTTATTATATTATAGTGACATCATTTTAAATGGTGAACGCACCTTAAAAAAAGTGATTTAAAATATCTTCGCATAGATAAAGGTAACTATCATGGCTGTCACGGAAGAACGTAAGCAACAACTACGAGCGAATTACGAAGCGAACAAAGACCTCTACAACAAACGTAAAATACTCCAACGCCTCCGAACGAACAAGCAATATTGGGTAAGCGAAAGGGTGATTAATCATTGGAACTGGACGGCGAAAGAGTTGGACGAAATCACGGAGTTCAACGAAAAATATAGGCAAGAGCAGACCGTTCCTAGACGTGTCATAAAACCGTTGAAACCTGTCAAGGAGCGAATTATTGACAAGCCTATTTTTGACGAACCCGCCGTAGTACGAGAGAATCAATACACCACCGGCATGGCGATTGACAAATTCACAACTAGGCTGATACACCGTAAAAACAAACTAGTTGAACCTAGCGAGTATACCGTAGAGGGCAACAAACAAACCCTTCAAAACTTGGTGAAACTGTTTGACCTACAATCAAACAACTTGTTGGACATTGTAAACAAATACACCACACAAGAAATAAAGGATAAAATTGACTCTAAAAAGTCGTGGGGTGCATCTAGTAGGGTCAAACATTACGGCTTATTCGGTCATTTGGCGACGTTAGACGAAAGGTTTTTTAGGCTCATTGGGAAAAAGAAAGCCGACGAACTAAACGAGTTGTGGAACACCGAAAGACAAAAATTGGAGATTCAAACGAGGAAAGAGAAGGCGACCCAAGATGTCAATTTTAGGGACATCTATTTCAAAGCGAAAGATAGGGTAAACCTATTCGGTGATGACAAACAAGAGGACCACCCTGATTATGGAACTATGAAATATGCTTTGGCGTTGTTGTACACACGAGGCATGTACGACAAGACCGATGACAAAAAAATCATTATTGTGCCTCGTAACTATTTCCACGAGGTGTACTTGGTAAAAAACGACAATGCGATGAACAACGATTTGAACTTCTACAACACTAATACCGGCTACATGGTTTTGAACAAGTTTAAAACCTCCGACTTCTACAAGTTTAAGTACTATGTGCCGACGGAGGTGAAAAAGGGGATAGATGCGTATCTAAAACAGAACGGTAACAAAACGTTCCTATTTGAGAGAAAGGAGGGCGGTAAACTAAAACCGTCCACTTTAGCGTCCTATGTGAAAACCTCAATAGGAACTAACATTCAACGCTACCGGGTAGCAATTGAAAATTTTGAAATTCAGGTGCGAAAAACTCCGAACGAGGTGTTGGCGAACGCTATGGCTCACAGTTTAACTACCCAAGACAGCACCTACTTAAGGCGTGTTAATTATGAAAACACTTCTAAATATCTTGGACGCAAAGTCAAGGTAGTGATTGATACGGAGGGTTCACCGAACTTCGGTAAAACGCTGATAGGTAAAGTAGGACTAAACGACGGTAAGAATAAGGACTTCCCAATTGAGGAGATGAACTACTCCATCGTGTTTGATAAAAGGACAAAAGAGCCAAATGAGTACCTATCCTTACCCGACCCAAGCGTACAATTTGTGGACGAAGAGCCTCCCGCTACCAAATCCAAGCCTCCGCCCAAAAAGCCTACGAAATCTAAAAGGAGATCTAGTAAGCGAAAGTAAATCTGTCCGTACTTTTTCTAAACTACAACAGTTTGAAATTACGTAATTCCATTACGTAATGGGTACGTAATGGATTTACGATCTATACGAATCTATACGAATCGTATAGAATCTAGCTAGCAAACCTAGTTACAAACCTAGTTACAAACAGTGAAGAAAACGTGAACCGGAAGATGTCCATTCTGTCCGTACATTCGCAAAATATGGAGAACCTGATTTAGAAAAGCCTACCGCACCGCCACCGACAGCAAGCAACCCACACCACACCACCGCCACCACCCCCCCTCCTCCACCTCCTCCTCGTGGTGGTGTTGCACGGTGTGTGCGACCTTGTGGGGGAGCGTTGCTATGGCTACTCCCCCCCCGCCGTCGTGGGGGACAACTCCACCGACCGCTGGAGCGACCGCTGGAGCGACCGCTGGAGCTTCCAGCAGTGGAGCGGTGCGTGTGTTCCCCGTGTGTGCAAGATCGATGGGCGATCGATGGGCGGTGCGTGAGCCTTGTGTCCAAGCAGAGGTCGCCAACGTCCGTGCTTTCCTATCCGTGCGTAAGAACCTCTGCTTGTTGTAACGTCGGAGTCGTAAAAGCCGGTCCGTCCGCCCCAATCGATCCGTCCGCTCCGATCGATGGGCGGTGCGTGAGAGTCCGTGTGTGCAAGAGAGGTCGCCGAGGGTGTCCGTGCGTCCCTATCCTTGCGTCTACGTCCTCGCAAAAAAAAGCACGTGTTTTCTGTGTGAAAAGAACACAAATAACCTTTTTTGTTGTAAGGTCGGAGGCGTACAAGCGTCCGTCCGCCCCAATCGATCCGTCCGCTCCGATCGATGGGCGGTGCGTGAGAGTCCGTGTGTGCAAGAGAGGTCGCCGAGCGTCTACGTCCTCGCAAAAAAAAAGCACGTGCTTTCTGTGTGAAAAGAACACAAAGAACCTTTTTTGTTGTAAGGTCGGAGGCGTAGAAGCGTCCGTCCGCCCCGATCGATGGGCGGTGCGTGAGAGTCCTTGTGTGCAAGGGGGGTCGCAAAAAAACACGTTTCCTGGCGGAAATTTCCTTACATAACGTGAAAACAGAAAATTTGAAGGAAAATTGAAGGAAAATTGAAGGAAAATTGAAGGAAATTTTAAGGAAAATTGTTGAAAAACTGTAGGTAAAGGGAAACTAACTTCGTTTTGGTTTTCAATGCAGAGTTCATTTCCAAAGCAATTCACCGTGCATAAGACGGACGGAGCGGATATCATTGTTGACGTGGACTCTTCTTATCCAACTCTCCGAAAAAGCCAACATTCAGGATTATTGTTTCCAAAGAATGCTTTATATTCGTGTGGAAATGGTTTGTTTACTGACAAGCAGTTCAAGCTCTTACCGTGTTTTTTTCCGAACTCCGACACTGTGTCTGCAACCGAGGATCATACTCTACTCTCTGGAAATTCCGACCCACTCTACGGTCCATTCTCCAACATGCTGAAGTTCAATGGACGACCACCGGATGCTGGTGAATTTGAAATACGCCCTGCACGAGGCATGTGTAAGAACTTTCGCACTCTTCACAACATTGAGACCTCCCCTAAATTATTCAGAATGGCTTGGTGTCAAGATTGTCATACTCATGTGTACAGCCTCTTCGCCTCACAAAACCAGCTTCCATATTTGGCGGAGTTTCTACAGCAGATACGAGAAGCAAATATAACATACTTTCGCTGTCTGGAGTTCGGTATGTACCTGCCCCTTGATTTTACGATTTAGCAAAAACAAACCTGCTACAACGAGAAAACACCTTACTTGATTGCGAAAAAATGGTTTTGTTATTCTCTCATACTTGGTTTCTGTGGTTGAAACAGGTGCTTTTTGCTTCAATCTGATCAGGAACAAAAAGCAAACTCTACTTACTCAAACGGTGAAAACTACTGGAATTGCTGTCGTCAACCAGTTGGTAGGTGGTTCTGATTTTATTGATCCACATCAATACTTACTCATGATTTGATTTGATTTGATGGTCAGTGAACAAGAACATTCAACTAACAGGTTTCTGTTTTTTTTTCAGGAGACCGAGGGAGCTGTTGCAGAACAGTTTGTACAAACGGTGAGCGGAGCGGTGTCAAGCATTCAAGGGGCTTACCAAGCATTACATGCTAATACACCTAATCGTGCGTTCGTGACTGGGAGTTTATTGACATCTCCATCTCCAACAGCTCAGTTTCGCCTCCCTGCCCCCCAGCCTAGATCTGGTAAGTTGCATTCAAAATAAATGTTTACTGTGAAAAGACTTGTATCTTGTACGAAAATTGTTCTTGCGTAACGAGATCTCAAGTGTCAGTTTGCGGGTTGTCTTTCAGGTGTCACCATCTCGGAACTGAATGATGCCGGCGATGACGAACGTATTCGTGACCTTCAGAGTCAGGTTCTTGATCTTGAGAGTGAGGTTCGTCCGGTGGAATTTTTGTGCTTTGTATATTCAATTGTTGCGTTGTATGGGTGCTATCCACGAATCCATCTGAATCTGTGTGTAATTGTTTCTCAAACAAACTTTTGTTTATGGCGTGGGCTAGTGTCGTACTTACTCGTCGTTATGCAGGTAGCAACTTTGGAGATGCAAGTTTCACAGGCTGGTGCTTTTGCGATTAAACAAGATGAGAAGGTGATCCTGACGAATATGTGTTGCAACTTGTATTTGTTAAAGCAGACATGAGATTGCAAATTTACCAAAATTCATATTTCAAAATTTTAATTTTGAAACTGGACATCGTTGCGATACGCAGATTCAAGGATTTCAGGATGAGACTGCACGACTGAAGGCTGACAATACACGACTGCTGATTGAAGTTGGTGAACGTGACCAGGATATTTCTAGACTGAAAGCAGAAATCAAAACACTTCAAGAGAGCCTTGACATGCCTATGGATGAAACACTCACCGAATCACAAAACTCTGAAATTCTATTGATGCAACGGATGGAAAACCCTTCTTCACCTGCTCGTTCTGATGGGACTGAAGCTTCCCTTCGTAGGTCTGCTAGAGCAAGGAAGCGTGGCGCTGACAGTCAAGATCCTAGTCAAGAAAGCTAAATAGTCAAGCCACAGACAAGCCTCCAGTAAAAAAGTTATGTACAAAGCAAATATCAATAGGAGGTATAAGGGGCAGATGTGGTAGAGGATTTGAAAAGTGGTGAGATTTTTAGAGTTCTTCAAATTCACGCAACAAACGTCTCCGACATATCATATATTTTGGATTACTTATGCATTCTCTCCAAGCACGTTGTACTTTTTGTATTTTGACAAACCACTCTCGCACAATGTGAAAACCCACAAGGTTTACATACATATTTACAATACCCATAGGGTTAGAATAAAGATGACTCTCATAAAAATAGCCTTCATGATATTCTTCCATAACAACCCGTAGAACCTCAAATGTCGTAGAGGCACGTTCTAACCACTCCACTGCTTCATAATTAGAATGCACATAATGTTCCCTTTCAAATGCGAGGTCGTGTATATCATCTTCATCTTTAATTGCAGTCAAATCATTGTTTTGAACCCAATCATAAAAATAGTCTTTGATTTCATTAGTCTTATATTTGTAGTAAGCCATTGAATGCGTAACGTTGTGGTCAAGTAGTCTTGTTCTTTATAAGATGCGGTCGCTCCAGAATAATTTTTTTCAATTTTTTTTTGGAAGGGTGGAAGAGGAGGTATATGTGGTAGATGTGGTAGAGGATTTGAAAAGTGGTGAGATTTTGAGCGAGA
>Ga0181399_1000314_pt1 | contig 18143 bp, 21 predicted proteins | sample 22SPOviralmetaG_FD_130128 | JGI IMG/M metagenome (GOLD analysis project Ga0181399, IMG submission 130128) | Marine viral communities from the oligotrophic San Pedro Time Series (SPOT) site, San Pedro Channel, CA, USA - 22 SPOT_SRF_2011-05-21 | ecosystem: Environmental > Aquatic > Marine > Strait...
ATTTTTCAACAATTTTAGATAATTTCTTTGGTTGCTTATCGTACTGCTCAAACAAGTCTATCTCTCCACCTTTATCGTAGTATTCAGAATGAATATCTAATTTACTATTCATATCCTTTTTTAAAGAATCAATAGCACCGCCATCAGCTAAAAACGGAGGTGTTTTACCTTTATACTTATATTGTCCTTTAGGAGCGGGTAGAGAGTTTCTATCACTTCGATTATCTCTATACTCATAATAAGTTTTACCATTTTTAGACACCCTTTTACCTACGGGTTTTGCCATACGTTTTGCATCTGCTGAAAGATTTGCTTTTTCGGGGTCTTGCTTTCCGTATATTTTAGGGTACTTTTCTCCATCTTCAAAAACATCTTTTCTTACAAACTTTAAAAGTTTATCCAACTCTTTATCTGCTTGTTTTTCTTCTTTTTTGATTTGCTCTTTAGCTTCTTTAGATAGCCTTGCTCTTGCTTCTTTAAAAGAAATTCCCTCTTTTTTAGCCAACTTACTTGCACGAGTAGATATGTGTTCAGCCTTGCCCTTTTTTGGTGTTGAAGGTGTTTTTGTTGGCTTCGTAACTTTCTTTTTACCCGTTGCTTTTTTAACCTTTTCTTTGACTATTTTAGTTTTTTTCTTTGGCTCTTTTTTTCGCTCTGACTTTGTTGTAGGTACTCTTACCTCTTTTTCAACAGTTTTTGTCGTAACGTCTTTTAACGCTTCGGGCTTTTTAGCCTTCAAATCTGCATATAATTTCTTTAAAACAGAATCAACTTTGTCATTCTGCTTTGTAAAACCTTTGGTGTTTTTTTCAACAGATTTTAAAAACTCCCTTCCTTTTTGGGAAAGTTTTGATTGGTCTATGCTTTCGTATATTTCTTTTGATGTCATAATGTTTTATTTATATAAGTTCGTCTATATCTAATTCTTCTAAGTTTTCTAAAAATTCATCTCCCAATTCTTCAAAAGCATCTTCAAATAAGTCTGTATCGTCAAATATATCTTCTTCAATATCAGTTGGTTTTTCATCTAAAAACCCATAAGACCTCCATCTTTCGGTTTGTTCATCACTACTTGATATAATATAAGTTTGGTTTTTATCTATTCCAATAGAAATAACATCTCCCGTTTCTTCATCAACTAAATCATTATGTGAATCAATTAGCATTTCATTTTCTTCTGAATTTGATATAAGCAAATATCCTTTTTCTTTATAATCTTTTAATAACTCATATTCTTGACTTATAATTGATTCTTTTTCTTCATTTTTAGGAAAGTTGTTTAATATCTCTTTTGATTTGTTGTCTATTATTCTTTCTTTTAGTTTAAAAACTCCTTTATATAATTTATCTAATTGTAATATCAATTCTTTAAAAATATCTTTATCTCTATTTAACTGCATAGCATTTTGATACCTTGTAATCTGTTCTAATTTTAAATCATTTTCAGACAACCTATCAGATAAATCTTTTCTAACTAATACACTTGGGCTAAATTTTATATTAGTTAAATTATCAACAAGTTCATCGAATGGTATTGATAAATCAAACTGTTTTATTTGTCTTATAAAGTTTGCGTTTTCCATAAACTCATCATAAGAATTATTGGCTTTTGATATTAAAACATTATATGCGTTTCTATAAAGTATTTGTAAAATGTTACTTACAAAAATTATTTGAGCAATTTTATAAAGTTTTGTTCTTATAGATTTTAAGTCATTAAGCCTTATGCCTAATTTAGTGTCAAATCTTCTACCTACATAGAAATAATTAAGAGTACCATCTGACCTTGATTCTGATTGAATCCCACTTAAAAACATTGATGGCAAATCGCCCAAGAAAACATCTTTAGACAAAACATTAATATCATTGTGCGGTGGAAATGATATAGTATTTCGTTTATATGTACTTGAGTCATTTAATTCCCATAAAGACGCATTATCCCAAATATTTAAAACCAATCTTGTTAATGCGTATTTCTGATAATCCTCAAAAGTTTTCAAGCCTATGTAAAGTGGATTATCCCCTATTTTTATTCTTGAGGTATCAACCGCTAAATCAACTATTTCTTTTGATATTTTTGAAAATTCTTTTTGTTCTTTTAATATAACATAATTTTGACTTAATTCTTTTTCTCCAATCATTCTTGACTTTCGTACCAAATCCCCATCATCCTCTTTAGAATACTTTCTCGAATTGCTTTGATAATTAAAACTTGAATCAAATAATGTTAAATAAATTAATCCTTTTTCAAAAACGAGTTTTTCTAATTTTGGTTTAGACAATGATTTATCTAAAACAGATAAAATCCCTAAAAATGTATTACCTAATTCGGGAAAATTATTCTGTAAAACATCAAACTGTTCCTTTCTTTTATCTAAAAAAACATCCGTAACTAAAGTATTGTTTACTTCTTTTCTTTTTTCTTTATCTACATTTGGCTTAGACTGTGGTAAAGAATAGTAAGAATCGGGAATATTAAATATATGACCCTCTTTTTTAAAAGCATTAAAAACTTCTTTTTTTGTAAATTTTTTAAAAGATGCCTTTATTTCAGTTTTGGTATATGGATTAAAATTTGGATTAATTATTTTATTTCTTGTGCTTGTCTTAACACAAAAACAGTATTCCTCTTTTGTTTTAATACCTAAATTTAGGTAGCTTATTACATAATAATAAATACCATTCTTTTTAAAAACTGCTCCAAATGGCAGTATTTCATTATCAGTATCCGAGTTTTTAGCAATAGTTCCACTTGTGGCGAAAAAGCCACCATAAAAAGTGTTTTCTTTAAGAACGTATGCACTATAATCTTCACTAATATATGCACTATCTCCTTGTTTTAAATTGGCTTCATTTTCATTTATAAAGTCATTAGACGACCCGTTTAAACCATAATAATTACCCTTCAAACTTGGGTCTGAAAATAAAATAGAGTTTATAAAATTATTTTTATATACACGAGTGAATGCTCCGTGTCCAATTCCAAAAGTATATTTACCGCCATACATTTCGCCCTCCGAATAATTGCCTTTACTTACCCCATATCTTAATATAGGCTTTATTTTACCTATTGGAGTTGAATACATAATTTCTGTTGCTAAATCACTAAAACTATTATCACTCGTTAAACTTTGATTAATTATATTATAAGGCAATAATGCGTTCTGCTTACCATTTATTGTTAAATGAGATTTTATATAATTATTACTAAAAATATCATACTCAATATTACTATCTATTTTTTTCTCTACTAAATCTTTAAAGTCTTTTATATCTAAATAAGATGCATCATCTTTTTTATCCTTCCATTCAAAAACATCATCCATATTAGATTTAAACTTGTCAAAGTCTAATTGGTTTAGGTCAAGCTGATAAGGTATAAGGGGTTCTCCCGACTTAACTTGTTCTGCTCTTTTTATAGAAATTGAATCTAAACTCGTGAATGGAGGTTGTTGTATATTAGAAAGTTCTTTTTTATAATTTTTGACACCCACAGTTAATGGAAACAAAATATCAGCAGAGTATTTTCCCGCCTTTAAATTATCGTTTATGATTTGCTTTACTTCTTCATTAGTTTTTAAGCCATAAAATAAATTTGACACATCAGACACAAGACTTGAAGGGTTAAATAATATTGGGCTAACAATGTTTAATTGAGCAAATTGATTGTAATAGAAACCGATTACATCGTAACTTTTGTTTTTGTATCTTACATTACTCCCGACTTTTAAACTGTATGGCTGATTGGGTTTAGATAGTTTTTTTAATTCCCTTGTACTTTTAATGTCAAATACAACAGATGTTTCAAATGATTTAACATCAAATGATTTAGATACTAAGTTTTTTATATCAAAAGTACCTCCATCATAAAGGGTTTGACTAAGTGTCAAGACATCATCAGAATCGTCTGATAACGCTCCTAAAGTGTAAAACGATGTATAGCCATCTAACAAGAATATATTATTTTTAGTCATCTTATGGTGCTTGATTTGATTTGTATGTAGGATTAACAATTTGGTCGTTAATCATATCTATTAGTTTTGCTCTTTTTTCTTTTCCGCTTTGTATTTCTTCTTGGGAAGATTGATATATTTTTTGCATCTCATTTGGATTAGGCTCGTCATTGTTTGTGTAAGTAACATTTTTAAATACATCCCCAATTAATATTTCTCTTAAATATTTATCTGCCTTATCCTCTGATTCGGTTACAGAATAACCTTTTTCTATATTCTTATCAACAACCCTTCTTCTTGCTTGTGATATAATTGCTTTGGGGTTTTTTGTTAGTATTAATTGAACATAGTCAATACCTCTATAAAAATACTCCACAATTAAATCTACTTTATCTTGTTCGGGAATTGCTCTTACATTTTGACCATTCAAAGTTAATACACGCTCTCCGTTAATAACACTTGAGGTGCAGTCCTCTATTCTTACGGAATTTCCATTCACATCTTCATACCTCATAAAAGATTCATCCCCCCTAAATGGAGATGGTAAATAAATCATTAGGTCTTTTGGTGCTTGTGTTGGCTTAACCATTCCTAATTTTTCATATCCTTTGAATGCGTTTTTAACATACTTCATTGATTCCGAACTCGCATCCTCCATAAATACAAGATTACTCCCCCAATCAAAAGAGGTTGTTAGCTTATTTACTCTATTGTCTTTATTATTCCAAAAAACAGAATTGTCATACAAAACCCCACCTTTTGATGTTTGTCCAACACCTCTAAAAAACCTACTATCAGAAGCAACAACACCTATTTTATTAAAATCCAAAGGCTCTCCATACTCTTTTACTAAAATTGGTGCGATATACATATTGCTTTGCCATTGAGAAAATTCTCCAACCCAAATTCTTGTTCTTACACCCGCAGATTGTAATACTTTACACATAGTTAAAACGGGTAATGCTTTTAAAAATCTTCCTTCACTTGTAGTTCCCCAATAACCAATATTATTTATATAAACATCTACAAATGGAGCAATACCTCCACCAAGTCTTTTTCTGTACGCATATACCTTTTTTTCTGTTGAGGTAAATCTTAATCGCTTACCTCCCATTTTAGTAACTTGTTCTCCCGTTATTGTTTCGGGTACGAATAAGTTAAGATTTAATAAAAGAACCTTTCTTAGCTTATCGGGAAAAGCCTTTAGCATTTCGGTTGTTCCTTCTTGTCTTGGCTCACAAACAAATTTTTCGCCTTTTATGGTTGCAAAGTAAGTTTTCTTAAAATTTATATGTTTGTATGTTACATCATTAGGTGGTATTAAGGCATCGATTTCAGAACAATAATATTCTACGGGTCTAATTAATCCTCTTGATGCTTTACTAAAATCAAATATACCTTTGGGTATAGATGAGTATTCAATTCGTGCTTTTTTTAAATCTCCCCCTAAATCTAATTTTGATTCAACTTCATCCAAAAAACCATCTATTGCGGTAATTAGAGGAGGGAAAAAATATTGTCCTAAAATATTATCAATTTGAAACTGCTCTTGAACATTTTGATTACTGTTAGATGAGTATCCATAAAAATTAAATCCAAAATCTCCCGTTCCGCCACTACCACGTTGTAATTCGTTGTCAGTTAATACTCTCATTGAATTTGCAATAGCAGTAGCCTTGCCTTTTTCAGCATAGGCTTTTGGGCTTTCACTAAAAGCTATTTGGCTTTGTGATAATCCGCTAATTCTTTGGTATTTACTGTCTAATCCCATATTATCTAATTACACCTTTGTTTTTTTGATTAAAAGCCATTATTAGTGCTTCGGCTTCTGTTTTGTCAATATCACTATCCAAATCTCCTATTGGCATATTATTTTTAACATCAACTAATTTAAAAAACTCATCAACATTTACATCTTTCATTAATTCTCCTTTTTGACTTGAGGTAAACAAATCTAAAAATGATTCAATAGCTTCTTGTAGGGTTTTAGCGTTAGGTATTGGGTTTTTTTGTTCTTTGTTAATTCTGTAAGCAATATATGTATCTCTCATTGAAACCATTGCCCTTGTAGATACAAATGCACGAGAAGAATATCTATCTCTTGTTTCAATAGCGTTTCTTAATTTGAACAAGAAATTAAATATAAAAGTAAAATTACAAATAGATTTTTTGCCATTTAACTCAACCATAATACCACTCATTATTTGGTCTAATTCATATTGAGGGTCAATAATTAATTTATAAACACTTCCTACAAATCTATCTTGTAATGACAAATCTTGTTTAAAGTTTGCTTCATAATCAGCATCAGCTTCATTTAGCTTTGAGTTACCCGTTGCAATAACAAAAATATTTCCTTTTTCAACTAATTGTCCTCTACCATTCATTATAGATGGCGGAATTAATTTCTCTTTTCCTTCAACAACCCTATATTTGTAAGGGTCTTTTATTTTGGACAAACCATCATTAAGTACACCCGCAGAGTTTGGGTCAAGTTTTGGCAACTCATCAAGTAAAAGTAAAGCACCGCTATATGGCTTCCCGTTATTAGGATTTACCCCAAGACCTTTATTCCCATCTTCATCTAAATTACCAAATGCTTGTGTTAAACGACCTTCTTGATAGCCCTCAATAGTTTGACCACCAACAATTTGTAGTTCTCCCGTAAATTGGTTACAGTTAAGCGTAATAAGTTTATAATTTAAGGCATCTGCTATTTGACCCGAAATATATGTTTTACCCGTTCCCGCACCTCCATACAAATAAACATTGTTACCCGCTTCTGCATCAGAAAGTATTACTTCAAATATTCTTCTAACCTTTCCGCCTTCTGTTTTGGCTTTTATATTTTGAAAGTTTACAAGCGTAACAGTTTGACTTCTACCAATTAAATCAACAACATCTTTTTGTAAGTTACTAATACCGAACTTAGTTGATTTTACTTCGTCAGAAACAATATCTCTAACTTTATCATCTTGTAGAGTTACAGAGCCAACCGCTTTATCAAGTTGTGAACTTAATTTATTAATAAGATTTGAAACCTCATCGTCTGTTAAGTCGTCATCTAAATTTTCTAATGCAATTAACTTGTCAAGTTCGTCTTGATACGCATCTACTAATACGGGATTTGATTCGTTTGCTATTTTATCTTTTAATTCTTCTTTAGTTAAAGTCATTGTTTTGTTATTTAATATTTTCTATAAATTTTGAGCATATTTCTGCTTCGCTAATTAATGCTTTGTTAAGTTCTTTAATGGCTTTTTGATATTCTAAATTAAAAGTATCAAAAGCATTTGTTTTGTTTAAATATTCATCAAAACGAGTATCTTCTGACTTAATTATTAATTCATCGGATTTTTGAGTTGCAAAAAACCTAACTATTACCGAAAACTCTGTTCCATTAACAAACTTAAATTTAGCCTTCACTTGATAAGTAAAGTCTTGAGGTTTTATATTTTCACTACTAAACACACTTAATCTATAAGTAATTTCGTCTTGAGCCATACTACATACATAGTGAACAGTAACATATTTTAATTCTTCTATGTATAAGTATTTAGTTTTTCCATCAACTTCCTCTTTAAATCCCTTGTTTAAGACCTTATTCAAGTCCATAAATAAAGGTTGGTATCCAAATTCTAAAAGTTCACTTTCAACTTTTTCTTGTTCTCCTTCTCCTTCGCCTTCTCCTTCTCCTTCTCCTTCTCCTTCGCCTTCTCCTTCTCCTTGACCTTCGCCTTCTCCTTCGCCTTCTCCTTCTCCTTGACCTTCGCCTTCTCCTTGACCTTCGCCTTGACCTTGACCTTCGCCTTCGCCTTCTCCTTCGCCTTCTCCTTCGCCTTGACCTTGACCTTGACCTTCGCTATCTTGTAAGTTAGGGTTATCCAAAAAATCAATTATTGACCCATTAGGGTCATCTTCTTGACCTACTGCCGATTCAAAAGGTTGCATACCTTCAATGTCAATAGTGTCGATAACGGGTGTAAATGGCTCTCCACCATCGAACTCATCACTTGCTATCAAGGAAACTAATTGAGAATCTGTTGTTGCATTATCTAACCCTAAATCTCTCTTTAATGTTTCTTTTGATGCATTTGGTAATGTTGAAACTAAAAGTTCGACATCTGAAACATCGTTAATTCCCGCAGACAATCCACTTTGACTTGTTATTTGTTCTAAAGTATTTAATATTCTTCCCATTTTAAAAAATTATTCCCCCAACTTCAAGCCTACTATCATCGGTAAACTTACTGAAAGATGTGTTATTTGTAAATTTTATTTGATTTGAATTAAATGCAGTAAATGATAAAGAAGCATCTTCAAAACCCCTTCTTTGCGAATCGGGTATAAACTCATAAAAAGAAAACCCATCGTAAGGAGTGTTGTTTTTTATAAACAAATTAAATTGTTGCCATTTTCTAATTACTATCCAAGAATAAACCTTTTCGGTTCTGTCTTTTAAATCGTTATAGCCCTCAATTTTAGATAAATCTAAATCATATTTTATTTGAAGATAACTTAGGTAATCATTAAACGGAACTTTATCAATACCAAATGGAGTAAAATCAATAGGGTTCTTAATATCTAAAAAGCAAGAATAAACAAAAGTTCCTTTTATTGGGTTGTCTGACTTTATTGTAGCACTACCAACTCCCGCATCATCTGTACGTTGTTGCCAAGATGTTGCAAAGAAATCAGCAAATCTTTTCTTTTTAGCAAAATAATGTAAATTGTTTTTAGCGTATGTTTCCCAACTAATAAATTTAGTATCAGTTCCGTGATAAACAACTAAAGGCTCTTTGGTTTCAGAATTAATTATTTTAGAAACCCCTTCGTAATTACCCGTTTCGTTTGCTACTTCCCAATCTCCAAACCAATTAATAAAACTTTCAGACCTAACTGCATCATATTCTTTTTTAGTTAATTCGGATTTTTCTCCATTTATTGATTTTCCTTTTCGTGGAGTTCTTTTTTCATTAATATCCCCAAATTCAACTGTTGTAGAGTTTATAAAGTTTTCTAAAAGATTTTCAAATGATGTATTGTTTAGTCGTATTTCATCTAAAGCTATCTCAAACTTTCTAATATCTCTTAAAGCAATTCCTTTTTGAATTTCAGATAAATACCTTTTTTTAATTTCATATCTTTTCCTTAATTCAGAAATCTTATTTACTAAAAATTTTTCTTCAAAAGATGGTTCTTTGGTTTCTACAACTTCTTTCTTAGGCTCTACTTCTAAATCTTCTTCTACAAAATTTGCTCCCCTTCTATCATTTATTTCATTCAAAACTCCCTCAAGATAGTTTATTCTACCCTCCATTTTAATTCTAAAACTACCATCGTCTTTAAAAAGGTCTAAAATATTTTCTTTTTCTTCTATAACCTTTTCAATACCTTTTTTAATTACTGTATCTGTTATGTAAGGCTTTAGTTTTGGGTTATTTTCTTTTAAAGTTTGTAATTCAATAACCTCTGTACCAAAGTTGTCTTTTTCTTCCCCTCTTGCTCTATATCTTAAAGAACCTCCGCTATCTATTCTAAATGGAGTTCTTGTTCCTTTTTTTAATATTATGTTGTCGTTTTTATATATATCCCAATTACCCAATAGAGCATCCGCAACATAACCTCTTAATATTTTTTTAACTTGAATAGAGTTGTCATAATCAACATCTTCTTCTTTTCCGATAAATTCCTTAACTACTGAACCTCCAACAAAAGTTGAGCGTGGAACGGGAACATCAAGTAAATAATAAATTTGATTGGCAAGAAACTCATCGTAAGATTGACCCGAAGTTGCTCCTAATTTTAATACAAATTCTTTCCCTTTATATTCATATAGTTTTGCACCCGTAGAACCACCTAAGTCTTTTATAAATTTTGCTTCTTCTATATCTATTGGAAATTCGTCAGTTTGTAATTGACCGCCTTCCGCAAACTTATCTAAATTGTCAAGATATTCTTTTCCAAGTTCCTCCCTTGCTTCGTCAAAAGATTTTGAATCATCATATTTAGATGTATTATCTGTACCGCATTTATGACAAACGTACATATCATCTCCTCCATCTTTTTTATTCCAAGACCAATCGCAAGACCCACATTCAATAGTGCCACCTTTAGCATACACATCTCCAAAGCCATAAGTAGATTGTAAATCAGCCATTGCTTCATTAGGGTCTGTAACTATTGCAGTTGTAACTCCACCTAAAGCATAAGCTAAATCTTTTCCACACATTGTTTTGCCACCATACTCATACTCGGCATTGCAGTCGAATTGAACATCGCTTGGAACTTGACCACCATCTGCAAATGAAACACCACCACCACTTTCGTTAATTGCTGAAAGAATTTGTCGGTTAGTCATCATCTTTCCATTAAAACTTCGCTTCTTGTTATCTGAAACTGCATCTCTTGTTATAACAACTTCGCCACCCTCCATTTCAAGAGGTTGCCCCGTAGATTTGTTTAACGCTTTAATTCCTCCGTTGCTATGTCTTTTACCTACTAACATACCACCCGCATCTCCCGAAGCGTGAACAATTTTATCTTTTATTTTACCATCGGGGTTAAAATCTGTTTCTCCTCCTTTTTCAAACATTCCGTTTGCAATAGCATCTACTTCATCTATTCCATCGTGAGTAACTGCTTGAGGAAATATTCTACCACCACTTTTATACCTATTGTTCATATTAATAGTTATTTTCTCGTTTTCTTTTTCAACTACAAAATCAGAAGGGCTTAATCTTTCATAGTAACCCTTATAGAAATCTGTTCTGTTAAAGTCATCGGTTGAGCCACCCATTTGTAACATATTTTTATCTATGTAAATTTCTTTATATGTAATTCCCTTTATTTTAGACAATCTTTCTTCTACATTACCACTAATGCCCTCTGAAACAAGTAATATGTAATTACCATTTGCATCTCTTTGTCCACTTGAATCTAATTCGTAAGCACCATCAACAAATCCTAATGAATATTCTTTATTAAATGCATTAAAAACTTTTTTGTATTGCCCAAAGTAACTTTTTTTATCAAAATCAGTCAAAACAACTCTTGTAATTAATTGCTTATTATCTAAACTGCCACCCATTTGCATTTTTAATTCTTTAGCATCTACTTTACTTGCTTTACCACCCATAACCGAAGAATAAACACGAGCCATAGCCCATTGCTCTTTTGATGTTACAGTTGGTCTTACAGATTGTGGATTGGTTTTATAAGCACCAATTCCTTTATTATATATTTGTTGAAGCCCTTTTTTGGAAACTCCCGTATCTTTCGATATATCACTTAAAGAATGTGATTCTGATTTTGGGTAGTCGTATTTCTTATTATATTTTTCTTTCCAAGTAGCCATAAATATAGAAGTAGTCAATTCACAAATATAGGCATTTCATTGGAATATTAAAATTTATTTCGAGAGATAATATTTAATAATTTAATATCGGGTTAAGTGTTTTAATAAACAATACACTTTCATCATCTTCTTTATCATTGTTTAACAGAGAGAAAGCATCAAGCCAATCTTGTGCTTCATCAAACGAAAGTTCTTTTACTTTTAATAATATATCCAAACAAACCCAATAGTCATAAACGATTTTTTTTGGTATTGAATCGCTTACTCCAACTATTGCGTTTTCAAATCCACTTGCAATAATAATCTTCTCATTTGAATCAATAAGGTTTCGGTCATAAAGACTTCGCAGTATTTTGTTTTTATGTTGCACTCTTTTTATCTTATTTATTTTTTCTCTCATAAAGTTGCTTTTAAGTGATATAAGCAATAATCTAATATATAATAATTTTTTTTCTTATTTTTGTTTTCAGTAATAATAATTAATTATTTAAAAGTAAATATTATGGATGGATTATTCGATATTAAATCATCAAATTGGTTAGGCGGTAACAACGTACACAACACATTAGCGTTAGTAGGTATCGCACTTTTGGTTTACAAAGCGTACAAGTAAAAAACATTTCTCTGTAAAGAGATTTTTTTATTTTTTTTTTAAATTTAGCCACCTTACATCAAAGAGTGGTTAGATTTTTTTTTGTCTAAACTCAAGTATTATTTAGCTAACAAAAACCCACCAACAAAACCCACTCCCGCCCAAAAGGTGTTCTTCTGATAAAAAGGTCTATAAACTGTTATTACAACATTCTGCATTTGTATTGTTTCAGTATATGGGTTCTTATTTAGTAATATTACTTCGGGATTAGATTTTCCAAACAGATTTAATTTCTTGTCTGCAATGTAAATAGAATAATCATTTTTAACCCTCAAGCTATCAATTCCAATTCCTAATTGACTTGCGTAACCGCTTATGGAATACCACCCCTTTGGTTCTTGGTAATCAAAATAGTTTCTAAACTGTATTGGCTCGGTAGAAGATGAATCTACAACTACTCTATTGTATGGAATAAAAACAGTATCAATCTTTGTATTTGTAACAAGCCTAACCTTTGATTTAATTTTCTTTAGCTTTTTAATCTCTATTAAACCATTATCAATAGCTTGTTGTTGTGTAAGAATAATTTGATTTTGAGATGTAACCTTTTCTTTGTTTTTGTTTAACTCGGTCTTAAATTTTTGATTTGTAATATCAAGGCTTTCAATATTCCTCAAAAGATTTTGATTTTCTTTTTCTCTTTCACAAGCATCTAACATTGATATAGCTAATAGAAATAAAACAAAAATAGATAAACTTCTATATGCTTTTTTCTTAATTGTTTCTGTTAGCCAATTCATATCTCTTTTTTTTCGTTATTCTTTATAAACTTGGTTAATGATGTAATTAAGCTATCTGCTGAAAACAACATAAGAGTTGCGAAGATTAGCAATACAACAAATATCCAAAGGTTGTGATTATCTACCTTAAATAAATAAATAAAAGAAGCTACATAGCTTATAATTGCTATTAGCGTTGTTTTCCACTCCTTGATGTTTTGTAATTTTTTCATTATGACATATATTTTAAAATTATTGTTCCTTTATAATCGTCAAAAGTTGTGTCTATGTGATAATGTTTCTTGAAAATATTTTGTAATACCTCGTTTGTTTGTTGTGGTTTGATTTTAGTATTAGATAGAATTAAAAATTTAGGATTATTTCGTAACATTCTTGATATGAATAATTCCCAAGAATCAAACTCTTGAGTTGTGTCTAAGTGTAATAAATCATATTCTCTTATTTTTACATCTTCTAAATCGGTATTAGTGTAAGTGCAATTATCATACCCCTCAAACTCTTTAAAATGCTTATCGTCAATAGAGTTTAAACACACCTTTTCTTTTGTGTATTTTATATAGTTAGCAACAAAACCTTCATCCGAAATATTAATAAACACTTTGGTAATTCTATGTGAGTTAATTAATCGTTGAATTTCTAAGCATTGACCCCAAAGGTCTGCTTTGTTTTTTTTTGTAAACTGTAATATTTGTTCTATTGCTTCCATTTGTTTGTAATTAAGGCATTAAGCAAAGTTAAAAAAAATAAAACCGATACTATCTCATATCGGCTTCAAAACAAGCGTTGCTACAAATCCCATCTTCTTCCATAGGTTTGCCACACACTCCACATTCCCCCTCGTGAGGAGGGTCGGTAAAAGGATTACCAATATCTAAATAACTCATATTTTAATTTTTACTGATTATCACTTTCTATTATTTCTCCCGTTTCGGCATTTACAAAAACCACTTCCGTTTGTGTAGAGCCACTTTTCTCTAATAAATCAACTCTATCGATAATTGCAGATGTTGAATATCGTGAAACACCATCCTTGTTTACATACTTCTTGCTTGAAAGAGTATAACCAATTCTGACTTTATCTAACTTTTCTACTCCTAAATTTTTAAGAGTTTCTATTGTTTGGCTAAACCCTATAAAACATATTGGGTAAAACCTATCTCCTTTTTTCTTTCTAATTACTAATTCAACCACTTTGGGGTTTGAAAAATTAATATCGAAAACTTTTGCGTCTATTGTCATAAAGAATAATTGTTATTTGCTAAAATAATAAATTTATATCATTTTATCGGTTAATTTTTCTAAAAATTGTTTAAATGAATTGTCATCAAAAGTTAATAACCACTTCTTTACCACATAATTCCGTGCAAGGGTTCTTATTTCTGATTCTTTTTTTGCTCTTGCAGTAGTTAGATTTTTTGTTGTTCCTTGTACCACATCTTTATACGCTGATTTTCTTGCGTTCTTTGTCGTTTGTTTTTTACCATAGTCCATTGCTTCTGCAACTAAACTTTTAGTAAATACCATTAATTTATTTCTTTTAATAAAATCATAAGTAACACCTCCGTAATCGTGAAAGCGTTTATCTTCTCTTGAATTAAACATAGCTAATAAACTTGATTTAGTAATATCTACCTTTTCTGAAATAGTAGGTTCGATAGGTTTATTTTCTATTTTACTAATCCTTTCTCTTATATCGTAAATAACTTTACCTCTATATTCTTTGTATGCTTTAAGTATTTTAGAAATATAAAGGGGAGTAAAATTTTGATAGTGTTCTGCATCTATATTCAAATCTCCTTTTAAGGATAAATTAATAGCTTGGTCTATATCAATTAAATTTAATTCACTAAAGTTTTCTCTTATAAAAGTAATATTCATAAACAATTCTTCTTGCGACAACTCCTCACGAATACCAATATAGTATCTCCATTTACCAACTAAATCAATCAATGGTTTCAATTCATCGTTAGTATTAAAATCTCTAATACGTTTCAATGAACGATATGCTTCGTATATTTTAATTTTATTGTCAGTAAAATTAGCCTTGATTAAACCAATCGACTTGTTTTGCTTTATCAACTGCTGATTGGGTTTTTTGGAATCTTTCATTTGGTTTTTTCTTATTGTTTTTTTCATTGAGGTATCCCTCCATTTTTTGACTAAATAATGTTTGAGGTCGCAAGTAATCTTCCATTGATGTATTCAACCATTTTTCAGTTTTAATATCAATTACTTTTTTAAAGTCATTTTCATTGTATCCATCTTTAATTCTGCCATTAATAAACCTTATTGTTTGTTTGTTTTTAATTGTAAACCTTTTACTTGTTTTTTCATTGAGGTAATCAATTACATTTTTAATTAAATCAATATTGTTTTTCAATGGTTCTTTAATTGTTTTTACTTTCTTATTTCTAATAACTTTAATTATTATATTTTGTTTAGTTAATTCAATGGAAATTCCATTGGAATCATTATTAAAAAATTCTAATCCAAAACGTAATATCCTATAAAAAGTAGATTTATTGTAATTGAATTGTTTTTTAAGTTTTTTTAATTGAATGGTTGAGGTATTCCCATCATCAATTTGACCTAAAATATAAATCCACAATAATTGATACTCTATTGGTTTTTTATAAAGGTTATTTAAAAATAGTATTAACATAGATTAAATACTATTCAACAACATCGTCAATCTTAACTCCCAATGCGTTTGCTAAAATCTTTGCAGTATTAGTATGAAAGTTTGTTAGCTTTCCATTTACTATTCTATTGATTCTATCTTTACCAATTTCATTGCCACCATCTTTAATTAATTCGTAAAGGTCTGTTTGTGTTAATCCTCTTTCAATAAGTATTTTTTGAATCTTTGTTACTTCGATTTCAATTTTTGCCATTTCTCTTGTTTTTAAATTAAATGAAAGTGCGTTACGCATTAAGTCTGCACAACGCACTAAAAGTTTGTTTTTATTGTTTTTACTATTGTTCTTGTTTCTCAAGTTCAAAGAATTTAATTGATGATGTATATTTTCTAATATCATCTCCCATTTCCTTTTCACTATCCCAACCAATCCAATCTCCATCGGGTGTTGCTTTAACAAAAAGACAATTACCTAATATTTGGTGCATATTGCCATCGTTGTTTTTAATTTGGATTCCTCTTGTCCATTGTCCAAAAGTTCCTTCTTCATCACAAACTAAGTGTAGTTCGTTACCATTTGATAGATTACCTAACCAAACTCTTTCAACCATTCGTGAATTACAATCTACTAATTCGTAAATTCTTTCAAGACCGATATTTCCGTTTGGAGATACTTCTTTGAATTGTATTAAGTTCAATACAGATTCTTCCATTGTGTTTTCGGGTTGCACATCAACCATAGCTATTTGTGTCATAATATTCGCTTTTTAGTTTCTATATCAAAGATACAATTATCTTTGGGAATAAAAAATTATTATTAAACTTTTAATTGTTATTTTTTGTGTTTTTTCTTGTATAAATCGTTCCACTTGTAAATTGATTTTGTTCCACTTGTTTTTTCAATTCGTTCCACTTGTTTTTTTTAAAGTATTAATAAACAAGTATTTAAGTGTCAATTTTGTTCCACTTGTTTTTTCAATTCGTTCCACTTGTTTTTTCAATTCGTTCCACTTGTTACTTTTTAGAGTTCTTTTCTTTCTCTAAATCCATAAGAGTTGTAGTAACTCCGTAATTGTAACCTATAAGAAAACTTGAGTGGTTCAAGTCAATGATTATGGACTTTCCTTTCCAAGTTAGTTCAACTGTATCTTTTTGATTAGCTAAACCCTCTTTAACTTGATTGTAAAGCATATCTTGATACTCTCTATATTCTTCTTTTGTATCTATCTTAATAGATTCCGTGTATTCGTGTGCGTTCATAATTTATTTATTGATTTGTTTTTTAATTTTAAAATTTTTGACATTATCTTTTTCCTTTTACTTTCGTTTGGAAGATTATCAAGTTTTTGTTGTAGCTTTTGGATTGACTTCTTAATATTCATAGATTATTTTATTCTTTTGGTGTTACTGATGCGATAGTTTTATCAAGCCTTTCATTTTTCTGTTCGTAAGTTAAAGAATCCCAATCTGATGGTATCTGAAATGTTCCGTACATTAAACTTTCCATAGTTGAAAATACTATTCTTTGTTTATAATTAACTATGGTTTTTAAATCTTTTTTTTCATTGGTAATCATTCCAATACTTAAAAAGAAATTCATCAACTTAATTGTTGTATTAAAATTTATTTCTCCTACTTCTAATGCTTCTTCTATGTTCATAATTAAAATGCTAAAGGTTCATTTTTTTGTTTCATTTCTTCATCAAATATTTCATACTCTATTTCTTTAAAATCTATCTCTCTATTTTTAAAAGAAGCATAGTAATTTTCAGCCATCCATATAATAATTGGATTATCTGAATCTTGCATATTATACATCATATCTTTTACCTTTTCAACCGCTTCCTTATCAGTTTCAGCATAAGTATCAAACTGAATTTGAAATCTGTATCTTTTTTCATTACTACTCATAAAGTTCTTTTTTAATATTATTAGTAAAATCCTTAAACTTATTATTATACGTTTTAACGGGGTTTCCTTTTAATTTGGTAGGGAAGTTAAAGATTAACTCAAAGTCAATGTATTCATATCTAAAATCATCTGTATCGTGTTGTTTTACCAATTCAGCAAACACCTCGTTTAAAATACTTTCATCCGCACTCATTACAAACGTAATATCTAAATTAACTTCAAAGTCAATAAATCCATCTGATTTCCAATACTCTGTTTTATTTTCTACCACTCGTTTTAGTATTGCAGAATTGCACCTTACTAAATGTTTTCTGTTTTCAAACATCTGATTTGAATATAGGAAGTTTATAACAGTCTAATCTAAACTGTTTTAATTTTTCATCTATTGATTTATTTCTGTAATCATAGATGTTAAATATACTTTGGTCAATTAATCTTGAGTTAAAATTTTCATTCACAATATTTGTAAACATTTTAACTAAACTGTTAGACCATTTGAAGTCTTTTGTGTTTTCCATTTTAGTTATGTTAAAGAGGGGGCTTTTACACCCCCGTTAGTTTTAGTTATTATCTTTTTTTATTACTACTTCATAACCCTCGTTTATCCATTTCTCAATGAACTCTCCAATATTATTAAAGTGTTCCCTTTTGATTACAAGATGACCATAAGGGTCGCCATCTACTTTTCCATTAAAGAATTTTTGAACAAGCCACGCTTTGTTTCCTTTGTTCCCGTAGTTACTATCATAAATAACTTTAACTTCTTTGGTTACTTCTACATTCATAATTTTTAGTTTTAGTTGGGTTTTCACACCCGTTCTTGATTACAATACAAATATAACACAAATTATCTTTAAAAACAATAAATTATTCTTAATTATTTCACTATTCA
>Ga0181399_1000315_pt1 | contig 18078 bp, 25 predicted proteins | sample 22SPOviralmetaG_FD_130128 | JGI IMG/M metagenome (GOLD analysis project Ga0181399, IMG submission 130128) | Marine viral communities from the oligotrophic San Pedro Time Series (SPOT) site, San Pedro Channel, CA, USA - 22 SPOT_SRF_2011-05-21 | ecosystem: Environmental > Aquatic > Marine > Strait...
TCCGAGTTCATAACATCCCCACTTTCCAGACTCTTCATCAAAGATTGCTACTGTGTTTGGATATACATCCTCTGGTTTATCAACAAGAGGAACACCATCCTTATTAGTTTCAATCTGATCACGAATAAAACCGAAAGGTCCAATTTTACCTTCAGATTCTAATCGTTTCTTCATAACAACAGAACCAAGAGACTCCATAATTTTCAGGATGTCTTCTGCTTTAGCACCTTCACCTAGTTGTTTTGCAACGTAAAAGTATTTGTCGAAGAATTCTCCGCTATACTTTTCGTAGTCTTCAACCGTTATTGATTTGTCTTTCATGAGGTCTTTTCAGTTTAAGTTCAGCAAGTTTGTGTGCAGTGTCTAGAGAGGATATACTCAATTTTTTTACTGCGGCAATAAGTTCGGGAGTTTCTTCCCATTCCCATATATCACCTTTAGGTGATGTAAATTGTCTGGTTGTCATAATGCCTCCCTAGCATTTTTAAGTGTGGTAAGCAAGTGCATATTGCCTTTCAAGTATCCTAACACAATGATACCCAATATGGCAAGTAGAGTAATACCTAACATTATTATATTAGGTAAGGGTGTCGATAAAGTAACTTCCTTTTCGGAGTTTGTATCTTTGGATGTGTTTTGTTCTGTGTTCTTCACATTCAAAGTGGCAGATTCTGTTTTCTTTTCCATCAGTGTATTCTAATCTAAAAGGAAAACTTGAAAAAGGATGTCTATCTTTAATAGGAAGTTCTTTCCTTTTTACCTTTGCTTTGGATTTTGTTTTAGGTTTTGTTTTAGGTTTAGGAGTTGTAGTGACTTTCTTTTTTGCAGTCATTTGAAACCTTTGCTCTGCTGCTTTCTATCCAAGACTTCAATGTGTGAAATATATTTTCCACGTCCACGAGTCCACCAAATTTCTTGTGCTAGCATATAGTCATCAACTACAATACTTTCACCAGTTTTTGAAACAACTTTGTATTGATGACGACCATAATCTCCATCAGATGTCTCGGTGAAGTATTGAGGGTCTTCAGGTTGGATCAATTCCATCGGTTGCTTTTCGGTGATTGTATTCTATCACATATTTTTCACAAACGGTGGTGTCATCTGTTACCACATAATGTTTTAAGATGTAGTGTGGATCCAGTTTTTGCCCTATAGAATGGAGTTGCCACAAAATTTCATTCTTCTCTTTCCCATCCATCTTATGCTTTTTTCTTAGACCTTTTTGATGTCATCATAAAAATGGCAAGAACAGATAAAGTAACTGCCGAAAAAGAAATTAATCCAAAAACAGGATCATAAGGATTAGTGCTTACACTTTCCCAAGTTCCTGGCAAAAAATAAACTGATGGAGTTGAAAGAAAAATCATTCTGTTATCTCATTTTAACTATCTATTAAATTTTAGACTAATCATTTAGAGATTGTGCTAATTTGTTTACACGATTATACTCTTCATATGCTTCATTTGCGCGGGAATGAAGAATATCATAGATGTCTTCACGGATAGTTTCAATATCCACATAATCATCAAAATACTTATCTAACGCTTCTTTAAGGTACCTCTTCCGGTGCCATTCAATCGAATAGGGTTTGTAATCCATAATGTGAGGTTCTTATGAACGTATTATACCACTATCTATTGTTAGGGTCAATACCCAATTCCTTAAGATATTCTGTCCACCAGTCTGGATCTCTCTTACACTTCCAATCAGGAACTGGTAAGTTATGAAGCGAATACCACTCGTTAATCGCTTCATCGATAGTCTGTGCGATCTGTAAATTCTTCTTCCTCTTTATCAAGGTCTGCATACGGATTGTCCACGTATGGTCCTCGTTTTCGTAAAGGTTCTTTTCCGACATAAGAGTTTTCTGTGTTGATTGCAGATACCCATACGGCAAGTTTCATTACTATAAAAATTAAAACCAGTGGTGTAAAGCAACCGATTAAAATTATTGGATTCATAGTAGATTATTCTCTTGAAAATAGTGTAATGTATCTTTGAGTCCACCAATATGCTTATATCCAATAGAAACTTGTGGATACTCCGCACCTTCACCAAACTCAGAAACAAATGCTCTCTGAGTAAAATGGTTATTTAATTTATATTCCTGTATTTGACTATTAAGTTTTTCTAAAAGCATTCTAGCACGTTCACATTCTTGATTTCCGTTCGTGTATAACACTATTGAGTTCATTATTTCTCCTAAGTTGGTTACAATGTTCTTTCTAATCTACTTGTTGCTTGATCGGGAAAGTCTCTAGGACGACTATCTGTTGCGTTATCGGTTCTAGGTGAACCTTCATTTGCCTTCATTGTATGCTGATAGTTAGGTCGTGGATATCTAATGCAAAATGGATCAGGCATCCAATATGTTACTTGCCATTCTTGATCAGGACATAACTCAAGATGTTTTTCTACAGTGTGAGAGAAACTACCCAATTGTATGTATCCATCATGACTAATACATCTACCATTACCAACATCAACCAAGAACATCATCTTACTACTCATAGTATTTTTTGTTCTGGGTTGAGGTTCTTTACAAATTGCACGGGATCTTTTTCTGATTTATGAACCCAATGATACCGAATACATTCAAACTCAGGATCCCAAGTCTGAACGCAGATATAATCAGTCACGTTGCCTCCAATCATCAGGTTTATCCTGCTGGAACCAATCTTTGATGTCATCAGCACTATTGAACCCCGTTTTGTGATTGGATGGATCGGGGTCTCCTAAACCCATCCTATTCAGAAAATCGTCGGTACTGCCTTCTTCAATTTCTTGAGAAGATTGTCGTCGTGCTTTTTGTAACCAATCACGAGCAGTAGTGTGACTTTTTGCCAACTTCTCTGCCCAGATCATATCGTCTAATTTTACCTCTTCGCCATTTGCAATACATTTACAAATAAACTCCAGTCTCAGACGGTATTGAGTAGATAACATAAAGTTACGCTTCGTTACTTTTATTTATTTTCTTCCATCAATCTCTTCGACAAACTAAGAGAGCGACGGTATATCATATATTTTACCACAGGATTTCTAGGATTGTTAGTCAACCACCAGATTTGGCGTCTTATGTAAGTATTTGCTAACTTAAATCCATAATAAAAAATGGCAGCAGCACCTTCATCTGTAAGGATAAAGTATGCTACTACCACAAATAGTATGAATAATAGAGTCACTTAGACTCCTCATATCTTCTTTTTTCAAGATATTCAATCATCTCTTGCCTCCACTCCATCAGTTCATAAAAACACTCTTGATTGTGAGCACAACCGCGAAGACGACTATCAGGTTTGATTACACTTTCAAGCATTAAACCAAGTGCATCACGTCTTTTTTGTTCTTTGGCGCAACTCATTGTTTTCTTTTTCGTTTAGTGGTTTTTAATTGGTTTTTGATGAAGTCTACTGATTGTTTGTAGGTGCTCAGGATTTTAATTTGTTTACAGTTATGTATGATGACAAATTTTTTCCCAATAGGAATTGCTGCCCACATACCATCGTTAGTACAATAACCCAGAGGATTGCCAGGTTTAGGATTAAGAATCCCAGGACGTTCGATATGTGGTTTAAGAAATCCCATTAGAAAGTAGCAGTGACACCCATAACTGTTGCATTAGGATTGCGTGCAAGTGCTACCTCGCGTGCTTCCTTGTAATCGCGTGCCTCAACCATTTCGTTGAAGACTTTACCAGCGACGTAGAGTTGAACTTTGCAGCGCATAATCAGTTTGTTTCGACGTTCTTAGTATAGCACATCAGATCGATCTGATGAAGGACAGATCAAAATCTTCAGATTCTCTAAAGTAATCACGTACTTGCTCACGCTCCTCTAAGCAGTTATAACCAGTGAGAAAGAAGTCAGAAATTTCAGGGTCTGCAATCGCATTTACACAAGCACCGTTGTCTTTGATGTTCTTTAATTTTGACTTAGGAATACAACATCCCTTCCCCTTCTTTACATCAGTTATGATAAAATAATCGGCAAGTTTGTCCACATAATTTCCTGCCTGACGACGATTCTTAAGAATCAATCCTCTCACCGCCATCTGCGATTTGTTCTTAAATTGAGTTACTTTTGATTCATAAGTTGTTCCATTGGGACCAATCAAATCAATGCCAGGAAGATTTACTCTAGTGAGAAGACCATTACTATACTCAGCAAGTGCTTTCTCTACAAGTTCTCCTGCTTTGGGGTACCTTAGATTGTTGTCAGTGTAATCGTGAATCGTTTCTAAAAGTTTAGATAAACGATCAAGTTGAAATGTATTAAAGTCAATCATCGACGAATGATAGAGATAGCAGGTTCACCTTGTTCAAACACAGTGTCAACAACTGCCTGAACACTTCTAGCAGTACCTATACCCACTTTATCATAAACTGGCACACATACAAGTCCAAACGTCTTCTCAGCGCCTCCTAGACGGATCACACGACCGATTGACTGACTGATGCCGATATAATCCATATTACGCATAAACAAAACCGCCTCAAGTCCTTTGACGTTGATACCCTCAGACAGAATAGAGTGGTGCATTACAACAAAACGAGTGTTGTCTGTACCCCATTGATTTAGAGTATTGAAGAATACCTCACGGGATACTTTCTTACCATCAATAATGGCACCAGTCTTGCTAGTAATACACATCCAGTGATAACCACGCCTCTCAAGTTGAAGACAAAAGTCAGAATCAGAAACAAGACGCATAATCTGCTTAGTAGAACGTGCGGCAATCAGAATCTTATTGATTGCATTGTCATCGATGGTTTCCAACAAATTCTGTGAATCTGTGAGTCTAAAGTCCCCTTGTGGCAATTGTTTAACAACCACTTTTGGAGGAAGAATATACCCTTCATTGACAAGCAAAGGAGCAGGAACATTACATAAAACTTGACCATATACTGACCCATCATTCATCCCTGGTTTGAAAATAGTAACACTATGCTTAGGAGTAGCAGTGAAGAAGTAGCAGCGATCAGAATCAGAAGCAAAGTGTTCCGTAGCAGGGAAAAAGTTTCTTTGAACCGAATTATGCGCTTCGTCAAAGTAAATGGTATCGATTTCAATTCCTGCCTCCTGAATACGGTGCAACGAATGATATGTAGTAAAAATCAGTTGATTTCGATACGCTTGTTTACACCACCGCTCAATATATGCAGGTTTTGTGCTACTGAAGTGCTCAGTTTCTCCACTGTGAACGTGAAACACGGCAGCATTGTCAATAACTTCCAAAAACTCTTTACAGAGTTGTGCTGCCAAAAGAATACGAGGAGCAACTACAACAATCCTTGTAGGACCATCAGAATCGAATCGTACTTTAGCGTCTTCAATCATACAAATAGTCTTGCCACCACCAGTAGGGATGATAACCTGACCTTTAGTATGTTTCTGCATCGCTTCCAAAGCATTCTGCTGATGGGGGCGAAGGGTGATCACGGGTTTCCTGTTTGGTATGGAATTATTATAGCAGAAGATCACCTACTAAGATACCTTGCAGACAGTCTAAGAACTGGAACAAGTCAGTAAACCCTACGCTCTTCTCCATATAGTGTTACGATTGCGTTGAATGAAATTGTTATTCGTGGTTTTTCAGTTGCCTTGCCAGGTGGTACACAATGCTGCAAATATGAAGGAAACATCAACAAATCTCCCTCTTCAATTTTTGGAACATATACCTCACCACAATTGTTTGAGTTCATCTCCAAACTCAAATACCTCATAGATCTCAGAGGATCCCAAAATTCAGGTGGTTGGTGCTCATCTTTATCATAAGATAAAAAATGAATGAACGAGAAATGAGAATGGTTTATCTTAGAGTACAGATGATCGTGAATTTCTTGGTACTCACCATCTCGATACACATTATACCAAAGATCAGTGAAGTGCAATCCATATTGATCATCAAAAAATTCATCAATCGTATTGTGATAGATGTTCAACAAGATATCTTTATCTTTCTCGATGAAATCTTTTTCTTGATTAAAAGAAGTAAGAATTTTATTAGTGGTCCAGTCTTCAGGTATTTCTAGTTCATCTAGAGAATCTAGTATAGATTGAACTAGATTTTGTTTTAGAATCTCGTTTCCATTTACTCTAGATTGAAATATAGTTACTGGAAATACTTCCGTTTTCATGCACCACCAACATTATTATACCAACATTTATAACTTGGAGGTTCCCAATAAGCATACTCTAAGTCTTCTTGATTTTCAGGGTTAAAAATATATGGGAGTTCTATACACTTTTGAATATGATCTATAAGTGCATTATTATTTGAATATGCTAAAGACTGTGCATAATTCCAGAATGGGGTATCATAAATTGATCCATTCTTATAGTGCCACAAAATAAAATCTTGAACTTGAAGTATCTCAGTATGAACTATATTATTCACTTCTTCTCTTGATTGAGCACCAATCATTACATCATACAAAGATTCGGATACATTATGATGAACAAGAGATGCAATCGCTTCCATTGGTTCAATGAATGAATATGAGTTGCCATTCAAAATAGTTCTCTCACCTCTCCACATATCTTTAGCGATATAATTATCGAAAGAAAGATAACCATTAGGTTCTACATCAAATCTTTGAATAAAATCTTTCTCAGCATCTTCTCTAGTTGTAATTGTATTATTATACAAATAACCATAAGAAACACTATCGTGATTTGGAATTACAAATACCCAACCATTTGGTGTCGCAATATGCTCTGTCCACAATAAATTTGGATCCGCACCTTCCTTTCTGGCAAGAATTACAGAATTGATAGGATTTGTTAAAATGTCATAAGAATCATCTAACTTATCTGGTCTTCCTCTACAATCTATAATGTATGTTGCATCAATTTCATTTTCTGGATCAGTGATGGTTTTTTCAACAACATTAAAAATACCAGATTCTAAAACCTGTTCAGAAAATAGTTTCGGTACATAGTGCATTGCAAATGAACCACTCCGAAAAGCGTGAAAGAAGTCATCAGTATTCTTTCCCCATCCCTTATATCGAATACCTTGCTTTATTGTTGCTTTAATATTATTTTTATTTACCCAATCCAAATCAAGGACATCAAAAATAGTTTCACGAATATTTAATTGTGTTCCTTGACCAACTTTCTCAATATTAATATTAGGATCGTGATAGATTTCAATTTCATCAATATCATAATCTTCAGTTTCCCTCAAATAATGAAGATTTAATGCTGAAATACAACCTGCGTTTCCTGCACCAATGATAGCAATTTTTTCTGTCATTCTTTTTCAGTAAAGTTGTATTTGATAGCAACAGTGAAACGATATCCATTTCGGTATGTTGTTGCTTTATGTAGGATGCTTGCGGGAAATCCAACTAATCGATTTTGAATTGGAGGAATTCCATAAAAAGAACCATCTACAAGGAATTGTGTTTCTCCACCATTATCGATATCATATCCTGGTGTGGTGTAGAAAAGAAATGTTTTTGCATCTACACCTTCATCTTCATCAGTATGAAAATATGGATTCTCACTTGGAGCGAAACAATTAATATACAATCTTACAATATTTTTTTTATCACAATCGGAGAATTTTTCTACAATTTTATCAGCAAATATATTATAAAATCTTTTTGTGTCTATGGTTGAATCATCAACAGCATTTTTTGGAATTCTTTCACTGGTAAGATCATCTTCCTCCATACCATCAAACCAGACATTATGAACTAATCCTGTTACTGGTGTATCAGAATTATCTGCCTCTCCATAGTAATAAGGAGCATCGACACAATACTCAACTACAAAGTCAAGTTCTTCTTGTGTTAAAAAATCATCTACAACATCAATCATTATACATTTCTCCTTGATAATCTAAAACTCTAAAATTAAATGCGATTGTAATTCTTGGATAGTCTGGGGTTGGTTTTCCTGGTTTAACAGAATGAGAAAGATAAGAAGGAAACATAATAAAGTCTCCTTCTTTAAGTTCTGGATACCAAGTGTGTGCATAATTGTTTCTATCTAATTCAACACTCAAATTACGAAGTTGTGAAAGTGGATCTCTAAATTCAACTGGTTGATGAATTTTTGGATCAAAAGATAAAAAATGAATGCAAGAATAATGCGAACCATGAGGACCACCAACGTGATCATGCTCCTCTTGCCATTCACCATTCATATAAACATTATACCATATTTCATCAATATCAATCTTATATGGTGCATCAAAAATTGCATTAATACAAGCACCATATCTTTTTTCTAATACCTTTTGATAAGTATCATCTTCACCAAAAAATATTTCTTTCCCTCTTGGTTCTCCATCAAATGATGTCATTAACTTATTAGTGAACCAACCCTCTGGAATCTCTAAGTTTTTTGCATCTGCTACAATCTTATCAATAAGTAAATCTTTTAATTTATCATTATCAGTCATTGACAAATGATAATATGTAATTGGAAATACTTTACAAACAAAGTCTACAGATTTTGATATTTCTAACAGAGTTTTATTAGAAGTATCATTTTTTATAAAATTTATAGGTCCTTTAATATCTTTAGAGCTCATTCTTCAAAAGCAACAAACATATTCTAATCATAATTTAGGTTATTGTCAAGCCCCTCTTAATATGATAAGATTAGAACAATGCGAGAGATGTAGTACCAACACCAGGAACAACGAATTGAATTTCATTTCCAACTACATTCATTTTAATACCTGTTCCAATACCACTACTGAATCCATTCAAAGCAGTCATAATTCCTGTTGTACGAATATCTGCGCTAGGTGTTCCATCAGCAGTAGAATCGTCAAGAGCACCTTCACTAACAAAGACTGGTCCTTGAATATTAAGAGCACCAGTTGTCATTTGAGTTACCCCAACACCTATCGCAAGGCGTTCAATAACAGCAGTTCCATAAACTGTGAGAGCAGTAAATTCATCTAATGCAGTGGTGCCAATTCCAACTTGACCACCGTCTAGTAGTGTAATATCACTTACAGATGTTTGATCAATAGTTCCACCAATACCAAGTTGATCCCCAGTAAATTGATCAAGAGGATGACCTATTTGTACTGCTGCAAATGGTGTTTCTGTATATGATATTGGATTTATAGAAAGACCGCCACCAGTCAAATGATCATCATCAATACTAAGTCTGCCATCTACAAATAGATCTCCAACAGTAGAGACACCTGTGATATTTAAACTATTGAAGTTTTGTCCTGGTGCTGGAATAATTTCTGTTCCATCAGGATTTAGAAGTCCTGCTGAACCATCTTCAATATAGATTGCTCTAGTAGTGATTGAAGAACCAGTTCCAGGTACGGAGATGTCACCATCTACTGCAATATTTCCACCAACTTCAACACTAGTCTGTACGAATAAGTCTGATGTACTAGTAAGTCCAGTAACTTCTAATCTTGCAGTTGGATCAGTTTTACCAATACCCAGACTACCACCATAAGTGAGAGTCATAAGGTTATTTGATCCTGTATGATGCCAATGGAAATCTCCAGTTCCGACACCAGCAGTTCCTGCTTGAAGATAATAATTTACATTACCATTTCCAAAGTTGATAAGATCTAATGACTCATAAAGACTGTATGGGAATGCTGTATTTGGATTATTATATCTAATTCCTCCACTATTTTCTGCTAAAGAAGTAGTCGAACCTAAAGAAACAAGAGATTCTATATTAGTTGTAGTGTTAATACCACTCGATAATTGGAGAATAGATGGAGAGTTAAATTTTCTAATTGTAATATCTGATGTTAATTCAGAATCTGTCCCAACACCAATTAAAGTTGCGCTTAAAATATTTGAAACAGTTGCAACACCGACTGTAAGATCATTAATATCTACATCAGCATCAGATGTTAAACTTCTTGCTGTTGTTGCTGTACCAGTAACATCTCCAGTGATTCCACCAATGAAACTTGATGCAGCAACTGCGGATGCTGTCAATATACCAACAATAATATCTGGAGTTCCAACTAATCCTTCTGCACCAGTTGCAATGCCAGTAACATTACCAGTAACATTACCAGTAACATCTCCAGTTAAAGGTCCACTGAATGTACCAGCAGTGATAATACCTGATAAATTAAGATTGCTTGGTATTCTATTATTTTCAAGAATGGGAAGTCTATCGTTAGAGATAGTTCCTAATTCAATATTTGTACCATCTAATAATGTTAATTCGGAACCAATACCTGCAAATGAATGTGCTGTTACAATTCCAGTTGCATAGATGTCTCCAGTTGAATTGATGCCGACACCGTTTCCAAAGTTGAGTGGGTCTGTAGTGCCACCAATTTGAAGTGTAAATCTAGGATCATCAGTTGCAACACCAACAAAACCTCTATTGTAGATGCTGGTAAATCCCAAACCAACATCTATATCTAACCACTGTGATGTTGGCATTCCTTGTAGGAATCTGGCATCACCATAATATGTGACAATTCCTGATGGATCTGTTGCAGTGATGAAACCAGATTGAATACTAATTCCAGCACCAATTAAAGTATTCCCTACCTCTATATTTTCAATCGTCGCAGTATCAGAGACGGATAATGTTTGACCTCTTAGTTGAGATGCAGTTAAAAATCCTGTAACTCTTGCATTTCCGCCATTAACGTGCAAGAGTTCTGTTGGAACCGTAGTTCCAATTCCAACCAGTCCAGTAGGACTTACAACCAGATTGTCATCATCAACTTGAACGCCATTGCGAAAGTTGAATTGCTTTCTTATATTCGCCATCGTATATGGTGATTTTTATCTATTTATCAAAAGACTCCACCATTAAATGTTGGACCGTATATAGTCCCAGATACGACATAATTTACACTTCCACTACCTGAGATAACAATAGATCTACCTTTGCCACCGCCACCACTATCACCACTACTACCATTACTACCATAACTTCCACCATTGCCGCCGCTACGAGCGCCATCGCCGCCGCCACCACCGCCGCCTCCAGGACCGCCTTGACTACCATCACCACCTCTACTACCGCCGTTGCCGCCTCCAGAACCACCTGCACCGCCTGGAAATCCTTGACCGCCGCCTCCGCCGCCGCCACCTTTTCTTCTTCTATCCTTCCTTCTATTTCTACCTCTGGAATCACACCACCATCCACATCTCCTATAATCACGGGATCGTTTGTGCCTATCCTTTCTTTTACCAGCACCGCCGCCTCCTCCACCGCCGCCACCAGCGATGAATCCATAGTTAGTAATATCGAGAGGATATTCAACACCTAATCCAGAAGATCCCCTCTTACCACCACTAGGACCTCCACTTCTATTTCCACCTTTTCCACCAGCACCAGCGGCACCAATAATTGCACCAGAACCACCAATATTCAAATCAAGATTGGTATTACTATTCCAACTACCAGTTCTTAATGCACACTTTAGTCCACGACTACCATCATACTCTGATCCAATTCTCTTATTGACGTGGATAATAACTCTAGTTCCATTAGTATTACTCGGTCTTCCCCTAAAACCACCAATTGTTTGAACTCTATTGGAACTACCATTATTATATCTGTTTCTAGCAGTAGCTCTTCTTATATTACTACCATCATAATAATTTACAACACAATTAAGTTGTTTGCTGTAAAAATTACTTATACGGATAGTTCCACTCTGTGGAACACCAGTGTCAAGGGGCAGATTGGACATTGCCCCAAAAGTTTCACTAACTCGATATCTACCTAAACTAACCCCACCTCCACCATCAGCGCGACCAAACTCACTAATGATATTAGAGAACCTTATTGTTCCAGAACCCTGTAACATATCTCTTTTTGATTATTTATTGAGTTTATCTTCAAGAGTAGAAACTTTATCAGAAAGTTCCTTAATTGCCTCAATCAAAAGTGGGACAATTTTTTCATATTGAACAGTAATGTAATCATCATCACGAGTCTTAACTGCTTCCGGAAGAACTTTTTGAATTTCTTGTGCAGAAACACCTACGTTTCTTACATCAGTTGGGAAACCAAGTTCAGCACCTTTTTCATTGAAGTTGTACGTAAATCCACTTAGAGAGCAAACTTTAGCGAGAGCATCATCTAGTGGTGCCTTGTCGGTCTTAACACGATCATCAGATATGAAAGCGACAAGATCTCCAAGCAATCTTAAAGTATTGCTTGATGAGTCATAGGATATTCCAGAATCAACTCTTGCTGTTGTATAATGATTTCCAGGTGCGGTCCCTTCTTGTAGTAAGAGATAATGCGGACCAAAGGAATTTCCTAATCCATTAACTCTGATTTGATTAGACTTATCAGCAGTTCCTGCAAATCTGGATGCAGTAACAGTGTTGCCACCAAAGTTTCCAGATCCATTTACAGTTAATGTTCCATCAATAGTAGTAGCATCAAGTGTTGTGTTTCCAGCAACATTAAGTCCATCAAGTTCTGTAGTACCATCAACATCAAGGTTGCCTGTAACAACTAAGTTATCATCAACTCTTGTTGTTCCACTAGCAGAGTCGAGTTCTAAGTTTCCTGTTGCTGTATCAATTTCATTGTCACCACTTACACCAATTCTAATTTCATCAATGTGTGCCTCAGAGAATGGTTTTGCTGCTGTACCAAGATATGCACCCTCATCAGTATCGGGAACAATACCAGTATCAACAGTGACTTCTCCAGTTAATTTGGAAGATCCATTAACAGTAAGGGTTCCATCAAGTTGTAAGTTACCACCAAAATCAACATCACCACAAACAAATAGTTTCTTGCCGATTGCAACACCACCTTGAACTCTCAGTGCAGCATTTGCATCTGTGCAAGAAGTTGCATCATTAGTATTTTGAAAGTCAACTCTACCAATAACTCTCAAATCATTATTGAGAACCAGTTTCTTGTTCATTCTCACATCACCGTTGAAGGTGATAGGACCATCAAACTGTGAAAGAATTTGCTTAGACTTACCACCCTCAACCAAGATTCTTTCTTTGACAATAACCTCATCAAATACAACAGAGAGTCTATTGGGATCTTCACCAGTTACGGTTGGTGTTGGAACATCAAATGTGGTTTGCTCACCAGACTGTGCCGAATACTTAGTGTTTCCAATGTAGAAATCACCATCACTGTCCATACCAGTGTAAAGAACAGTACCACAAGAGGTTTCTTGTGCTTGAGACAAGAACTCTTCCTTTTCACTAAGAGTCTTAACTTGGACTTGTGGGAGACCAGTAGAGTAGTTACCAGGACCATAACCAAGATATTCAAAGGTATGACCAGAAGCACGAAGGATTGAAGGTCTACGAAGTTCAATAGGTGCTAACTTAATTTTCTTAATCTGAGCACCGTTTGCGTGCGGTTCAATAATGGTTCCCATAGAACCGCGAATGACCTGAATCTCATTATTACCACCACCAATGAGAGTTGTAGACTTAAGTCTCATAATCTCATTGCCAATCTGGAGGTAAGAACCAAGTGGGAATCTTGCGATTACTTCACTTGCACCAGTTGGAAGATTGGCAATAAAGTTCTCTTCAGTTGTAATTGATTGACCCAAGAACAACACTTCATTATCATAATTTGGAATACCTCTAGTTCCAAGATTTTCACCTAGAGAGTCGGCACTTGCATTGTTAGCAGAAAATCCGTGCTTCAGTACGTGCTTAGTAGTAGAAAGTGATGTAGTGGAGGAAACTTGGAAAGTATTGTATGTGGCATTATTGACAATAAAATCACCAACAAGACCATTTGAAGCATCAGTAAGTCTTACTTTGTTACCAACAACGAGTCCGTGTCCTTCAGTTGTGACAATTTGTTCAATCCCAGTAGTAGGTGTAGTTACACCATTAGCAGCAACGATACCAACTCTGCCAATAACCATTGCATACTGACCTGAGATAATAACAGGATCATTTGCAGTTTTTGCAATCGTTAATTGTTTTTTGGAACTAGAATCACTAATTCTATAGTAACCATCAGTTGCAGTACCAATACCAGTAATTTGAACATAGTCTGCTGTTGCTGTTGAAATGCCAGATAATGTGGTTACAATATTTGCAGATGGTGTTCCACCAATAGTGCTAGAATCAAAGTAAAGTGTTTCTGAAGGGGTATATCCAGATCCAGGTTCTTTAATAGTTGCAATAGTAACAGCACCACTACTAACTGTAACGTCAGCAGTAGCACCATCCCACATAGCATTACTTGGTGCGGCATTATTATTAAACAGTCTTACATTAAAGTAATCTCCATCAATATGACCTGATCCACCATTTAATGTTGTATAGGAATTTAATCCATTCAGTTGGTGCTCGTCGTCAAATACGATTACCGCAGAAGCACCACTATCAACAACACTAGTAATCTTATTACCAAGAGAGAATGAATCGACAAACTTGTCAAGAGTTTCTCTAGTAATACTTCTCTTCAGATCATTAGTGACAACCTCACCAATTGGATTTCTCTTAGCAAGACTAACTGCCGATGTTGGGTTATCGTCTACATTATCTCTATCTAACTGTGGGTATAGATTTGTTACCTTTTGACTATACTTAGAATTTACAAATTCACTACCAATAGCATTTCCACTGTTAAGAACATACAGATAATAAACACCATCTTGAACATTTTGGATGTATGGTTTAATAACTTCTGTACGATAGAGATAGAAGTTTTCATTATTATTGTTTCTCTTGAATCTTGGAAGTACTTTATTTCTGACGTTGGTATCATTCAGAATATTACCAGGATCATGAGTAACACCAGAAATATCTACATCATTAACTGTAAATGTCTTATCATCTACAATATCCTCAACATTGAATGTACCATTAAATCCAAAGTCTTTACTTGCTGCACCATTTGTACTGCTAACTACATCAGAAATAATAACAACATCTTCATTCTTTAGATTGTGTGGTTTATCTGCTCTAATTGTGATTAAGTTTGCACCATTGTCGTAAGTGCAAGTAGTAATAAATCTAGGATTACGATCAAAATCATAATCTGATCTACCAATATCAGTAAGATTAAAGTCAGAAGTCTCTCTTACATTGACAGTGCTTGAATCTTGTAAAATAAATCCATTGACTGGATCTCTGGTATTGTCAAGTTCCTTAGGAACAACATAACGCATTCTATAGAGTTTTTCATCCAAACTTCTATCATCTGCCTTTCTCTTGACATATGTGATTTCACTATCGTTATTGGAAAGAGTAATAACGTGCTGGAAAAGTGGGCTGTTGTTCTCACAGTGAATGAACCATCCAGCAGTTTCATTTGTTACTACACTAGTTTCTACATTGGTGATAGATCTAGTTGCAGAGTCATATTGAATTGGATGTCCAAGTTCACCTGCTTCTTTATCTGAAACTCTACTCTCTACTCTAATTTCAGATCCAAGATAGACTGGAATGTATATGGGAGTCTGTGCTTCAGCATTAGTTTTAGAAGAAGCAACTTGGAACTGAGTACCATTGAGAGACATTCCATCTGCTCTAGTACCATTCTTTTCAAGGGTGATCGCAAAATATACACTTTCTTCTTCTAAACCTTCAGGAAGATCGCCATTTTCACTGAAAATACGAATCGATTCACCATTTTTTAGATCGTGAGATGCTGTACAATTAAACACCATTTGAGTTGGTGATTGTGCAACAGGAGTTGTGATAGTTACATCTCTATAGATCTTTGCAGAAGTATCAGTTCCAGAGATGGTATTTGTATTAAGATCTAATGGACCATTGGTCATTAAAATCTTACCGGCATTAGTATCAGCGTCTAAGAAAACTTCATCATCGACTTTAGCACCAATCCTAAAACCCTGAGAAATAATTGGAGGTGGTACATCCTCTGCAGTGTATCCTAACAGATAGATTCTATTCGCTCTATTAATACTCTTAGTTCTAGAAACATCAAACTGAACCCACTCAACCTCAAATTCAGAATTAGAAACTGATCTAGGAGCAATAATATTGGTAATATAACCTTTATCATCTTTGGTGAATGCATCTCTCTTAAATCCTTCCGCGCCAAGAGAGAACTGACCAAAGTTGGAGTTGGAGTTAGTAATTGATGCGTCACCACCACTATCTGCAAGGAAGTGTAAGTGGAAACCAATAGCAAAAACAGAAACAACCTGAACAACCGAATCGTTGCTCATTTTAATGTGAACTGTCTTCCAACCTTCTCTATAAACAGCGTCAGAACTTAAGTGTAAGACTTGATTTGAGTTTGAAGACTCTGCAGATAGTTCATCTCCAGATCTAGTTTTATAGTTGATACCCTGCCACTGACGGTTACTCTTATTGTACTTAACAAAAGCACGATCATCTTTCTGCAGAGATACAGCAGTAAATTGTGCAACAACCATTGAGCGGAAACCATCCGCCTTAGAACCATCAGCATGCATACCCTGCATACCATAAACAGAACGCAATGATACGTTAAAGATATATGGAGATGCACCAGAAACTGTATCAGTCTCAATAGTTACGCTGGCATTTGATCCAATACTTAATCCCGCAGGTTGACCAGCAGGAAGGTTTGCCCTTACAAATGGGAGTGCATACGTAAATCTAGTTTCATCAAGAACTTGAACAACTTTTGTTGAGATATTATAGTCAGGTTCACTGATTCCACGAATCTTAACAGGTGTGCCTGCACTCAGTTCGTGAGCAATCTGAGTTGTAACTGTAACGATAGTTCCAGGAGTTGCACCATCACCAGAGATAATATTGGAGATCCTTACTGGGTCAGCACCAAATGCACCAACAATTTCCCATTCTGGACGCTGCTTAGAGAAAGATTCTGCCTGTGATGGATACTTCTGATCAATTTCTCTACCAGATGCTCTGTTGAAAGCATTACTGATCTTGCTATAGTACATATCAAGATCAGTGAGTTGATACCCACCAACCAAGTTAACACCATCAGCATACTCAAAGCAGGTAACTTTGTGGTGTGAAAATACAGGTTTTGATCTATTATTCTCAGAGAAATCTTTGGGGTCCGTGTAAACTAACCCACTTTCATCACCATCAAAGAAGGTAAACTGCCAGAAATAGCAAGCACCAGTAATTCTAAAGATTGCAGACTGCCTTACAGTATCGTCTGTTGGATTTGGAACATATTTTGGTCTAACTTTAGTCTTTCTTAAATCTAGACCAACGATAGAAGTACCACGAGGAATAATGATACCACCATACACACTATTAAACTTATACAGGATATTATTTTCCTGTGTAAGGTCAAAGTTGGAGTTGAGAGTGAGAGTTAATTCTGATTGAGCATTTGTTTGTGCTCCATTTGGTGCAACGGAAATTGCATTATTGCCAATATCCTGAATTGCATATCCAGGTCTATTATCAATTAAGTGCTCACCAGGAAACACTAGAATTGTGGTCTTCTCTACAATATCGTTGTCTTCACCTCTAAGATATGAAAATCTTGCCGACTCAATCAGAGCACGTTGAATTGTTTTAAAGGGTTTTGTTAATGAATTTCCTTGATTTTCAACACCATCAGTGGAATCAAGGTCATTAGGATTAACATACAGAATGCGACCTTCAGCATTCTTGATAAAATTCTCAAGCTTATTAAGAGGCATCTTATTTTGACAACTATTAGATTTCTATGTTTTATTTATTAACCCATAAAATCTTCTTCATCATAGTATGGAATTAAATCTTCAGGTAATTCTTTTGCGTTTGAAATTTTAATAGGATCAAAGCATGGATGCATTTCTTCCATCATTAGATAATTAGATCCTTGATAGACATCTTTTATTTCATAACTCCAATGTTTATTTGCCTCTTCTACTAAATCTCTATCCCAAAGATGACCCTCAGGCATTTCGTCGAAGGTGAATGGTATTCCTTCTAAAAAATACATTTTGACAATTTCTCTCTCATCGTTATACCAACAATGCTTCGTAGTTATCTTAAATGACGACATAAAAACTATGCAAGTGGTTTTATTTATTTTGATGCGAGTAGGGAGACTTGAACTCCCACGAGATTAATTCTCAACAGATTTTAAGTCTGGTGCGTCTACCGATTCCGCCATACTCGCTTAGTGCTTCCTGTGAGGATCGAACTCACCTTAGGCA
>Ga0181399_1000316_pt1 | contig 18075 bp, 10 predicted proteins | sample 22SPOviralmetaG_FD_130128 | JGI IMG/M metagenome (GOLD analysis project Ga0181399, IMG submission 130128) | Marine viral communities from the oligotrophic San Pedro Time Series (SPOT) site, San Pedro Channel, CA, USA - 22 SPOT_SRF_2011-05-21 | ecosystem: Environmental > Aquatic > Marine > Strait...
AGTAGAACTTATTGAGAAGCTCCCACCACTGGCAGTAAATGATGATATAGTATGATTTTCGTTGTTTTGATCTCTGTAAACTACCACACCAGAATTTCGATCAGTTGGCTTATGTGCAATCATGCCAAGTCCATGATGTGGACTGTTATCTCCATGAGCACTTCCAATAGTAGAAAGAGCTATTTGCGAGTTTACAGGATAACTTGTTGGTTCAACTGGAGTTACAGTACCATCAGAATTCAACATTACAACATCGTCTACAGATGCAGAAGATGTTGATGTATATTCTACGGTATTAGCATTTGGTACATCTGCCGCGGTGATAAATCCAGAGTTATTTGCAAGTTGACTTGTATTTGCTGGAATGGTTGGTTTATTTGTCAGATCATTATAGCTGCCCGAGAACGTCTGTGTCGCAACATATGATTTGGTTGCATATGTTGTTAAGTCGTTTTCAGTCAACTCATCAATAAAATCTAATGCAATGTGTGTTGATTTGACAGCAACACCAATTTTTGCGTTGTGTGTATCTGGAGTTGTACTCAATGTACCATCATCAAGAACATAGTACTTAGAACCCACAGTCAATCCAGACAAACCACTATGAACACCAAATTGCGTTGTAACATCTGGAGTTGTACCAGAAGTTGCTGCAAGACCATGTATTTTAGATTTATCTAAATTTGATTCTACATACTCACCTTGAAGTGGTTTTCCTTCTAGGCGACTTACTCCCGATGTCCTATCGGTATAAGACATACTACCTTGTCCAGAAGAAAAAGGATCTGGATACATTCTAGCAGAAAACGGCCAGTTCATCCCACTTAATCCATAATTCGTCCAAATACCATAATCTTGCGTGAAGGAGCTTGCGTTATCTGTGGAAAGATAATGAATAGCATTCAAATCGTAACTACCATCTTTTCGTGCATGAGAAAAGAACATTACATTACTTTTTGGGAAGAACTTAAAATCTCCATTCAACCAGTAAGTGCTACTCGAATAAAACGGCGACCCACCGCCAGGTGAGAATTCAGCACCATTTGCTGTTATGGTTCTTGTTGCATCTACACTATATCTTCTAAATCTAATATTTGGAGTTCCACTCGCCAGTCTATTAATAGAAATCACTTCATCTGTCAATGGATTCCAAGCAGTTTTTACATCAACTCCATAGTAATTACTAGTACCAGAGGTTGAGCTAGATGCGGTTATGGAGAAGTTGTTTCCTACTTGTGTTGTACCATTGACCCAATCTATGTCATATACTTGTAAAGATCCGGCCGTATAGTTATGTACGCACAATCTTCCTTCAGTAACTCTTGAAAAGGATGCAGAAACTGGATTTATGTTGCCATTTGGAACAGCGCCGATATTGCCGGTAGAAATGGTTACTTCATCTTCCCATGTAATAGTAGTGTCTCCATCCCAAACTACCCTAAATGCTTTCATATCTGACGCTGTACCATACCAGACAATAAATTTATAATTGCCAGCACTACTTCCGGCATAATCATATTCAGTTTTTACATTATAACCATTATTAATCGATGATGGATAATTTTGAGAAGGTTGCGAATAGTCTGACCAAGAAATAGTAAGTCCATTAACTGTGCCGATTATTGCAGCAAAACTACCACCCGTTCTTAATTTGAAAAATAAAAATTTGTCTGGATTATCAGGACTTCTTAGTACATAGGGGTCATTATAATATTCGCTATTCCAATTGACTGTTCCCCAATTGGTATTGTTCATATCATAAACATTACCCCAAGTCCACGATCCAGAATTATATTCTGCAACAGCACTATAAACTCCATAAAAACCACTAGCGCCTCCCTCATGTCTACCAACTGAAAGATATTTGTTACCATCTAATTTAAATAGATGATTAGGAGCGTCACCGACAACTGAACCATCGTTTGTAGAGCCTGCAAGTCTCGTTGAAGATGGTACTATCTGTGGCGCAGCGCCATTTACGGCCGTAGGAAATGTGGTCACTTCAACCGGCGTTACAGTTCCATCTGTATTCAACATCATTACATCATTCGCAGAAGCTGATGATGTTGATGAATATGATACTACTGTATTATCTTCACCAAGTTGCGCGGAAGTAACATACCCAGCACCATTTGTTAACTGATTGTTGTTTGTTGGAATAGTTGGCGCGCCAGTTAGACTTGCGTATTGTCCATCAAAGTCACTCTTTGAGTTTACAATATCAATTAATTGGCCACCAGTTTCGTATTCATATACCGCATTGGTTGCTCCGCCGTTTGCAGAACCCCTTTCCAACATAAAGAGTTTAGTACCATCTGGTTTAAATGCAAAACTTGTTGCATTACTATGGTAAAGGTCAAAGATTTTTTTCTTAGAAAAATCAACTGTGGCAGTATATATATCATAGGGCGTTGATAGATCTAAAACATAAATAACCGTTTCGCCACCACTACTTATAACTTGGGCTAGTACATGTAATTCAGTACCATCATTATTAAATTTAATTCCGCGAACTGAGTGGTTTGAAGGGTCGGATGAATTTTGAGCAAGACCTAGTTTTATAATCCCACCAGAGTTTGGTGGTGAATTGTGAAGGTCAACATAATTAGAATCTGGAGTTGTTAAATTCGGCCCACCCACAGTATAAGCGGCCCCTGCATCAACTTTATATATTCTACTACCATTTACGAATATTGCTTTGTTCCCATTATCGTACCATTCCACATCTTGCGGTGAGTAGATACTGTTGGATAATTGAGTGTTGGTGTTTTGAGGTGTTGTCGCAGTTATACTATTCAATTGATAAGGTGTGCCAAGATCCATTTGAATAATTAAGTCACTACTCTGATCAGTAGCAAAAAGTTTAGTACCATCATTATTATATACTAAATTAGATATAAATCCAGAATCGTTGGAAATATCATGAGATCTATTGGTATATGTTAGAGTGGAAACATCCCATGCGGTTGACATTGAATATTCATATATTCTATCATTTTGCCAACCAAACATTAATAGAGTTGTACCAGCTGGGTTTACTGCCATTCCCATAGGAGTATTATCTTGAGAAGATACTTGGGTTGCAGCAGTGTAACTTGCAGAAGCTATATTAAATCCTACAAGTTTATCTTGTTTTCCAGAAATATCTACAGGGTTAGGTATTGTCGGCGTATTCGACAAGTCGTTATATGAACCAGATGTTGCTACCGTTGCAAGAGATGATGTATCTGCCTTAGTTGCAATAGAATTTGTAACTGTTGTGGAGAAGTTGGCATCATCTCCAAGTGCTGCTGCAAGTTCATTGAGAGTATCTAATGCGCCTGGCGCTGCATCTACTAAATTATTTACTTGAGTTGTGACATATGTTTCCGTTGCAAAGGGTTCTGCACTTCCCCCACCAGTAGGTGTGACTTCTAAAGCTCCACCATTATCTGATAGTTCGACAGTGCCAAGCGTGATACTATTCCCACTAAGATATAAATCTCTAAACTTATTCGTTGAGCTACCTAAATCATATGTTTCATTCGCATCTGGTATAAGACTTTCAGAAACTGATGCCGGATCAAACCCACCAGAAGAACCTTGTCTCTTCCAGACGCTACTTGTTTCATCATAAACATATGTAGTTCCTGCCGCGGTATGTGTATCGCCATTCGCTGGACTATTTGGAAAATTGATTGCCATTTATTTGTTCCTCTGTATTATGCTACTGGATATCTTTTAACTTTTATTGTGTTCGACGGCGAACTCGCGCTGGTCAATAGGAATACATACGATGGTGTTACATGGAGCCTAGGGTCTCGCATCGCACTTGCACCATCAGTCCAAGCAGTTGAAAATGCCTTATATCCATCCATTGTCCATTCCGAAGAAGAAGTTGGATTGTGTATACTTGCAGATGCCTGTCTTAAATAAAGATCTAACCCACTTTTTTGTAACCACCAAATTTTGGGAGTTACTCCAGCCGTCCAAGCGTTGATTTCTGCATCAACATCTACTAGTCCACTAACACCAACATCAATAGAATGACTACCAGAGATCGATGCCCCTGTGTCTACATTCCATTGTGATGCTGTTGGGAATACATACACATTATTATATCTTCCTTGTGTAATATAATTACCTTCGCCCGCCCAAGATGTACCAGCCGTTAGTTGGGTATTGTGCATAGGGCCATAGTCCGGCGTTTTCGAATCTCCATTCCAATTATGAGCAATATCCATAGTTCCACCAGAAGAATTTGACATTGTTGCATATTTGCCTTTATTGGTTGACCATGTACCATATACAATATGTGTACTTGTTCCATCATGCACGACATCTGGAGTTAGGGCCGGGTTGGGGAGTCCATTTGTTCCAGCATATCCAACCTTTGTGGGGGGAGAAGAAATACTATTTAAATCGTATGAAGAACCTAGAGCCCATACAAACAAATTGGTATTATCTCCAACCATCAAATGACTTCCATCATTGCTCATGGAAATAGACATGTAATTATTTATAGAAGATCCGTATGCGGATTGCCAGCCATTTGCCCCACCATACACATTGACAGATTGATCGCTTTCTAGTAAGCCAGGCATACTTGAAATATCAAAATAACTAAGTTGATCTCTAACAATAATATTGAAATTTCTAGTTACCATATTTCCTGCGGTATCATTAACTCCTGCAGTAAAAGAATATGTTGTGTCTCCAGAAAGTCCAGAATCGTCAAAATCACCAGAAATGGCACCAGTACTTCCATCAATTGATGTTCCTGCTGGAGTAGCTCCTGATTGTATGCTATAGAGTATAGGATCACCGTCTGGATCGGTTGCATCTAAATCTACAACTGGATTTGGAACCGCATCCTTATTAAAATCGCCAAGATTGCCAGCAGCAGTTGTCCACACTGGAGAACCGCCAGTTTGTATCATATCTGTTGCTGTCACAGTTGCAGCGCCCCCACCTGTAGTGACTTTCACATCTAATGGGCCCTCCGCCGCAGTGAATGCCTGTGGTGTTACAGCTGTCAATTCTCCTTGAGTTATGACAGATGTTGTTGATGCATTATATTCATTTCCACCAGAATCTATGAAAGTCACTATTGTTCCAACATTAAAGTTAGTTCCAATTATTGTAAATGTAGTTGCATCTGTGCCGCTATAATTAGCAGGAGATACGGATGTGATTGTGGGAGTATCAAAAACATTATTTGTAATATTTTGAACTACTGTACCAGTACCATTTAATTGTATCCATTGGTTGCTATCTCCATCTGAATACCACATATAAGTGTTAGTGTCGGTAGAATTAAACCACATATCTCCATTTAATGGACTTGTTGGCGCATTATCTGATACTGATATGAGTTGCACGGCTCCAGAAATACTCCAGATACCTTTTGTTGTGTTATAGATGAAGGTTTTCCCATCTACTTCATGGGTGTCACCATCTGATGGTGAATTTGGAAAGTTCATTGCCATCTTTCTTTTATCCTTTAATTGTTTAGTATCTATATTCTGTTGATGACTGATCCATATTGGTCATGATATAAAATTTATCTCCATTTCGATGATCCCACCAAAGTCCATTGTCTGAGTCATTAACATATTTAACTGAACCATTTGATATTGATGCTGTTGAAATATCATATGGTGTTGACATATCATACTGTCTTATTTGGTTGTTATGATTTACTATGACTGCCCTTTCTCCTGTTTCAGACATCATTCCAGAACCCAATCCCTGGCCAGCTGGGTCAAATTTTTCTGCTGTATATGATGCAGTACTAAGATCCCAAGCAGTTGAGCATGTGTACTGCGTCACATATTGCCACCCTCCACTGGTTGTGTAGATATTCAAACCATCATGACTCCAGAAAAATCCTGCTTTTTGTGCAACAGCTGTTCCACTTTGGTTCGAAATTCTGCCTTGGGAGGGAGTCCATCCTGTACTATTCCAAGTTATTGTATTTACATCCCAAGCAGTTGTCATTGTACCAAAATCAATTTTACCACCATTTTGTTTTTTCAACGCATAAATTTTATATCCAGTTGGATCAATATAAAAGTCTATTAATCCATCACCGCTACCGCTCGGTGGAAAAACTGTATTCGTTGAAATTCTACTAGATGTACTTGTATCATATGGAGTTGATAAATCAAATGTCCACATTCTACAATCAATGTACCATCTTCCCCAGATCATTTTAGTTCCATCTGGAGATAATACAATAGAACCGAACTGATTGCCACTACCCGGCGCACTATAATTAGTAGTTGAAGTCACGCTTGCCCCTATAATACTTTTTATTTCGTTTGTAAATACAAGAGTAAATGTTGATGCAAATGTTTCTGTGGATACTCCATCAGTAACACTAAATGTTAGTTCAAATGTACCAACATCCGCTGGATCGTTTGTGCCAGGCGTAATAGTGAACACATTTTCATTTTGTGAAACAGTTGCAGTTGTTCCTAAAGAACCAGAAGTGACTGCATAACTCCATGTGATATCAAACCCTTCTGGGTCAGTAGATGTAGCAGTTATGACAGTTGATGTACCATCTTTTGCAAGTAAATATGTAGGATTTATGTCAGTGATTGCTGTTGGAGAGGCGTTTGTTACGGTTGCGATAAGAAACCATGCCGGCGCGTTGTAAATATACATTTGATTGTTTGAAGTAACCAAAGCAAAATCGCCAGAAGACATTCCAGTTGCAGCCATTAATGCTGCCATATCTGCATAGACAGTAGCACCACCAGAACCTCCGCCAGCGCCAACAGCACCTACGCCGTTGACTTGAATCCATTGAGAACTATCCGTATCTGTGAAATATGTATACATATCACCAGTTGCTTCATCCATCCATAAGTCGCCATGTGATGGACTAGATGGTGGAGTGCTTGTGATATCCAGTGCAGCCTTCAAACTGCCTTCTAAATTCCACACACCCTTAGCGGCATCGTAATTAAAAGTCTTTTCACCCGACACATGTGTATCGCCATTCGCTGGACTATTTGGAAAATTAATTGCCATTTATTTGTTTCCTTTAGTTTTTAAAACTTAGTATGGTATTGCTATTGTTACATATTTTGGATTAGTGTACATTCCATTGCCAAGATAACTCCCGCTATTTGAAGCGCTGGCGACACTTCGCATGAAGCCAAGGTGACTAAATCCTTTCATGCGCCATTCATTTCCATCTTTATATATGTTGCTTGAGGTGCTATCAAATGTGTAGGATTCATTTGCTCCAGTGTTATGTCCACTAATATGAAAATCGAGAGTGCCCCCACCATCAACATGTGTTTTTAATGCATTCATTCTATCATCAATTATCGTTGAATTTACATAATGAGAACCGCTTGTGTCTTGTTGTGCAGATTGATTGTTTCCATCGCCCCAAAATAGAGAACCATTAGTTGACTCGCCGGCATATGCGGTGTGCCAAAATGATATAAATTGTGGAGACCTTCCATAATCATACCCCATAAGCCCATCAGTCAGTCCGTTCCCCCAAGAATTTCTCCATACATAATTTACCAATTGCACAGAATTTAATACATTGATGAAGAATGTTCTTGGTGTTGAATTTCCTGCCGTATCGTTAGCGTTTGCAGTAAACGAATAATTTGTATCTGCTGTAATACTTGCAGTTGTGATATCACCTGTTATCAATCCAGTACCAGCTGCAAGACTTAGGCCGGGCGCCAACGAACCACTGGCAACTTCATATGATACAAACTGCCCATCTGGGTCTGTTGCTTCGATTTGTAAAGAAACTCCAGTTTGGTCTTTGTATAGTGAACTTCCAAGTTGTCCTGATGCGGTTGTCCAAGTCGGAGAGCCGCCAGTTTGAATTGCATCGGTTGATGTTATAGTTTGTCCATCACCGACTGTAACTTTAACATCAAGCGGGCCCTCAGCTGATGTATATGCCTGTGGTATAGTCGCAGTAAGTTCCCCTTGAGTTACTATAGATGTTGCAGCTGCATTAGTTTCAACTCCATTTGCATCTATAAATGAGACAACTGTACCTACATCAAAGTTTGTACCTTGAATTGTGATAACTGTACCGCTTGTACCATCGAAGCTATTAGGAGACACGGATGCGATTGTAGGATTTCCAAAAACTGTACTATTGTTTGTAATATTTTGAACTGTTTGTCCTATTCCGCCAATTTGCAACCACTGAGAACTATCTGTATCTGTGTAGTAGATATATGTGTTTGCATTTGATGAATCGAACCACATGTCGCCATTAGAAGGTGATGCTGGAGCAGTTTCAGAAACAGATATTGATGAACTTGCATCGACCCATGCATAATCAGTGCCGTTCCAAGTCAATATCTGTCCTGTTGTTGCAGTACTTCTATTTAAATGAGAATCTACACTTGCGTCACTATAACTACCTGCCGCGGTGATTTGATTACCAACATAAGTTTCTGTTGCATATCCGTTTAAATCGGATGCTTCGAGTTTATTTGCCAATGAGTTAGTGACTGTAGTGGAGAAGTTTGCATCATCACCTAATGCCGCAGCTAACTCATTAAGAGTATCAAGAGTTGTTGGTGCAGAATCTACTAGATTTGCAACTTGAGTTGCTACATATGATTTGGTTGCATATGTACCCAAATCTGCACTCGTAAGTTCATCAGTGAAATCTAGTGCAAGTGAGGTTGCATTGATAGCAGTACCAAGTTTTGTAGAACCGCTAGTAGAAATGCCACCCGAATCTGTAACAAAATACTTTGTTCCTGTAGTGAGACCAGAGAGTCCTGTATGAATTCCGTGTTCAAGAGTTACATCAATAGTTGTTCCAGCAGATGCTGCAACACCATGCAATTTAGTCGCATCAAAATTGGATTCTCCATATGGGCCCTGCGTCATAATTACTTGGGGATATAGACTGTTTACTGTATCTGGTGAATATGATGCTGTGTCGCCATCGTTGAAAGGACTTGAATATGTCCACATACTTCCCGAATCAAATGTATTACTATCAGTTGTTTGTGTGATATAATTTCCAGAATTATCGTATTGTAGATATCGAGTCTGTGGACTAGAACCAGTTTGATTGGATATAATTGGTGTAATCAATATCGGCGCGTTTGGTGTGCTTCCTGTATTACTACCTTTAGTCCATGCAATATTTCCCCTTACAGTACCAACTTTGACATTGGCCCCACCCATAAGAGTTAAGTTTCCACTTACATTAGTAATACTAAGATTTGCATCTGCGCTATATAGAGCAACTTTTAATCTATATGGCGCATCTCCACCGCCATCAGCCGGAGATGTTGTAACTGCGGCAAGCAATCCATTAGTTGGATGGAATGCTTGTTTGTTTTGAATTTCATACGCATCTACATTGTGACTTCCACTTCTTGTAAATAAATCTGCTGCTGGGCCTATATTAATAGTTCCAGCATCCCAATCTACATCAGCAAATTTAATTATACCTCTGCGAGTAGAAGTCACTCCCTCTTGTCTATATAAAGCAATTCTAGTTGGAGTTGATGGGTCAATCGCGGTGTGTTCCCATTCAAATGCTTCCGATGTTGAAAGTTCTATTTCGGGAAAACTGCGATCTAAGTATTGATTTGCGAAATCGTAAGTAAACTTTCTTACTGCTGGATAGCCATTAGCACCAAGAAATTTTAGATAAAGAGTTAAAACTGTTCCACTAAACCCACCGTGATCAATGGCCATGTTCCCAGCGCCGCCGCTGTTTATACTAATATCCAATTGTCCGTTATTAGTTGAATCGCTATATGCCGCCGAACTATCTGTGCCAGTTGTGTTTACAGTAGTTCCTGTAATATTTCCAGTACCTACATTTAAATAACCTCCACTTGATGCTGCTCCAAGATATAGAAATTTGTCTTCATGTGCTCCAGCAGGCCCAAAGAATGCATGTTGATCTTTAAAGTTATTGATAGGTTCTCCCGAAGAAAATGGCGTTCCTTTTGATATTCCCGATCCATTTCTTGAAAATACAACTAACATTGTACGGTCATTATGTCCAGTGCCGCCAGGGAAAATTAACATTCCTTTTTCTCTGGTGGAATGATGGGCTATCATACCTCTATAGTTCGCATCCCCAACATATCCACTAGTCATTTGAGAATCTATAGCAGTCTGTTGATCGAATGGATAATTTGTAGGCTCAACTACAGTAACAGTACCGTCAGAATTCAACATCACAATATCATTTGTTGCTGCAGTATTTGTTGATGTATATTCTACAACATTTCCACCACCAGAACTGTTATTTGCAACATAGTTCTGTACAAATGCTTCTGTTGCAAGCCCTGTTAAGTCTGCATTGGCGACTGTTTCAATCCAACCAGTGGCTTTGTAAATGTATAGTTTCTGTGTATCTTCTACAAATGCAATGTCACCAACAGTATTTCCTACAGCCGGTAAATATGTTGCATCACTATAGATATTGACAGATGCAACCAAAGATGTTCCATCTGGTGCAATCAGAGTTGCAGTACCAGCAACCTCTTTAATCTTATTCTCAAACGCTGGAGTATTTTCTACATATGTCGATAAGTCTTGTGGAACGAATTTGTTTGTTGATGAATCGTATACAAGACACATCTGAGATGTGAGTGTAGGAATAGGACGCAATTCGATGGTTTGTGCATGACTTTCTTGTGTATGCTGTCCATAAATCAAGTAGTTACCATTTGCATTGGTTTCTACTGCAAGATCTTTAACACGAATTGTGCCTCGCATTGCACCATGGACGCCACACTGATAATACAATACATCAGGTGCTCCAGCAGGAACTGTGAATGTAATTGTACCATTATCAGTGCGAGAACCAGTCACGCCATTCGTATATTCTCCGAAATATGTATTAGCTGCAAAGTTTGTTCCATTATCTGTTGTGAAGTAGAATGGATGTCCAGAAGCATTGATATTGATTGTATATGTGCCGCCTCTATAGAATGGGCCAATTTCTGGATTGTTGCCCATCGCAGTTCCAGAGAATACATATGCACCTGTTGTAGAACCAACAGTATATGTGACAGCCGGCGCTGTGAGAGTTGGTGGTGTGATTGTAGATGGAACATTTACTGCTAGTCTCTCAACGCTTGTTGAATTTCCACCATTGATATCTGGATGACTGTGGTTTACTGTAGTTGTAGTTGCCCATGAAACTAGGTTGTCGTTTCCAGCACCTTCAATCCACTTCAATTTAAATGAATGGATTTGCGTCATTGACCCATATTGAGTATTAGCAAAGTTGTTGATTTGATATGTACCCTGCATATACAAAGGTACGACATTCAGTGGTGTTTCAGTAATGGCTGTACGTGCATATGGAAGTGCGGATTGTGTCCATGTCCAATCCCAATGCGTTCCATGGCCTGCTTCATCTGCCGATACTTGAATTTCTAATGTTTCTGGTTGTACTGAGAGATCGAAGTTAAGAATGTCATCTGATGTAAATTGAGTAGTACCAAAGTATAGAGTGTTGTTGTCTAGATATAAGTCTCTAAATTTATTTGTAGGAGAGCCCAAGTCGTGGGTAGCATCTGTTGCCGGAATAATTGCAGAACCCAATGCCTGCAAATTAGAATCAGACATGAATTTATTTGTAGTTCCTTCAACAATATCATCTGAGGTTGCAGAGGGAGATAGGGCAGATTGTGAAGAATTTCTTACTTGTTTGATAGCATTCGATAATTTTACCATCTCTTCTGTAGTTGCACCAGAAGAAAGTGCATTTACTCTAGAGTTTACTGCATTTTCAATATCACTATCTTCTGTTAGTCCTACAGATTTTGCTGCTCTGGAAAGAGAAAGTAGTTGGTCTACTGTCGCAGTCGTAATATCGTTAAGGATTTTCGTGCGAATAGCCTGTATTGAAGTTGTAAGATTTGTATCTGACATCCTATGAACCTTTTATAATTCTGATTTTCTTTATATTTATACTTTTTCTATTTATGTTTTCATGAAAACTCTAACATATGATTGCTTTTTCTTATCTTTTTTGAAAACACAATATTCTATTAGATTTTTTTGACAAATTTCTATTATTTCTTTGGGGCCCTGCCATTCTTCATCAGTTGCAACTGATTCCGGCTCATTTGCAGAGATTTTTTTGATTTTATTCCATCTATCCACTTCTGCTCCAAATGTAGGAGTGCCTTTATATATTTTTGTTGTCCAAATTTGATCTTTATTGTTTATGTAATACCCACGGCCGCCGATGTTCAGGTTGGAAAGTCTATAATCTTCAGGATCTATAGAATCTGTTTGATTTGTATAGAATCTCTTCTTGTTTGTAAACAAACTCTCCACATCCACCGCATATTTTAGTTCTTCGCTAGGATCATTCTTGAAGACACTAGGTATGTTATTAATACCTATTGCTTTTACTAAATTCTGATACCCATGTACAACTAAGCATGTAGAAAACTCACCATCACGATACGAGAATATCAAATCAGTTGCATCTGAATAGTCAAAATCCATCATTAAATGATCTTCAAATAAATGTATCATAATGTCTCCGTATGTGTTCCAACTACTGTATATTCGTATTCTGTACCATCAATATTTATTTTTACATATCCACCAGCGCCATTTCCGCCGTCTGTGCCACCATCTGATGCGCCAGCGCCTCCATTCCCAATAGTAACAGTCATTGTAGTTCCGAAAGGAACTTCCAACAGATAGTTTGCAGGGTTTTCTTGTTTTACGCTCGCCTGCCCACCTTCGCCCGCTGGGTCTGTGTTGTATATTCCGCCAAATTTATTGACATCAACATGGCCACCGCCACCGCCACCACCTGCACCGTAACTTGTTGCGGCCGCATCACCGCCTGGCATGTCTTTTCCACCGGGCCCGCCGCCATCTCCATAATCTGATGCGTCACCAGTTCTTTCTGGTATATCATTAAGTCTATGTAGTCCTGCCTCTGCACTATCTCTACCACCAGCGGCACCAGAAGAGGTTATAGAGAAATATGAAACTCCATCTACCGACATGTCTATAGTAGTATCCCCACCGTCATCTCCATCTGTTATTCCAACTCCATTGCCATTATTGCGTCCAGCTCCGCCACCACCACCGCCACCAATCAATTCATAAGATACGGGAATTTGGGCAGAAGTTCCATAAAAATCATCAAAGCTTATCTCTTCACCTGTTACTGTTGGAACATTAGAGTTCTCTGGGCGTTCTAGTACATGTCCTGTAGCTCTAGTGAATTCGCCAAAAACAACCCTCTGCCACGTTGGAGAGGATGAATTATGTTGTATCTGTATATCCCTAAGTGAAATCGGGCCAGTTGTCTGCAGTGGCATTATGTCATATCCGAAAATGCAGTTATATTACCTCTAGTTTCTATATCTCCAGTAGTTGATAATCGCATCATTAATGTTCCGTTATGAGAAAATAATAATCTATCTGATGCATCTTGAGATATAGTCCAGTCATCCAAACCGAATAAATCAATACTCCACTTGTCTGTGGTTGCATTATATTCCCAAGTTTTTGCTCCAATTGTATGTTTATCGCCATTTGCTGGGTTTGCTGGAAATTCTGCCATTTATTTCTCCTTTAAATTACTGCTTGCCAATACCAAGTTTCTGGATCACTAGACGATCCATGAACAACATCAATTTCACCACTTGAATTTGCGGTAAGTGTTTGCGAGTTATGAAAGTTAAACCCATTAATAAGTACGTGTGTACCGGCAATATTAGAACCAAGGGAAACCGTTGTAGTTCCAGATGATGCTGGAGTTTGAAATGTGCCCCCTACAATTTGCCCGGCCGCCTGTGTAGATGCATCTGCACCAAAATGCATTGCAACAACTCGCACTGATGAACCTGTCGATGTAGCAGTTGCATATACGTGAACGCTGACTGTGCTTCCTGTATTATTAACCCATCTTACTGAATTTGTTCCAGTTGTCAATACTGAACTGCTTGGATTTGCACCACCATAACCGCTTTGATCGTATACAGTCATTGTCTCATTATTATTGTTTTGTTGATATCCAGCAATCCATGCAACTAAAACTTCACCATTTGCGATATTAGTTATAGAAGTAAGTGAACCAGTAAGCCCTGCGCGAATCTGCTTGGGCGCTGCGGCAACACTACCACCACCACTGCTCAATAGTCCATCAACATCTGATAATTCATTGATATCCGTATTTAATAGTCCATCAACATCTGATAATTCATTGATATCCGTATTTAATAGTCCATTAGCATCTGACAATTCGCTAATATCTGTATTTAATAGTCCATCAGCGTCTGTCAAGTCATTAATATCAGATGGTATGGTAACTCCACCTGTTAGAGTTGCGATAGAATCATCCACATATGTTTCTGTCGCATATCCAGTTAAATCGGTTATGACTGCTGGATTAAATGTAAACTGTCCATTATTATACGATAGAGAACCGCCACCAGACGCCGCGCCTGTCTGTACCGTAATATCTCCTGCTTCTATAAAGTTTTGAATTGCCGTGTTCATGGCAGTTGTTGTTACATATGCTGATAAATCAACAGCCCCACCACCCCCAGACGCTGGAGTTCCGACAACACCAGTCAACTGAATCCAACTTCCACCATCCCACATTAATAGTTCTCCGGCGGTTGCAGTATCAAACCATAGCTCTCCTGGCTGTGGGTCGTTTGGAGCAGTGTCTCCATATGTGGTAACTGTCAAGTTTGCAATTGTGTCAATAAGTGTTTGATATACCCCTGCGTCATCATTTATAGATGCGGCCAATTCATTTAGAGTATCCAAGGCGGCAGGAGCACCATCAATTAAATTTGATATTGCAGTGTCTACATAGATTTGAGTTGCAACTCTATTTGCAACCGCACCATTTTCTTTGGTATATATGATGCCCCCTGCAGTAATGTCACCATTGACTTCAAATGCGCCATCCAGTGAGAGTCCGCCATCAGAATAAATATCACCATTCTCTTCTACCCTAAATACCGCACTCTCTTTAGATAGTGCAGTCGTAGTTTCGTCTTCATTATTGAACAGTCCAAAGTAATTTCCATCTTCTGAATTATTTCTATCTAAGAACATTGCAATTGACTGCAATGAGCTAACTGCAACACTATTACTCCTATCGGAAAGAAGATCATAGTCCATATGAATTTTATTAGATGTAGTTCCATTTGTGAAAGAATCTCTCGCCCTCTGATCCAAAAAGTAAAGGTTGTTATTACCCTCTACTGTTGTATCAGTGTTGAGATACTTTGTTCTATATACGCCATCAGTATCATATTGTAAAACGTGATTTAATTCTGCATCTAGTGCATCTACATCTGTTATTTGATTAATTCCAATTCTCACGAAATCGCTCCCTACTTGTAGTCTTACTGGAACTGCTCTTGCGTCAATTCCATAGTTGACTTTTAAATCTCTTATTTCTAATCTTGCCGCATCCATATTTGGAACAACTCTCAAATGAGAATTGTCTAAATCAAGCGCAGAAAAATTATAATTTCCTTGTCTCTTTGCAACATGTCGCTGTAGTATGTGATGGGGCATAACCAGCACTAAATTTGCATCCATGTTTTCTGTTTCTAGCTGTGTTTGTCCTAATACTTGATAGAACTTATATCTGGTGTTTTCTCTTACTGTTACCTGATTTGATGTAGTTGTAGTAACATCTGGTGCTTTTTTTCTAACTTCATATGCTGTGGCTCCATTTATTGTATATTTTTCTCGCCATCTGGTGTATAGAGTTCCATCGGCGTCAATAAATTGTGGATTTCCATCTGCATCAGTTCCACTATATTGTAGAGTTGTCTGTAAACCTGCTTTTATTTGTCCATTATAAACAATTCCCCATGTTACTCCATCAGTTAAGTGATCCCATGTGTCGCTGCCCCCAGAATATGTTCCATCATTATTACCTTCCACCCATGCTGTAGTTGGATTTGTTCCACTACCAACTAAAGTTCCTGGCAGAGTTGCTCCGATTGCTGTGCTGGTGGTGGTTATTGTGTTTAAGCTTTCTTTAGTATATACTACATCTTCAATCTCAACTCCTAAATCATATGATGAACCATCTAATCTTTGATATATGGGCGTTGCGGAATACACTCTATTTGAAAAAATTACAACACCACCCACAACAAGAGTCCACGATCCAACAGACACCCCATTAGCTGCTCCAAATTCATACGAAATATTCTGTAGTACTGACGGAACTTCTGGATTGTTTGTTGCATTGATGTCAGAATCGGATGGAGATTTGGTGCCCGAAATAGTATTGCCCGAGGAATCTGTATAATCTTCCTTAGCTGGGGTGTGAAAAATCCAAACGGTTTCAAAATTCAATGGGTCGGTATAGTCTGTAATATTTGTAGCCATTTAAAAAATATCCATTATTTGTCCTTTTATTTATAATGCTTCTTGACAAGTGATTTCTAATGTAGTATATTGGTACTAATGATTTAAGAAAAGAGATTCTAGATGAAGAACAGTCCTATAAACAAATTGCAACAACTTATGGTTATTACTGCAGAAGAATGTGGCGAGTTGACGCAAAGATGTAGTAAAATTATTCGTAAATATAATGATATTTCTGAAATCGAAGAAGATCAACGTGTAAAACTTCTTGAAGAACTTGGAGATGTGCAATGTATGATAGAACTAATGGTTGATCACAATATCATAACATATAAAGAATTGGCAGTAAGATCGTGTCATAAGAGAGAAAAGTTGAAAAAATGGAGTCAGTTGGTAGATGGTTAGGTTAGGAAACTTTAAAACATTAGAAGTTATAGACGATGAGTCCGCCCAGCTTTGGGATGATGTGCAGACTGTCTTTCTATCTATTGATGGAGATACGGTAAAGATAATAATAAACCCAGACGAATCTGAGTTCACAGAAGAAATTATAGAATAGGAGAAAGATATGGCAAATAATGTATACTCAATAGTAAGTCTTCACAGCGGAAATGAAGACGTACACACATGGTTTAAAGAATTGGTTGAAAATCTCAGATATCCAGAGGATGAACGACCTCAAGAATACGAGCACTACAAACCACTCCACACTACATTCTGGCCAGATGAAGAGGATACAGACACTAGAGGTTGGTACATCGATAATATTGGTGTAAAGTGGTGTCATATACAAGATGCGTATGAAACAGAAATCAATACATGTTCAGCGTGGGGAATTCCACATGACTTTTATGAGAAATTGTCAGAGGAAGCATCGAAGATAGATGAGAATGTGGTGTTCACCGTCACATATGAAGATGAGATGCCAAACTTCTTCGGCAGTTCAGTATATTACCAAGGAGAACAGTTTGATTCGTGTGAATGGGATTCGGATGAATATGAAGGCCAGGGCCTCTGTTTTTATTGGGATGAAGATGAAATGGGTGAAGAAGAACCAGAAGATTGGGAAGCTTCATGGGAAGATATGCACCTTTTGCAACATGAAAATTTACAACAAATGCTTGATGGATTGATTATCGATGAGAATTGAACCTGATATCAAATTAGACTATAAGAATGTGTTAATCAGACCTAAACGCTCTACTCTCACTAGTAGAAAAGAGGTTTCTCTTGTGAGACAGTTTAATTACAGAAATTATAACGCAGAAAACATCTGCCCGCCAGATTTTGAGGGTGTACCTATTATTGCGGCAAACATGGATGGCGTGGGCACATTTGAAATGGCAGATAAACTCGCTGAAGGTGAGATAATGACATGTCTCAAAAAAACATACACATCATCGGAACTCATTAGTTACTTTGATAGTAAAATGTGGGAGAGAAGAGAATATGTTGCAATGTCTATTGGTATTTCTGACTCAGATTTAAATAAGTTTAAAACTGTCTATGATAATGTCGGAAAAGAACTTAAATATGTTTGTATTGATGTTGCTAATGGATATACTGAAAGATTTGTAAACTTTATTCAAGAGTTTAGACTTCTTTATACAGATATTGTAATCATTGCAGGGAATGTTGTTACTGCAGATCAAACACAGGAGTTAATTTTAAATGGAGCCGATATTGTTAAAGTGGGTATTGGGCCTGGCAGTGTTTGTACTACTCGTATCAAAA
>Ga0181399_1000317_pt1 | contig 18037 bp, 18 predicted proteins | sample 22SPOviralmetaG_FD_130128 | JGI IMG/M metagenome (GOLD analysis project Ga0181399, IMG submission 130128) | Marine viral communities from the oligotrophic San Pedro Time Series (SPOT) site, San Pedro Channel, CA, USA - 22 SPOT_SRF_2011-05-21 | ecosystem: Environmental > Aquatic > Marine > Strait...
GAACCATAGACCATTTAACTACATTTATATTAGGCTCAAAAACAGCTATGTTTTTATGTGAGTTATGTTTGTCTTTTAAGTATAATGGTATTTTTCGTTCCGGAAGAGGTTTATCTTCTTGCATATTAAAAGCCCCACAATATTTATCTATAAACATTGGATCCCATATAAAAGGAATAATCTTAACTTTACTTTTATCAAGGCCATATAAAATTCTTAAGTATTCACTATTAGTATTCCAATGGTGTGGCAAAACCCAAAGCTCGTCTACAAATTTACTATATTTAGGTTTTCTCTCATCTAAATCAAATAGAGCAGCTTCCATATCTATTACATACTTATTACCTGCAATATAGTGAATAACTCTATTATCTTTATTTAAGCTTTTAAATATTTTAATGTCACCATCCGTATATACACTTCCAACAAATATTAAAACATTAGTATCTCTAAATTTATCTACCCAGTCATATATTGGTATTTCTTCTACATCCCATACAACTTTATCTTGATATGGTGCTGAAATAATCTCTTTATCTACATTATTAAGTAAATATGCGTTATGTCCAAGCTGTTTAAATACCTTAACTAGATATATTGCATTCTGAATAATACCGTTACTGAATGCACCCTGCATTTCTTTGTCTATGTGAATAGTTACTCCTATATTCATGTGAAAGTTATTTTATTTTTTATATGTATCTAAATAAAAAAGGGCCCTCAACTTGAGGGCCCTAAAATTAAATCTAAATTAGATTTTGTTTAACATAGAATTATGCTAATTTACCAGAAACGATAACGTGATCTACGTTGTCTAAAGTGTAACCTAGAGCTACTATTTCAAACTTGTTTCCAGCTCCAGCGAATCTCCATCCGTGTTTTTCACCTTCTTTTTCACCCTCTTTAACTTCCGCATCATATCTGTGAATCTGTAATCCGTTAATGAATACATCAACTTCAGCATCAACACTCATGTCAAATAGTTCTGTAGTTTCAAAAGTAGTTGCAGTTACGTTAATAGCCTCTAATTCTCTGTAATCAACACCACCAACTAATCCGTCAGCATAAACTTTAGCATCAGATAAAATAGCAGCATCTAAAACAACAGCACTTGATAATACAACTGAATCAGCAGTTGCATACTCACCTTCGATTACTAGTTCTCTAGCGTCAGTGTAAGCTTTAGCATCACTTAATGCGTCAGCTTCAGCTTGGTCAGCGTAAGAGTTAGCAGAAGATAAAGTTTTAGAATCTCCAGTTGAAATCATAGCAGATAATCCAGAAATATCAGTAGTATCTAACGCACCAAGGAAATCAGAGATTTCTTTGAAAGTATCTAAAGTTGTATCTGAATTTTCTAATAAGATATCAATTCTACCTTTTTGAATATCAGAATAAACTTTAGCATCACTTAATGCATCAGCTTCAGCTTGGTCAGCATAAGACTTAGCAGAAGATAATACAACTGAATCAGCATTTGCATACGCAGTTCCGATTGCTGTTTCTCTAGTGTCAGTGTAAGACTTAGCAGAAGAAATTGCATCAGACTCAGCATCATCAGCATAAGCTTTAGCAGAAGATAATACAACTGAATCAGCAGCTGCATACTCACCTTCGATTACTAGTTCTCTAGCGTCAGTGTAAGCTTTAGCATCAGCTAATCCGTCAGCTTCAGCTTGGTCAGCGTAAGACTTAGCAGAAGATAATACAGCAGCATCTGCATTTGATGCAGCAGTTGTTAAGTAATTCTCCATTCCAGCTTGTACGTCAGTTACGAAGTCTAAAATTTGTTTTGTTCTTAATTTACTCATAATTTATTATATGGTTATTTTTGCGCGCAAGGATAGCGTTGTGCCACCCTCATAACTATATATACTAGAAGAGCCCAAACTTTGTCAATTTGGGCTCTTAATATTATAATAATTTATAGTTTAACCTTGTATTATTCCAGGACTCGGTGCTGAACCCGGACTCGGTGCTGGAGTCGGTGCTGGAGTCGGTGCTGGAGTCGGACTTGGTGTACTTGGTGCACTTGGTGCTGGGGCCACTGGACTCGGTGACGAACCTGGACTTCCGCCATTACCCGAACTTGGCGATGGTGCTGGAGTCAATGGACTCGGCGTTGGAGTCGGTGTTGGACTCGGTGCAGTCGGACTTGGTACTCCCCCGCCCTTTGGCGCTGGCGCTGGAGTCAATGGAGTCGGACTCGGACTCGGGCTCGGTGCAACATAATTTTCAATAATATTACTTGCAGCCTCATAATCAATATCGATTTCGTCAGCACTATCTAGAATATAGCCAGCAATTATACTGTTCCAATAAAGAGTATCATCTGCTTCAATGTCTTTAATTAGTCTTGCAGTCGTACCACCATCATTTGAGAAGTAACAATCCTTAGTTTTTATACCATTACCTAGATTACAGCCAATCCCATTAACTTTAATTTCTATATTTGAATCATTCCATGGAGTAAATGTTATCTTAATTCCAGTTGTTGAATAATTTCCACTAGTTACATTAGGTGTTTTATCTTGATCTATAATAACGTGTACTCCATCAATATCATCTACGGTAGCACCGCCTTCAGATTCTATTAATAAAAGATAAGGTACCCTACCTGAATTAGAGGATACCGCACCACTTTGATTTAAGTATCCACCAGAAAGTGGCGTTCCATCAATTTCAATTGCTCCACCTGAGTTTCTTGTTAATGTTAATGTTGGTGCTCCTAATGTAGCATTTAATCCTAAACCTGTACTTGATCCTGAACCTGCAACATTTCCACCAAACGGGTCAGCAGCAGTATTAGTTATTTGAATTCCAGTAGCAGCGCCAGTAGAAGTTAATCTTACAGCACTACCATTATGGGCAGTTGAAGTATAGGTTTCAACAATAATATCTAAGTTTCCTGCAGTTACAGCAGCCTGTATTGCCGAAGCAATCCCAGCTGGTGAAATTACATTATATCCAATTGCAACAGAATCTGCAGTATCAAATGTTACTGGAGAAGTGTTATTACCGTCAGAAATAGTTATCGCCGGAAAAGTTTGAGGTGGGTTTGCACCATCTGCATATAGAGGAATAAAAATGTCATTGTCTCCCCATGATCCAGTGTATAATATACTGTTTGATTCAGAATCTAAAGTTCCTGGTGCTTGTGTAATTGCAGATGAAACATTAGTATCACCTGTAAATGTATTAATTAAAGAACTGAACGCAGTAGCATCAGCTACAGTATCTCCGTTTGGTCCGTCAAATATAGTAAAATTATTAATTGTAATTATATCATTACTTCCAGGCTGTGTTACCGATGTAATTGATTGTGTTGTTGCAATAGCATCATTAAGTTGTAAAAACGAAGCCTTACCACCTTCTGTTGTAGTAATTGCACCGGCAATAGATTCATCTGTATAATAAATATCTGATGCTTGTCCGGTTAATGCTTCTGGATCTGCAAAGTTTCTAATAATGTCGTTAAATGGTTTAATATAAATATCTTTACCATTCCTTAATTTGTCTAATACAATACCTACTTTAGTTTCTGATGAACCAGGAGTTCCGTATTTTACAATATTACCATTTTCATCAATAGTGGCAATATCTCCTATTTCAATAATTGGTTTAACCGAATGTATAAATTTAACTCTATCATCTTTTTCGTTTAAGTTAAATCTAGATTGTACCTTATCTATAGCTCCAGCTAAAAATGGGCTTCCAGCTATAATTGGTTCTCCTTCTGGATTTAAATCAAATAGTACAACAGAACCACCGAGTGAAATTGTATTAGTATTATTTAATCTAAAAGATAACATATCTATATCTTCACATATACATGTTATGCTTGTTTCAGATTTTGCAGAAATAGCTGTGACTTTTAAAATAGTATTTCCACTATCATCTGCAATAAACATACCAGCTGTTATATCAAGTCCATTGTATAATAATGGTTCTCTTGTAGATGCGTCGGCATGTGATTGTGTTGATATATTACTTAATACTACATTATATGTTTTATACTCTGATTGTAAACCTGTTCCATCAGTCTCTCCATATAGAAGAGATCCAACCATTGATGAAACTGTTCCAGTTAAAGTTATCGGTGTAAATTTAGCCATAATTGTATGAGTCTATTTCTTTATTATTTGTTGAGGTGACCGAAGCCACCTCTTATTTATTACTTATTAAAATGAGAATACCACAAAAAGGTGGGCCTCTTTAGCTGCCGGGAAACCTTGTCTGTTCCAATCAAAGTTTGCTTTTTGTAAATCAATATCTACTGTTGCTCCACCGGCAAAGTTTGCAAATATATTAGCGTCATATTGATTCGGATTACCTGTGCCTGTATCTGCTGGTGCGAATGTAATTCCTTTAATTCTATAATTAACATTATCTCCACCTGCATTTAAGTGTGTAATCACATATTCATTAGTTGCTGTATTTGCTGCGTATATTAATATTGATTTTGGTGGTGCAGATTCTCCAGTAAATGAGAATGTAGCAATATATCCAGATTTAGAAACAGATGCTCCTGAAGTTAAGTGACCTCCGTTTCCAGTAAAATCACTAAAGAATACAGATTCTAAATCCTGCGTTGATCCAAATTCTGCTCTTGCAACATAAGTGTTTCCACCGTTAGCTCCATCAGCTCCACTTGTTCCTGAAGTTCCATCTTCACCTGAAGTTCCATCAGCTCCACTTGTTCCTGAAGTTCCAGCTTCACCCGGTTCACCTTGCTCTCCATTAATACCTGAAGTTCCATCTTCTCCACTTGTTCCTGAAGTTCCATTTATACCAGATGTTCCTGAAGTTCCAGCTTCACCCTGTTCTCCTTGCAATCCGTTAACACCTGAAGTTCCATCGACTCCGCTTGTTCCTGAAGTTCCATCTTTACCAGATGTTCCTGAAGTTCCAGCTTCACCTTGTTCACCTTGCTCACCTTGCTCTCCATTAATACCATTAACACCAGAAGTTCCATCTTCTCCGCTTGTTCCTGAAGTTCCATCTTCACCAGAAGTTCCACTTGTTCCAGTAGTTCCACTAGTTCCTGATGTTCCATTAGCTCCATTTATACCAGATGTTCCTGATTCACCACTAGTTCCGCTTGTTCCAGCTTCACCATTGGCTCCATCAGCTCCACTTGTTCCTGAAGTTCCAGCTTCGCCATTAATTCCGTTTACACCTGAAGTTCCATCTTCACCTGAAGTTCCATCTTCACCACTTGTTCCTGAGGTTCCAGTTTCTCCACTTGTTCCTGAGGTTCCAGATTCTCCACTTGTTCCTGAAGTTCCGTTAGCTCCACTTGTTCCTGAAGTTCCTGAAGTTCCAGCTTCACCATCAGCTCCGGCTGCTCCATCAGCTCCATTAACACCATCTTGTCCATTAGCTCCACTTGTTCCTGAAGTTCCATTAACTCCACTAGTTCCAGCAGCTCCATCAGCTCCGGCTGCTCCATCAGCACCATCTTTACCTGAAGTTCCACTAGTTCCATTAGCACCTTTTAATGAAGCTAACCATTCAGCTTCAGTACCTCTAAATCCAGCATTTTCTGCTATTGTATATGCACTTAATCCATCAGCTCCATCATCACCAGCTTCTCCATCAACACCACTTGTTCCTGAAGTTCCAGTAGGACCACTCGGCCCCTGGTCTCCATCAACACCACTTGTTCCTGAAGTTCCACTAGTTCCATTAGCACCATCTCTACCTGAAGTTCCACTAGTTCCATTAGCACCATCTCTACCTGAAGTTCCATCTTCACCATCAGCTCCGGCTGCTCCATTAGCACCATCACGTCCACTTGTTCCATCAACACCACTTGTTCCATTATCACCTTTTAATGAAGCTAACCATGCATCTTCAGTACCTTTAAATCCAGCATTTACGGCTATTGTAAATGCACTTAATCCCTGTGCTCCATCAGCACCTGCGGGACCGTCAGCTCCAGTTGGTCCATCAACACCTGAAGTTCCACTTGTTCCATCAATACCATTGATAATACCGTCGGCATCTAAAACTGGAATCGCAACTGTAACTTTATCACCGTCTGTAGAAACAGTTCCACCTCCGACGAATACAATTTCTTTAGCCTCGGTTGCATTTACAATAACTGAGTTATTAGAATATACATCAAGTGTTAAACCTAATACCTCACCGGCATTAAATTTTAAATCTTCACTTTCTGATCTTGCATTACCTAATGGTTGAACTGTTAATTGTAAACCATCTCCATATTCTTCATTACCAGCACCTAAATCACTAATATTAACTCTGGTAAAAGAGATTACTTTATATGATGCATATTCTGTAGGATTGTTTACATTGGTTAATGTAATATCTAATCTACTGCCCTCATTATTAAACCTCTCTATTAAGGTTCTTTCTAATAAAGCATTTCTTAAGCCGTTTTCAGCAGTGTTATTAAATATAATTTTATTAATAAATGATGGCGAGTCAGAACTAAGAACTAGTTCTCCAGATCCCGGAAGATCTGTATTGCCATTAAATGATTTAATTTTGTATATTACATTTGGAGTTACAAACCTACCAGGAACAGTACCATCAAGTAATGTATCTCCTTGGTTTGATAACCTAGCCAATCTAAGTTTAGTAAATTCTATTCTCTTTTCAAAACCAACACCACCAGTATTAGTAAGAACTGCAGTTAAATCTAAATCACCAGCAGCGATGTTTGATGTTTCAGCACCTGATAGATTAATTTGAAATTGTCCGGCATTATCACCAGTACCCACAATTAATTCTCCAGTTTGTCTTGATGCAGTTTTTACATTATTACCGTTTGAATCTGTTATAGTAATTTCTAAATTATCTACAGTATTTAAATCTACTTGCTGTCCTATGTAACCTTTATGTATGGTTAATAGAAACGATTGTGATTGTCCCCTTACTACAGATTTGATCTCTGGTGAAACTAAAAAGTAGTCTTGTCTTTTTACAGTTGGCATATTTTAAAATGTTTTTTTCTTTTTTTATATATCAAAATCATTTAATCAAGCATTCAAAAACTAAAGTCTTGTTTTAATCTATTGTATATATTATGTTGAATTATAGCTATAGAATTATTTTCTATTCGCACATTGTTGTCACATTTGACTTTAAATATTATACGGTTTGAGTCCTTTTTAATTAACTCGTCAATATGTTTAAAGTAATTTTCTTCATTAAACTCTTCTACACTGAGCCTTTCTATTTTAAAATCTTTCCAAGAGTCAACAAAATATTTCATTGGCTTTGTAAAATAATATGAGTGTAGCATATTATCTGGTGTTTGAATAAAAACAAAACCATCAGCTAAGAAATAAGGCTTATGAGGTACGTATGAAATTGAAAGGCCTAAATCTATATCTCTCCAAATATTTCTTATCTTTCCATGTAGCTCTTCATATTTATCAATTGCTAAATCACAGAGTCGATCCATAACATCATCTCGTTCTATGTTTGGGTCATCAGAAAATTCTAAAGAAAACGTTTGCCAATCAATCCCTGTTAATTCATAGTTAGAAAGATCTTCATTTGAATGCATTTTTTCAGCATCATATCTATATAAGTAATCTAGTGTATCGTCCACAGTGTTTAATACATAAAAAAGCCGACCAATATTTAATTGGCGGCCTAAGTCTTCTAGCTCTGAAAACATCTTATAAGATTTGTATTCGTAATCTAAAGGACCTTCTAATATCCAAGAAGGTGTTTTAATATTCTTCATGAATTATTTATCCTTTTAAGTGTAGCACTTTATACAGATTACTAGGTCATATTATATTATTTTTCGGTCTGACCTTTTTTAGAATTTTTAGAATTAGTAACAGCAACGGAGTTGTTTGTTGTAAGTCCCCACTGTAAAATAAACCAGCTCATTTCACGCTCGGATGCTTTAACTGAAAGCTTTAAATCTTTTTTAATTAGATTAACTCCCCATTTTATAAATGAAGTCTCTGCCTTCTTTGTAGTCTTATATCTCATATACCACTCAGGGTCATTAACCACATCTTCATATACTTTACCATGTGGTTCTAGTTGCTTATTTACTAATTTAATAAATACTTGTTTTTGTTTATCTCTTTTATTCATAATAATTATACTTATGTTACTTTCTAGATCCTGTTACAATTTCGTCTATAATACCATACTTTAAAGCTTCTTTAGCATTTAACCAAAAATCTCTAGTGGCATCTTTCATTACTTGTTCAGGTTTTTTTCCACAGTAATTTCCAAGCAAGTTAAATAATTCTTTATTAACTTTTTGCCATTCTGCCCAATCAACTTCAGCATCTTGAATATTACCACTAAACCCACCCGAAGACTGGTGTAACATTGTTGTTGAATGTTTAAGTGACATTCTTTTACCTTTGGTTCCCGCTCCTAAAAGAACTGATCCCATGGATGCTGCCATGCCGGTGTTAATTGTTCTAATATCACATTTTATATATTCCATTACATCAACCATAGAAAGACCAGACTTAACAGAGCCTCCTGGTGAATCAATATGCATTGTGATATCTGCATCTGATGTGGTGTCCATAAACATTAATTGTGCTTGTACTACCGTAGACATTTGATCGTTTACTGGACCAGCAACCCATAATAATCTGTCAGCCATCAATCTAGAAAATATATCCATTTGAGTAACTCTCATTTCTCTCTCTTCAAGAATATATGGTGTCATTGAGCCTTCAATATGTTTCGAGTACATATCTACTTTGTTTGATCCAATATTAAATTCGCTTTTAGCAAACCTTTCAAATTCTTTCTCTTTATTATAGTAATTCATTTATTCGTAATTTTTTATAAGTGTTTTAATTAAGCTGCAGGTTTCATATTCTTCTATCTTTAAAAAATATTCACTTGCTTTATTTAGAGATTGTACATAACCAGCTTCTGGTAAATGCATAGCAAATTCGTTTCCTTCGTCATCAATAATTACTGCTAGTAAATCATCTTCTTGATTTCCTTCATAATCCTCTAACACAAACTCAACAATTCTTCTATAGAATATATCGTACTTTGACATTAAGAGCATATCGAAATCCGTTCTTGTTAGAATTGTTGGATCTTTAATGTAAATTTTAGGTGCATTCATTTATCCTATTGTAAAGTAATCCTTAAGAATTGATTTATAATTTACTTCTTTAGATCCTTGTGCATTATCTAATCTTTGTAAATATTCAATACCGGCATCTGATAAAAATACAGAGCCATCTTTATAGTCAATTAAAGGTTTCTTTAAAATAAAAGAACTATCTTTATTTGGTTCTAATGCTACAATATTTTCTGCTAATTCAAAATGTCTTTCGTAAAAATGTAAATTATCAGCATAGTGAAAATATCCACCGAGCTTTAAATCTGGCATATCTTTTAATAAGATCTGATAAATCGATTGCATTAAGAAAGAGAAGAATGGTGCATCAAATGTAAGACCATAAAATATATCATTAGATCTCATTTGAAGTTTCATCATAAGCGTATTCTTTCTAATAAAGAAATTAGCATACATTGTACATACAAAATCTTTGTTGCCTTCAAATTGAAATTTAGGTTGATTAAAGAACATGATAGCCTGTCTACTATTAACATCTTTCTTTAAAGATTCTATAACCCATGAAAATTGTTCGTCATTAATAACAAGAGCACCATAGTTAGAATTAACTTCATTGGTACCTGGGTTAGTTAATGTTGACCACATATTAGAATATTTACCAATATAATCTACATCAGCATCTCTATGTAAATACCATGCCAATTCACCTGCTAAGTATTTCCAATTAAATTTACGTGCTGGAAAATCTGCTATTGGGTATTTTGGATCTATGTCAAAATCAGCTAAAGAAACTTCTCTTACTTTTAAGTCTCTTGGCTGCGACTCTACACCTTCTGAATTAATATGATTAATTATGTCAATAAATGTTTTTGAAAAACTCATTCTTTTATTTTTAGTATAAAGGTTATATGTTTATTTTATAGTTAGTTTACTATTTGTTTTAGTTTTATTTATAGTATAAGTTTTGCCTGTCTTTAATTTTTCATCAAGTATTGCATCGGCAATTAGATCTTCAATATATTTTTGAATTGCTCTCTTTACTGGTCTTGCGCCATATAAAGGGTCATAACCCTCAATTGCTAAAAAGTCTTTTGCTGTTTTTGTAAATTTAAAAGAATAACCTTCTTCTAACATTCTTTCATTAAATTTATTTAATTCAATATCTACAATCTTTAAAATACTATCATGTGACAATTGATTAAATAAAATGATTTGATCTAATCTATTTAAAAACTCAGGGCTAAATTTATTCTTAAGTTCTTTTTTAATGATGGCATCAGTCTTTGCTGCTTCGTTTACAATTTGAGATGTGCTAGAAAATCCAACACCAGTTCCAAAATCCTGTACTTTACGAGCACCAACGTTAGAGGTCATTACAATAATAGTATTTGTAAAATCAACTTCTCTTCCTAGAGAGTCAGTTAATCTACCCTCATCAAGTACTTGTAGGAGTGTATTGAATGTATCTGGGTGAGCTTTCTCAATCTCGTCAAATAGAACTACAGAATAAGGCTTGCGTCTTACAGCCTCTGTTAATTGACCACCATCTTCGTGTCCAACATATCCTGGAGGAGACCCAATTAATCTAGAAACATTAAATTTCTCTTGATATTCTGACATGTCAATTCTAATCATTGCGTCTGGTTCTCCAAACATATATTCAGAAAGAGCCTTTACGGTTTCTGTTTTACCAACTCCAGTTGGCCCTAAAAACATAAAGCTTCCGATTGGTTTATTATGACTAGCAACTCCAGTTCTAGATCTTTTAATAACTTGCGTTAAAGCATCTACTGCGTCGTCTTGTCCAATAATGTTTTCCTTAAGCGTACCTGCCATGGCCTTAATCATCTTCATATCATCGGAACCTAATTTATTAACTGGAATTCCGGTTTGCATAGAGATCGTCTCAAGTATGTCATCAAGTGTTACCTTTCTACGTTTTAATTTAAGTGACTTTTCCCAAGCCTCAGTTTCAAATAAAATTTTTGATTCAATTTTTAATTGGTCATCTCTCAATCTAGCAGCCAATTCATAATCTTGCTTTTCAACAGCAAGTCCTTTTTCAAGTCTAACTTTTTCTGAATCCTTTTCTAAATCTTTTATTTTTGCAGGCATTTTAACTTCCATCAAATGTGTTCTAGCTCCAGACTCATCTAATAAGTCAATTGCTTTATCTGGCAATTCACGCTGCTTAATATAACGTTCACTTAATTTTACACAAGCTTCAATAGCCTCATCTGAATATTCTACTGAATGGTGCTCTTCATAAGCCGTTTTAATTCTTGAAAGAATTTCTATTGCATCTTTAGTTGACGGTGGATCTATAAATACTTCTTGAAATCTACGAGTTAATGCTCCATCATCTTCAATGTTTTCTCTATATTCATCTAGAGTTGTAGCTCCAATACATTGTACTTGGCCTCTTGCTAAAGCTGGCTTAAGAATATTTGAAGCATCTAATGCTCCACTAACTCCGCCGGCTCCTACGATCGTATGAATCTCATCAATAAAGACAATAACATTATCAGATCTCTTTAATTCATCTACAATGTTTTTCATTCTCTCTTCAAACTCTCCACGGTATTTTGTACCGGCTACAATTGTAGTCATATTAATAGAGATAACTCTTTTATTAAGAAGTACCCTAGCAACTTTCTTGCTTACAATTCTCTGGGCAATAGCTTCCACAATTGCAGTTTTACCCACACCTGGATCTCCTAATATAATTGGATTGTTCTTTTTTCTACGAGCTAAGATTTGGCATATTCTATAGATCTCTTTATCTCTTCCGATAATTGGATCTAATTTACCTTCTGTAGCCTGAGCTGTTAAGTCTTCTCCAAATTCATCTAAGAATGGAGTTGCCTTTTTCTTTCCAGAACCTTTTCTACCTTTTTCGTTTTCGTAACCGTCTGCTGCTAATGACATATATTGTATGCTTGTTTTAAATATTTATGTATGTTATATGTATTAATCTTATTTAGTTTACTATATTATCAGCGGCATAAGCACCTGGAAGTAGATCGGGCTTACATCTTGCTTTAAAACCTAAAGATTCTACATAACCAACCGCAGCACTAACTAGTTTATTAGACTTTTTAGCTGGATTTGTGTTGTAATCTAAATCGATTGTTGAAATTTCTATGCCGTGGTCTCTTAAATAGAGAGCAACATCACATGAGAACTCAGTTTCTTTCCAAAGCCTAGTCCACATGTCAGTAATTTTAGACATTCTTTTCTTTTGGTAAATGACATGGCAACCGGAATCTGATATATGGAATACTAAAGTTGTAGCATATATAGTTTCCGTAGCTTTATTTTGACTATCACAGCCTAAATAAAGTTTAACATCTAGATCTTTGTGTAATAATAGGTAATCTTTTACGTACGGAGCTAATTCGAATCCTGGCCTTCCTGTTAATTTCTGGAATTTCATTATAAGTTGTTTATCTCGCTAATTTTTTCAGGCGTTAAAGCCTCTAAAAACTTAACAAATAACTTAATACAATTTTTTACATCCTTTTTATGCGCCATTTCTACTGTAGTATGCATATATTTTAGTGGAGTTGCGAGAATGGCAGTTGGAGTATTCTCCATAAAGAAAGCCATTGTGTCATTTCCATAAGAACCAACAGTTAGTTGTACTGGTATTTTATTGTCTAATGCAACCTCTCTTAGCATGTGATTAATATCCCTATGATTCTGTGCTGTATATTCTAAACAAGGTCCTTCTCCACCTTTATTATCACCATCTTTGGCTTTATTAATTTTTGGTGTATTGGTATTATGGCAAACATCATGTACTAAAGCTAAATCTGCTTGTAAATGTTTAGCAATTTTTTTAGCTCCATGTAAACCAACCTCTTCTTGTACTGAATTTACTACATACAAGTCATAAGGTAAACCAACACCCTTCTCGTATATTTTTCTTAAAGCTTCTGCAATAATGTAGCCTCCAATTTTATTATCCAAAGATCTTCCTACATAATAGTCTCCAATCTCTTCTAATTTAGTGTCAAAGGTTACAAGATTACCAATTTCAACTCCAGCTGCTAGAACTTCTTTTTTATCGTTAAGTCCAGTATCAATCCAAAGCTCTTCTTGCTCATATCCTTTTTCAACATAAGATTTTCTGGTATGAATTGCTGGCCAACCAAAAAGACCTCTTACTTTAGTTCCAGTGTGAGTGTGAATCATTACAGTCTTTGAAGGTGCAATCATGTTATCACTACCACCATGTCTTTTAACTCTAATCATTCCACTGTCTTCAATATATGTAATAATCCAAGCGATCTCATCACAGTGAGCCTCGATAACAACTTTATTTGCACTCTTTCTACTACCGGTTCTGCCCTTTAAAACTCCATAGCTAGTACCATACGCATCTTGTTTTAAAAAATCACAATAAGGTTTAATATAATCTGACCATATTGTTTGTCCTTCGGTTTCTTGTGCTACTGGAGCGTATGCGTTTAGGTAATCGTATAAAAATTGTTTATTCTTCTTCATATTAAAAGTTTGTATTTGTTTTATTATCTTTATATTTGTTATGATAATCTGTAATTTTTTCTACGGCTTCTTCGGCAGTATCTACAACTCTAAATAAATCAAAGTCTTCTTGGCTAATTGCACCATTAGTCCATAAAGTATCTTGCATCCAATCTACTAAACCACTCCAGTATTTTTTACCTACAAGGACTATTGGGTATTTTACATTATGTCCACATTGAGCAAGAGTAATGGCTTCAAACAATTCATCAAGTGTTCCAACACCACCTGGAAATATTACAAACCCTTGTGAGTATTTTAGAAACATTACTTTACGAGTAAAGAAATATCTATTCTCTACTCCAAGATCTACATATTCATTCATACTAGCCTCGAACGGTAATTCAATACCAACACCAATACTTTTTCCACCTGCATTATGAGCACCTTTGTTAGCAGCCTCCATAATACCAGGCCCTCCTCCGGTGATAACTCCAAATCCAGCTTCAACTAGAAGTGTACCTAGCTTTTCTGCATCTTTATATACAGGATTAGTACTTAAGGTTCTTGCACTACCAAATACAGAAATACAAGGCCCTTTTAATTCATTAAATGTATCAAACCCCTTTGTGAATTCTCCTTGAATTCTTAGGATTTGCCAAGCGTCTTCTGCTTTATTTCTTTGCGAGCTCATATAATTTAAGATTGTGGTGATTCTGAATGTTCTTCATATAGTTCTTTTACAAGAGCTATAAATGCTGTCTTGGTATCTTTCTCTTCTCTAACATCTGTCTTTAAATGTGAGGTATCATATTTCTCATGCATAAATGGTCCAAAATAAAAATCATCTACATTTGCATTTGCGCCGTATGATAGTGTCCATATCATATACTCGCGCTCTAAAGTTTCTAAATCTAATTTCATAATTAAAATATTATATTATTAAAATAACATGGTAAGATAATAAGCTAACTTATATCCTATAAATGCTCCAAGTGCTGTTGGAACTGGGAAGACAATAAACTTACCAAGGCTTGTGACATATTTAGGTCGATTAACTACTCTTCCTAAAAAGAAATAATAAATCATATAACCTAATAGAACTAAAATATCTACTCGCTCTGCAATAAAGACTACTAAGATTGCGCCAAGTAGGCCAAATACAAAATTATCTATAATTGCACTAGAAAGTTCAGAAGTGCTTGTTTGTCTAAACTCTTGTTGTATCTTTTTTAAACTCATATTAATTGCTTAAAGGTGCTTTAATGCTTGGGTGGTATTTATAGTCATGTACTTCATAATCAAACTCACCATCTAATATATTTATATTCTTAAATGAAACTGTAGGCAAATCATAAATTTCTCTAGAAATCTGTTCCATTGCCTGATCAACGTGGTTTGAATATAAATGAACATCACCTAAATTACCAATCAATTGATCTGGAATCATATCGACTTCTTCTGCGATCAAACAAAGTAATGCCGCATAACTTGCAATATTAAATGGAAGACCTAAGAAAGTATCTACAGATCTTTGGTTCCACATTAATGAAAGATATTTACCATCTCTTACGTAACACTGAAATCCATAGTGACAAGGTGGCAAAGCCATAGTTGGTAAATCTCCTACATTCCAAGCACTCACCATCAAACGTCTTGAGTCTGGGTTTGTTCTTATCTCGCTTATTAGGTCTTGTATCTGATCAATACTAACAGCATCCGTTCCCCAAAGTCTCCATTGCTTACCATAGATAGGCCCTAACTCACCCCACTTCTGAGCAAACCCATTATCGGTTTTGATTTTGTTGATAAATTCATCTTGACTGGGTAAAGATGATTGAATTCCGGGCATTGGCGAAAATGTACTCTTAAATGCTTTATAGGCATCACCATTCCAAATGTTACATCCGTTGTCCACCAAATACTTGATGTTGGTATCTCCTTTTAAGAACCACTTTAATTCAGTCATCATTGTTTTGACTGCCATCTTCTTTGTGGTTAGTAGAGGAAACCCCTGTTTCATATCATGTCTAATCTGTCTACCAAAAATAGAATGGGTTCCAGTGCCGGTACGATCTGCCTTCTTATTTGAATTATGCAAGAGTGAACCTAATAGTCCACGGTATTGTTCTTCTATACTACTCATTTATGAATACATTGCAATTGTCTCTTCGTCTAATTCAACTTCTTCACCCTCTTCAAAATTCTCAGGGTTTCCGTATTCCATAATTGCAGCATAGATAGCAATATGTTTTGGATCTTCTAAATCGCTTTGATTAAAACCATCCTCTTCTAAAATATAGAATTCAGAACCGTTGTCATCTTCAGAAAATCTAAATGTAACCTCTTCTCCTTCAAAATTAAATGTACCCTCATACGTTGTTTGTTGATATCTAATGTAGGGTGAATCTTTAACTGTAAATTTCATAATTATTTGTTTTTAAAATATTTTGCTAATATGTGTGCGGACTTATAGTTAGTGGCTAGTGGAACTTCATGAACATCACAAAGTCTCATTAACATACTAATATCTACATCATGTGGATGCTTGTCTAAAGGGTCTCTAAAAAAGATCACTCCATCTATTTCACCACGAGTTACCATTGCTCCAATTTCTGCATCACCACCCATCGGGCCACTTGCTACCAATTGAACCTTTAATCCAGCATGTTGAATCATAGTTCCAGTGGTTCCAGTTCCTACAAGCTCGACCGAGTCCCTTTTAAAGAAGTCCATTCGCTTCATTACAAAGGCAACCATGTCGGCCTTTTTTCCATCATGAGCTATAAGTGCTAACTTCATTCTATTTCATTTTTATATTTGTAGTTCTCATTGTGCAGTAGCTACAAAGAACTTTATCTACATTAGAGTCTACCATGACAATTTCAGTGCAGCCGCCGCTCGGTGCAAATTGACCCCACTTAGATTCATCTGGATTTGAGTTCATGCACTTCATTGGAGTTAAGCTTCTGTCTTTACTACTCCTTAGTTTACTTTTCTTCATTCTTAATTCTATTTATTATTATACTAGCCTACTGCTCAAAGTTTCAAAGTCTTCTAGTTACTTAAGGGGATTTTGGAACTTTTTTTGCAGGGGAATTTTGCCACTCTCGCCTCGCGGGGAATTTTATTGCCACTGGCCCCAGAGTACCCAAAGTACCAGACTCCCCTAAAGTACCGGATGGCAAGACTGGCCTAACCCTCAGGCCCCCTCTTTTCGAAGGGGGAAGTAAGGACTTCGGCAGGCCGAGACTTTAAGACTCCAATCTCTCTCTTTAATACTCTCAGCTCTCTAAGCACTCTAAGCACTCTAAGCAATCTAAGTAATCTGCATAAGATGAACTAGGAGTACCCAAGAGCGAGCGCGCGACCCCTGGAGCTACTGAAAAAGGGGGCCCCAAATTTTCTGCGCTGGCCTACATCGGGCCCTACCGCGAATTCCCCCGGGGACTCAATTTTTCTGGCCGAGGCGACATTTTTCTGTCTGGCCTCTAGTCGAGGCCGACTCCGGGCCCCTCTCTCTAATACTAAGGCCCATTCTTTTGGGTAACTAAGAGGAATGTGAGTGCTTGGAGTGCTTGCGGGCCCTGGAGCGGCTTCCGTGGACTGTGACAGTTTACGCGGGAATACGACTCGCGTCATAGCAAAAGGCCTTATAGTACTTTTCTTAACCCTTACTCGGCGTTTTTGCCGGAATGGCTTAAATGGCAAATTACTCAAATTACTCAGATTGCTCAAAGTCGACTCTTAACCTCATCTTTCCCCCTGTCCCATAGTTGTATGCAAGCCCTAATAGAGTGTTTCACGCGGATTGGCCAAATTTGCCGAAATGGCCAGATTGGTCAGATTGCTCGAAGTGCTCTAATTGCTCAAAGTGTCCGGAGTGTCCAGTTGGCCTAAAGGCAGTAGAGTGCCAGTAGGTGGCAGGGGCCCTAGGCCTATGGAGCCTTTGGTTCTCTACTCTTCTAGCCTTCTATACTCTTCTATTGGCTGAAGTTGCCAGTTAGCTCAATTAGCCCCAGTTGATTACTTTTAGTATCGTGGCAGTTTGGCCTCTGGGCGCGACTTGCCATTTGGGCCATATAGCGGCTATATAGCGCGTCTCTGGGGGCCTATATGGAGCCTATATGGAGTGGTGCCATATTGTCGCGCTCTGGGGCCCCATTTTGTCGCTTCCCAGGGGCCTCCATATTGTCGCGCTCTGGAGGCCGCTTTCTGGTGGGCCCCCAATTAGGCCTCCTGAGGCACTTCTACAGTAATCAATTTTTTCGTGTTTTGGACAAAGGCCATACTGGCCCATGATGTAGCTCCAACAGACTTATACTGTTCCATGTCCATAAGGTTAGTGTTACTGTACATTGAATTTATAGTACCTACCGTTAGATTGGCCAGTATGGATTCGTCGATCAGTTTAACCTTTTTACCAGTTCGGCTAAATATAGTTAAATAGTAGTCGCTTCCTTCTGGGCAGAATTGCACCGTCTGTAGTGCACC
>Ga0181399_1000320_pt1 | contig 17966 bp, 23 predicted proteins | sample 22SPOviralmetaG_FD_130128 | JGI IMG/M metagenome (GOLD analysis project Ga0181399, IMG submission 130128) | Marine viral communities from the oligotrophic San Pedro Time Series (SPOT) site, San Pedro Channel, CA, USA - 22 SPOT_SRF_2011-05-21 | ecosystem: Environmental > Aquatic > Marine > Strait...
GCCAGGGAGTTTGTCCGTTGATAATTGATTGTCGTCTCCATCAACAACCACTGTTCCAAGTTCGGTCTCAGGGTTTGTATCACCATTTTCCTGTGAGGCACCGTTTGGCGCTGCAGGCTCAAGGACTGTAACTGTAGCTCCTGTATCAAAATCGCCAGCATTAAGGGATATTGGGCCTCCGGGTCTCGTGCCAGCATCGAAATCACCTGCGTCACTGTCAAATCCACCATTACTTGTGTTGTCAGTAAACTCTCCAGCATCAGCAAAGACAGTATCAGGAATTAGAGTCTGCAATTCTGGGAAAATTCCATCTTCAGATCCTATCTTCTGCCCTGAGCTGTCTAATGCTTCAAAAGAAATAGCTACTGTTGTTGTTACTGTAGTGTCAGTTGGCACAAAAGTAAGATTATTGCTATTGATGTCTGCAATTGTAATTACATCGCCAATTACAACAGCAACACCATTTAACAGTAATATGCCACCGGTCGGAATCGCTGTTATTTTAATTGAAGTTGCTGTTTCTGGCGATTTTAAATCGTTAGTAGTTACAGGGGCTGTGGTTTCTACTTTTTTAAAAGTATTATAATTAAAGGGACTAGCCTCTGTTACTCCAGGAGCTGTCTCAATAGATCCAACATTGAAACAGTCAAACGAACATAATAAATTTTCAGAATCAAAGACCCAGTTAGAAGATGCGGCTCTTAATTTAAAACGTTTTTGTAAACTTTTTAAGCTTAAAGTAATAGGATAATAAGGATAATAACCAAAGATCTCAGCTCGAGTGCCTTTTTCTGTAATCCTGAAGCCAAAATTATCACTGGTTATCTTTTTTACTTGATTAGTGGCATATTGACATAAAATGCTTTCATATTTTGCCAGCTCTTTATTGGTGTCAGGGGTTGTGACAACGTTACCAATTACCTTGGTCTTCAGTGGAGCCAGCTTGAAAGGCAATTGTACAATTTTATCGGTAGATGTACCGTTACCAAGCCATGAGACAGGTACTAAAGCACCTTCAAACTGGGAGTTAGTGATATTAATTTCTTTTTTGCAAACTAATTCTAAATCTTTAAACTCCTGTCTTGTTCCATTTGCAGTTGTAGCTAAAATAATATTACCATTCCCGTCTCTTTGCACTTTGATGCGATCCTCTTCAGGTGCATTGCGACTACCTGTAGACGAATAATTAACTCGTGTATAATTATTGAATCCATTTTGTTCGTCAACAAATATTTCGGTTTCCGTGGTATAACTGTCTGAATAATCATAAGTCGTTGTAGTAGTAGAAGCTAATTGCAAATTAAAAGACGACGTTACGTTCCTAGTTGTTGACTCACTATGACTCGTCAGTAACGTATCGCCATCAACGAGTTGATCAAAATACTTACCGGTTACTGTCCGAACACTTGTAAAATCAAGCGAGCTTATCAACTGATATCTTAATTTATCCAAGTATGGACTTTGCCTGTATGCTGCTTGCAAATCATTAATAGCTTTAGTTGCATTTTCTGTAATACTGGGATGAATATATCTCAAAGTTGTTTTCCTTATTAATTCACCGGCTTCGCCGTATTCATTTGTGGTTGTACTCCAACTTGAATAACCGTAAACGTATGTATAGTTATCAATAAACTCTTTTCCTTCTTTTGCGAAGATTTCTGCTGCCTCTAAGATGTTTTTAGCAGCCTCATAATATTGCGTGCCAACGCAATTGTAGTATTCAATTGCATTTTGAACTGCTTCGCCCTCATCTGTTTCTTCAGTGTTAATAATTTCGTCGCCAGAGATCGTATAAACAGTGGTCCTGGGACGAGCAGAGTAATCGTGACCTAGTTTTAAAGCCTGGTTGGCTTTACCTAGAAATGCCTTGGCTCTTTCGATCTCATTATTAGTAAGTTCAACATATTTATTGACAACTGCAGTAAACATACTGCCTGCATATACCATTGCAGAGTTGTATTCAAAATCATATTCAAAATCTACTTGGTTGCCAGGACCGTTGTAGCTGACATAGCGCCCACTTGTGCTAGTTTCAGTGAAATCCTTGCTGATTCCTCTAGCTCCGCCTGAAGCGGTATATGAAAAATCAATACCTTGAGAGCTTCCATCATCACCGCCAGTAATAGATCCACAGCCTGGAACAGCCTCGTCACCGGCTTCGCCAGTAGAGGAACCTTTAAAAATCCTAAAAAAGGTAGCCGTTTTTTCAATGTCAGGTATTTTGACAGTCTTTGTTGTTTCTGAACTTATGAATGGAGGAGGCTTTCCAGCAAGAGTGTAAGGATCTAAGGGTGGTGCATTTGGATCGGGTTCTGCCGCTACAGTGTATGGGATATTTACGCTGCTCTCAACAATTATGGCACTCGGAAGGTCTTCTATTGCGCCGCCGATGCTTTCAACATTAATAGCACTGTGGACATCAAAACATTTTAACTTAGCACTCTTTAAGTTGGCTCCAAGTCCATCATCGCCGAATTCATCTAAAGATTGAATGTTACCCCATGCATCTTGAAATATAACTGTACCGTCTATCTCAAGAAGAGTCTGCAATGCAGACAAATTAAAGTCATCAATAACAAAAGAATCAAGCGTAGAACTTGGTATAAAATCTTCTATCAATTCTTTTATTTCGTCTTTGTAATGTTCTGGTCGTGAACCTAAATATGCTAGTGAACACCCAACCTCTAATGTGGTCAAGCGTTGCTGAAGGTCCATCGTAGAGTTAAGTATATAAACTTGCCCTCTAGGCACTTTTGCAAAGTTTCCATTGCTTAACTTTGCATAGATAGCTACCTTAGAACCTAAAGGGAATTTTGTTTTATTAAAATCTAAAATCGATGGGTCACCGCCTAGTACAATTGAACCTTTTGTCGTAATAATATTTGTAGAATATGCAGAATCGTCTGACAGATTGCCTTCTATTAAATAATTGCTGTAATCTTCTCCATTGATATAAATTTTAATCCTAGCTGTTGTGTTTACAAGTGTCATTTATACCTCCGTTAATCCGAAGCTAAGTATATAAAGTTCGTTCAAATTGCCAACTAAAGAAATTGTCGGAGGACTAGTAAAAAACGCCTTAGTCGTAATTGACGGAATATTACTATTTGCAGTTTTTTGTTGCAACAAATTATCGACGATATTAACAGTAGCTGTATTTAATGAAGAAGCCCTTGCAAGATCCCAGGCCGTAAAGATTGTATTTAATGTTGCTATCTGTGCTGGTGTTGCATATGCGGCAATTGCCCAAATATTGCGTTGGCGGCGAGCTGGACCTTGTGCGAAACCTAATCCAATCTGGCTAAACTCTAAACTAGCCTGACCAAGGATAGAGCTTGGCAGATCGTCCCCTGAGAAGTCTGTAAAGGCTACAGAGTCGCTTCCGTAGCTAATAGTGATGCTTCCAGCCATCCTTAGATCCTCCGGCCGTTACGGAGCCGCATACGGGCCACATTCGTCATGATCTTCGACGCATCTGTGACAGGTTGCTGGCTTTGAATCGTCACGTTGTTTGTAATGCGTTGATTGCCACCAGATCCAGTCAAAGCAGCGGTCATTTGCTTGACTAGGTTGCCGGAAACTCCTTCTGAAGTTGTATTAGAAGCTAGGCTTTGTTTCGGCTTAATACCAGATGAAGCAGATTGAATTTTTTCACTGGAGCTTGCTGAGATAAAGTCACTAACAAGGCTCGCTGGAATAACAGTACCAGAAGTAGGAGCAGTCCACTTCATATTTCTCGCCGCAGGAAGCATACTAAACTTGCCGGAGTTACTTAAGAATCCTTCTCGACCACCACCATCATTAACTGTATATTGCTTACCACTAGTAACAGGACCGCCCATAGCACGAGCAGGAGCACTTGAAAGTACGATTCGCTGTAACTTGCCAGCCTCAGTTACTGATGCCTTCAGGAAACCAACAATTTTATTTGCTTCACCGGCTCCGCCAGACATAGTGTCCTTAACTGCTTCCATTACAGTCTTTAAACCATCGCCTGCACCTTCGGCATTATCCAGGGCATTTGCTATGTCTTTAGCTCCCTCGACGCCTTTGTCTAAAGATGTACCTTGCAGTGCTTCCGCAGTGTCCTGGCTCTGTGTAGCAGCTTTACCTATAGCAGTACCGTAATCGCCAGCAAGCTTGATCAGCTTTTTTTGTTTTCCTTCTGCGTCTTTAAGGCTAACAAGTTGGACATCAAGTTTATTCGCCACGCCTTGAGCACTGCTTGAAAGTTTTTCATCCAAACCTTGGTTAATTAGCTTTTGATCTTTTGTTGCTTTTTGAATTCCAAGCAGTTCCTTTTCTATCACGAATTGTTTATTTAATCCCTGTATGATTAATCCTTGCTGGTTAGCTGCCTCGTTTAAGGCTGATGCCAGTCCAGATTTGCCTTCGGCTTGTGCAACTTTGGCTGCACTTCTCAATCTCAACTGTTCAATCCTAGCCTGACTTGTAGCAATTTTGTTCTGTGTAGTAAGCTTTAAAACAGCGATGCGATTTTCAATTTCATTAGTAAGAGCTTGTGCCTTAAGTTGTCTTTCAATAATTCTCCTTCTCTTTGCACTTCCAACCTCAAGACCCTTGAGTTCTCGGCTTGCAATTTCATCAATTAATCCATTTGCTGCTTGTAACCCAGAAACGAATGTACCGCTGATGCCATCAAAAGCACCTTTCAATCTACTCGAACTTTGTAAGATTACGTCTACTTGCCCATCTACCTCAGCGATACCCGCCTTAAATGCGTCGATGACTGCATTTCGTGCGTCAACCCCTAACTGAGCTTGTTTTTGTGTTTCTGTTGCAACTACATTAGTTAGCTTGCGTTGTAAAGCAATTTCTTCTTCATTGAGTTTACCTCTTTTAGCAAGTATCGCAAGGTCGTCTTTTGCTAATTTTGTTCTTTGTTCAGAGGCTACAACTTCGGCTGCAATATTGGACGCAGCAATTAAAGATGCTGCGTTAGCTTCCTTGCCATATTTTTTGATTGCTTCTGTCTGTGCCTCAATTAAATCAGTATTAATTTCTTCGTTTAGCTGTTTCTGCGCTTTTTGCAATTGCTCTACAGAAGCCTTTGCTTTTTCATTTGCATCGCCACTTCTAATTCTTGCTGCAATCTCATCTTGCAGAGCTTTTTGAGAGGCTTCAGCCAGCTTGCCTTTTTCCTCAAGCTGTACATTTTCCGCTTTTAATTTATCGATTACAGCCTGATTTACCTTCTCTCTACCTTTTTCTGTAGCAATTAACTGTTTATTCTCAGCAATTCGCTCTTTTACGCTTGAAGAGACAGCTTTATATGCACCACCTAATATCTCTAGATTTTTTGATCCCTTAGCGAAACGACTAAAATCAATTGTACCAATTTCGCCACCAAGGCCTTTTGCTGTGTTTGTAACCGTAGAAAGTCCTTTGTTAAATTTTTCAGTCTGTTTTATTAATTCCCTGCCTCTGCCAGATTTTTGCAATTCTTCATTTGCCTTGGCCGCCGTTGCCGCGGATGCCGCGGCTGTTGTAAGACCAATAGCCAACAAAGCGACACCGCCAGTAGCGACAGTGGCTGCAGCAACGCCTGCTGCAATAATTGAGACAGTAAATGCGGTGTAAAAGGCACCAGCCGTTTCAGCTGATTTTGACGACTGTTCAATACTTTGTGTGGTTTTTTTTACAAGTTGTGGTGTTTTTTTTGTTTCGGTGGCAACTTTCTTGAGTCCATCACTAAGGGCATCAAAAGAACCTGAATATGCTGTTTCAATTTCCTTGGCACCTTTAGCGCTTGCCGTAAATGCATTAACGATTGCTCCAATTCCTGCTGCAATAGCAAGGAATGGCATAGCTTTTTTAAGTGCTCTTAATCCTACCGCTAGCCTCTTTGCGCTGGCGGTCGACATATTCATACCTAAGGCAGATTGTTTGCCTGCGGTGCCGAGACCCTTAAGTGCGACTGTTGTAAGTGTGACAAGAACTTTAAGCTTGCCAATAAACATGACACCTACAATTGCTGCTTTAAATGCAAGGAAGCCAGCGACTACATGCGCTAAAATTCCAATCAAACCGCCAAAATTAGCATCAAGGCTTAAAATGCCATCCAATAATCCAGTGATGGGAGCTAATAATTGACTAAAGGCTAAAACTAGTTTTAAAGTATTATCAATTAAGGTTCGGGCTGATTTTGCTATTTGATTAAATGTAGTAGCAAGGAAATCAAAGGTTTTAGTCTGTTTAAATTCTTTGATAAATTCAGCGACTGCCAAGCGGATTTCTAAAAACGCTTTAATTGCTGGTTCAATAGTCTTAGCAATGCTTTCAAGGTTTTTCGTCTCAATATTAGATGCTACATTTTGCAGCTGTTGAATTGTAGCTGTACCATTCTTAATTCTTTCTGCTAGCGCATCTACGCCATTTTGCATTTTATTAACAGTCTCAACAAATACATCAGCAGTTATTTTACTGTCAGATATTAACTCATTCAATGCTGCACTACTTACCCCTAATGCATCTGCAAATTGCGTTCTAAATGCACCGTCAAGTTCAGAGATCTGTTGGTTCAATTCTTCTGCCTGGAGCTTCCCTTTACTCAGCACCTGAGCGAATGCCTCTAGCAATCTGCCTGATTGCTCTGTATTTAATCCAAGTGTTTGGCTTCTTGCGCTGATAGCAGCAATAAACTTATCAGAGTCAGCAGCACTTGTGCCTACAGCTTTTAAAGCTGGTATCATTCTTTTATAACTCTTCTCAACTTGCTGTAGAGGAGCACCAAGACGATTGGCTGTGGTTTCTGCTTGCTTGAAAATTCTATTAGCTTCTCCTTGACTGAAACCTACATTTCTGATTGCTAAGTTAAAAGCCTCAAGTTCTTTTGCTCTGCTTACGAATGCGCCGAATGCATTAGTTGCTGATCTAATTGTGCCCGTAACGGCATTGAATGCGTTTTGGGCGAGGGCAACTTTACCTAGAACGCTGAAAAAATTCTTGGCTTTAGGTGTGGTCTGACTAAACCTATCATCTAATTTCTTGATCTCTAATGTTAGCTTCTTGAATTCAGGCGAATTCATTGCTACAGCATTACGCATTTTAACTAATTCACTTCGCTGATTCCTGATTGCATCCAGGCTGCCAGCAGTTGCTCCTTGCAACTTTCTTAGTTTATCTTCTGCAATTTTTACAGCAGCTGAGTATTGTTTCCACTTAGGATTGTTTTGATTCAGTTCGTCTCTAAGTTTTTTGAATGCTTGGATTTGTTTTTTTGTTCTTGCAACAGAATTTTGCTGCCCACCAACTGACTGTAAATATGCTTTATTTGCTTTTCTTATAGCAACTTCTTGTTCGCTTAATTCTTTTGCAATGACTGATCCATTGCTAGTAAAATTATACTCAATATTTATTTTCTTTCCGTTAAAGTCAAGGATTTCTTGAAGAGCCTTTTGACTTCCGTCTTGTAATTGCTTTAAAGCTGCCTGCAGTTCACCAGCGTTTACATCAAACTTTACTGGTACCGTCAGCATTGCTTGATACTAGAATTGGCTAAAATAGTCTGCCAAGAAAAAACCCCGCCGTAGCGGGGCATTTGAGGCTTTTTAAGTTAATATCAAGCGTTAGCGTCGATATCTAAGTTATAGGGGCCGTAACCATTCAGTGTTGCACTGAAGGAAACCACGGAACCAGCTTCCACTGATTCAGAATAGCCTTCGAGGGTGCCGTAACCATAGATGGTCTCGTCAGTTCCGGTTGGTCCGATACGAGCAAACTTAACGCGCAAGCTGTTGTTAACAGTGTTAGCTTCAGCCAAACGCAAGACCTGATAGGCTGCACTCTTAAAGTCAGCAACACCTTCTAATGACAGGCTGAAGGACTTAGTGGTAGCGATGTTAGTGTTATAACCACGGGTTGTGCGGTCATAAGTAATCACATCTTCGCTAGAGGTATCAGTCTCTAGTGATGCGTTGGTCAATCCAAGCAGCTTGAAGGGCTTGTCAGTGGCGGTAGTGCCGTCCATTGCATAAGCTTGGCTTTCGACAGTGAAGATGCCAGTTGCAGTGTCGTATGCAACAGTATCGTTGTCGGCAGCAACATTACCTTCATCACCAAGAGTTGAACTATCAGTCTTGATGAATCCAGTACTAGCACTGCTAAGGCCAGTACCAGTCGTGATACCAGTAAAGGTTAAATCGGTTTGAGCGGAAGCCAGTGGAAGTAAGTAAACCTTATATCCAAAGGCTGCAGAATAATTAGCCATGGGTGAATTTCCAGAATGCTGAAAACTGAGCAAAAATGGGGGATTCACCCCACTATCGTAGGGTTCCTAATGGTCTGGAATACTATTTATTCGCCTGCAGTAAAAATGCCTGCAATAACAAGGTTCTAAGGTAAGGAATCTAAGATTGCAGTTGCGTCTGCATGTAAACCACCATTCTCAGGAATCATAATCATTGTCTGTACACGAGCGCCAAGACCTTTAGAGACTGACAAGGTTTCCATTGTTGTAGCACCATAGAACAAGTGCAAAGCACGCTTGGCGGCAGCGTCTAGATCACTTCCCGTTGACCCGTCCCATACAATCAAAAATACCTTCCAGGTCGTCAGTAAGTCAGAATTATCATTAACATAATCCTTACGACCAACGTCTCCAGAATCATGAATGATGCATTCTAGACCGGTTTGTGATTCTAGCTGTGGAAGAACTTCTCCAGGAGTTAAGATAACAATCGATGGACTTGTGCTTCCGCCAGTAAAACTATAGCTTCCTATGTATGAAGAAAAGCTACTGTCATTAGCTAAGACATTATAGATAATCTGCGGTGTCGTGGCAAAAGTTTGCGCCATCAGAACACGAAAAACCGTGTTTTAGTCTGCCCAATTTAAGGAACTATAGATTAGACAGCCGCCAAGGTGCTTATGAGAAGCCCAGATGCCTCATCTTTAAGCGGAGTCATTGTCATCAGAACTCGATGATTAAAAAGGATTTACCGATCCGACCAAGGATCCATGACTACCTTTTTAATCTAGATGCAATGACAAGAAAAGAAGCGAAACACCTCTGGCGGCAATCGATCAAAGAGGCTTGGTGCAACTGTTGCGCCTATTGCGGAAATCCACCAATCGACGATGCCTCATTAACTCTAGATCACGTTAAGCCTCGAGCTAAGGGTGGTGAAGACAGGACAAGCAATTGTATTCCTGCCTGCAAAAAGTGCAATCACTCAAAGGGAAGTCAAGAATGGGCTGAATGGTTCCGCAATCAAAATTCATACTCAATGGAGCGTGAATACAGGATTAGGGCATGGATGGAAGCTGAGAAAGAGAATATCCCTATTTCGGGAGATGTCTTTGATTGTCAATCTTTTTCGGCGGCAATTATGCAGCAATAGGAACTTCAACTCCTTCTTTTGCGCTATAACGTATAGTCGCTTTTGGCATTGTGACTCTAACAATACCACCTAGGGTTGACTCCATTTCAATTGTCTGCTCAGATACCACATCTTCCATAATTAGCATCCCCTTGACAGAGTTCTGTGTAATTTCTGGTGCTAAAATTATAGCTTTTTCATTTATAAGACCCAGTAAATTAGGAGGATTGCCTGTCGAGGAATTTTTTAGATCTTTGTAGAAGCAATATGCCCATCGAGGGAATAATTGCTGTTCGATAAGTTCCATTGCGGCTGCGCCATAGACTCCTGTTGGAGTATTTCTATCATCAACTGGTTGGTACAAGAAAAAATCTTCCATCTTATGTGGAACTTTTTGCTTCTTAGCGTCTCTATTGGAATTAGCAAATAAAGCACTTAGCAGTGAAACTGGTGCCTCTAATTGATGTAGATAAGATTGCCTTTGCCGCGCTCCGTTTTGATATGCATCGATTACATATTCATAAGGCAAAGAACTATAGTTGTCAAAACTAAATTCATTGTCACCAGGATATAACGACTTTAAATCCCAAAATATTGTTTCAAACGGAGTGATTACACCCCACTCTCCTCTGGTGACTTTCCCACAATATTCTTAGCCTCTTCTTCTTTGCTTACTGGATCAATTGCTTCGCGCTGTTCTTCTCTGTCATAAAGATCTGTCAATTGTTGCACAAGCATTGGATCAAGGTCTAAGGTGTCTTGGATGCTCCACTCATGATTAATTCTAGTCTGTAATAAAATAGTTGCCGCTGCAATCTGACGGCGCTGCATAGACTCGGCCATTCGTGTGGTTGCAAAAGATAACTCCTCTGAATAATCAGTTGAAATAGCTTGAGCTAGCTTAGACTTGTTATTGCCAGACATGGCTTCTGTAATAGCCATATATGCCTTTTCTGGAGTTGTCTTATGAGCTGCTGCTACTTTATTTGCCAAAAGCACTAAAGAAGAAACCCCGTCAGATCCTTGGGTTACATTCTCAACAAAGGACTTTTCTGCAACAGTTAAGTAGCCTTTGCGTTCAATTTCAAAAACACCAATCTGTTCATCACCAATTTTAATAATTTCAGTATTTTTTTTCGGTTGGATAACAAAAGGTAAAACTGCCATGATCAGCTGATAAGCGGCATAGGTTGCCTATCAGAATTTTACATTAGGCAATTCTTGCTTCATAAATACTTCAAAATTACGTCTATAGGTTCCTGTCAGATCAAATTTCTCAACAGGGCCTCCGCCCATTAATACAGCCTTGATCCATGGTCTTGGCGGCATATAGATCTTGACATTTGGATTACCGTATGGATTAATGTAAGCCCCATAGTAAACATAAGCAGCATACTCTTCTGTGTAAATAACCTGAAGACCTTCTGGTGTAACTACAATATTTAAGGAATCCCGCAGATCTCCGGTATCAACAATATCTCCGTCGCCAAAATCCCACTGCCAGACAGGGGCCTCCATGGCTAACCCAAAAGCAATATATAGTTCATTAGCAACAACTGCCAAGGCTTTCGCATGTGCAATCTTTGCGGCAGCTGGAAATTTAGAAGTTAACGTTCTATAATCAGTGAAGTCTGCTGATGACTTTAACTTAATAACACCTTTAATATTGCCGTTCTCTTTTTCTAAGTCATTCATTGACTTAATTAAATTTTTTAATACTACCGCTCCTTTGGACTTTACTTGCTTTCTCGGCATTAGTTTTGAATATCAGAACCTGTCAGCTGAATTTCGACACCACCAATAGCAGGGTAAATAATTTCATCGATTCCATCGCCACCAAATACTCCGCTGGAACGTTGAACAATGGCTTGCATTGTTGGATCGTTACCCAGCTTGAACTCAACTTCGCTACCAGGCAGCAGGAAGAGCTCCTGTGCCGTGATGTTTGAGAAGGTAAGACCACTTAGGTCTCCTAGCCAATTAGAGGCCCCTAGAGGGGCTTTCTGAAGGGCATAGCCTCGATAATAAAACTGATCTCCACTGCCGCCAGGAAGCATTCTTCCTTCTAGCTGTGATGCCAACGGCAATGGCTTGGATCCACTCGTTACGCCGGTATATTGAATTCGTTTGATATAACACTTGACGATATATTCAGTGCCACCAGACTTAACTGGACGGCCATTAGTAATCGTTACAGTGTTTTGCGTCGTGGCCTTAATCCGCCCGTTGTAATATGCCAGTAACGGACTAGCCATGAACACTAAATGACTAGCTTAGATTTCCGAACATTGCCCATATTTCCTGCCTGCTTTCCTTAATTTCTTAATAATTTCTTTAGATTCTGTATCAGTAATTGATTTTGCAGCTTTTTCCATTAGTTTCAAAAGTTTCTTCCGCTGCTTAGTCATGCCCACTCGTATTACTGTCCCAAATGGTACCCCAGTATTCCGGTCTGTCTAGGTATATTGATTATGCGAACATTCTTCGCGTTAGTCCCTTTTTTAAATTTGTAATGATTAAAACCACTCTTGCCATCGCTGCAGTGGCCGCCCTGGCACCTGCTGGTGCTATCGCTGGTCCCTACGCCAACGTGGAGGCCAATTCAGGTTTCTCTGGCTCAAATTATGCAGGAACCGCGACAGATCTTCATCTGGGTTACGAAGGCAGCATCGGTGAATCCGGTAGCTGGTATGCCCAAGGTGGCGCTGGCATCATTTCTATTGATGACGGCCCAACCGAAACCGTCCCTACAGGCAAAGTAGGCATTGGTGTTAACGCTTCTGAAAACCTTAACCTCTACGGCGAAGTCAGTTTTGCCGGCGGTGTTGATGGTGCTGACACCAGCTACGGAACAAAAGTTGGCGTGAAGTACAGCTTCTGATCTTCATTGCAAAAAGAAGGGGCTAACCAGTTAATCTGGCTAGCCCTTTTTTTATGCCTTGAGTTTTTTATCACTCATTGCTTGCTTAAATCGCACAAACGATAAAGCTTCTTCTTTTTTCTTTTTATTTAGTTTTTTTTGGATTAACAGGAGTTCAGACATTTTTTTGTCCCTCCCATTTGTATTCCTTGCCTCGATATTGGAAATTGTCGAGACCATTTTTACTTAAAGATACCTTCCAGTCCTTAGACTTTGCATTGATATCTTTGGTGTCATATTTGACACCCCTGTATGTTGCGATAGACATGATGAAAGCTCCGCTTGCAGTGAATTTTACACTAAAAGCGCGTTCCTTCAGTCAACGTGTGCGTTCCAGTCGCAATCTGATGCTTTCTTTAGTTCCGTGACTATTTCCTCTTTTACAAGGTCAGTCAGATCCGGTTGGATCCATACACGGCCAATGACATCTTTAGCCTGCGAACAGGTGATGCTAGATGCAATCAAGAATTCCAACATGGAATGAACGTTCCGTTCCGCGTTGTCTTACTTCCGCCTCCGAAAGGAGGTGAACGTACTCTAGTCTACCCTATGCTTGGCTTTCGTGCTGGATTATTTCTTTCATTGCCTGCTCTAACGTCTCCGCAAAGCCTTCAACATTATGACCAGCACCGTAATCCACTAGCCAATAGTAATACTTGGCATGTTTAACGATCTCAATCTTTACTGTTGTCATCCTGAAAGCTAATAAAAAATATGGCGTTCAGTATCAGTATACTCATAGCCAGTAAGATTGGATTCATTGTCTTACTTTTGCTCTTGCTTATACTTAGTGACGCCTTTTTTCTTTAAGTATTTTTCTGAGTTTAATTCTGTGACAAGAGTCATCCCAGACTTAATGAAGTCTTTACTCTTATCCACTGGTGAATTACCCATTTTTACTTCTTTGTACCTTTTTTAGGTGGACGCCCTTTCTTTGTTCCGTATGTTCCTTTACCTTGTGGCATTAGAAGACTCCAGGAAAGATTTGACCTGTTACGGCATAGGCTCCCAATGCAGCAACGATACCAAGCATCGCTAGGCGACCGTTTAGCTTTTCCGCATTTTCCATCTTGAGTAAAATCAAATCTTGCTATTTTGCCAAAAAAAAGACCCTTTTTAGGGGGCCTTTGGTCTCTTCCTTTTTAAAGGTAGCTTCTATTCCGTGTCCGTCAACCCTGGCTTTAAATCTTCTGGCGACATCGACGGCTCAAATGGATCTCTCGTTTGGTTTTTGATTACGATGAACGCATCTTTATTGTATTTTCGTACACCGTATGGTGTAGCCCATTTTTTGTTGTAGTCATCACCTTGATGGATACCAGAAATGACTGTTCCACCAATTTCAACAACGATTTGATCGCTTGACCCCCATCCAAGATCTTCTGCAATCCGGTTGACCTGTTCAACTAAAGTAGGTTCGCTTAGAATTCGCTCATCAGGATCCATTTTACTGAGCATAACGGCTTTAAACCTAAGTGCTTACAGCATATAAAATACCAACAAAAAACCCCTCACGCAAGGTGAAGGGCTTAAGATTATTGATTGATCTTAGATCAACCGATTGCCGGCGCAACTAAAGCAACAGGCTTTGCTTCAACTGATGCAAGGTCAAGTGGGAAGTTATGAGCATTACGCTCATGCATTACCTCCATACCTAAACCAGCACGATTTAAGACATCAGCCCATGTATTAATTACATGGGATTGATTATCAGTAATCGATTGGTTAAAGTTAAAACCATTTAGGTTGAAAGCCATGGTAGATACACCAAGAGCAGTAAACCAGATGCCAACAACAGGCCAAGCTGCCAAAAAGAAGTGGAGACTACGGCTGTTATTAAAAGAAGCGTACTGGAAAATAAGACGGCCAAAATAACCATGAGCTGCAACAATGTTGTAGGTCTCTTCCTCTTGACCAAACTTATAACCATAACTTTGGCTTACTTCCTCAGTTGTCTCTCTAACAAGGCTGCTTGTGACCAAGCTTCCATGCATAGCAGAAAAAAGAGCACCGCCGAATACACCAGCCACACCCAACATATGGAACGGATGCATGAGAATATTATGCTCAGCCTGGAAGACGAGCATGTAATTGAACGTTCCACTGATTCCCAAAGGCATTCCGTCAGAGAAGGAACCTTGACCGAAGGGATAAACCAGGAATACAGCAGTTGCAGCAGCAACGGGAGCACTGTAAGCAACAAAAATCCAAGGGCGCATACCCAAACGATAGGAGAGCTCCCATTCACGCCCCATATAGGCAAAAACGCCAGTAAGGAAGTGAAAAACAACCAGTTGATAAGGACCGCCGTTGTACAACCACTCATCTAAGCTTGCAGCCTCCCAAATAGGGTACAAATGCAAGCCAATAGCATTGCTAGAGGGAACAACAGCACCAGAGATAATATTGTTGCCATATAGTAATGAACCAGCAACAGGTTCTCTAATCCCATCGATGTCAACTGGTGGTGCAGCAATAAATGCAATAATAAAGCATGTAGTAGCAGCTAACAAGCAAGGAATCATTAAGACACCAAACCAACCGACATAAAGACGGTTATTGGTACTGGTTACCCAGTTACAAAATGTTTCCCATGACTTGCTTTCTTGCCGCTGGGCAATAATCGCAGACATAATTAGTCAAAGTAAAGATAAGCCGCCAGAAAAGACAGCTCTCACAGTCTACCAGCGCATTTAACCTTTATTTAATATTATTTTGGTATTGATTTTCTAACAATACCTTATAAAATCCATTCTTTAATTGGAACAAATGCTCCTGCTCTGATGCATCCCCACCAGGCCACCTCTCTAACATCTCATTAATTGCCTTATACACTACCCTAACAGAATTAATGTCTAATTCTATCCTATAATATTGCTCCATCACCTACACTCCTTACATTTATCAATCTCCCCATTTAAATACGGTGCATATACAGCATTCATCTTCCGAAATGCTTCACATCCATTACACCATATATCTACTATCTCTTGCTTCTCCACCCATTCAATTAATTCATTCGTCTCATTATCATTCTCAGGATGTACAGGCATCAGGATCTGTATAACGCTGTACCTTGACTACCTAAAACTCCACCAATAACCGGACAAAATGCAAAAATATTAAGTAAATCCTTCACATTTCTTCTCTTTTCAGTAACAATTGCTTCATATCTTCCACCCTTATCTGCCTCCCACTCCAATACATCCGCCTTCACTAACGTCTTCCCTCCATTATCACTTACATTAACCGTCTTCTCCACCGTTACCGCACTGTCATAATCACTTAATAACCCCCTAACAGTACTAACTAACGTCGTACTCATCACACCTAACTCATTACAACATACAGTTGCCTCATTAATCGTATACTCACTTACTCCCACACCACAAGCAATTAATATCCTCTCCACATCGCCGGCAACCCATCCTAACCCTGTGTTTAAAGTTGCCATCAGTACAGTATCCCTCCATCTATCCTTCCAACCTCCTATCCCTCACCTCCCCTTTACCCTTAATCCCTCCAGTCCAATAATAATCCCCACAAATAATATAAACATTAACCCACTACATACATAAACAGTCATTACTTTATCTATTAATATCATATACTACCCCCTTATATTAGTAATAACTACCCATTATTCATGAACCCTAACACCAATAATCAACAACTCCCACCTCAACTTCTCCTTACATTATCCCTCCTCCTCTCTACCTCATCCTCTCATCAAATTGCCTCTAATCAACTCCTCTCCTCTATGTACACTACTCTCGACTTTGATGTCGCTAAAAAATCTCTACTCCGTCTCCTTCCCCTCCTATCTCCTAAACAACGGGATTGGTTAAAGAACTTGTTTTAGAAATTATCTCAGAAAATCTATGGGGGCTGCTCCCTGTAGTACATTTGTACTATCGGGGGTGGGGGGTGGTACATGCGTACTATTTGTATTAGTTTACACTTTGCAATCGCAATCCTTTGTTATTACTAATAGATAGTAATGTGTTATGTGTTATTAATACATAGTAAGTTACTATATATAATGATAGATAGTAATGTACTATCTATTAATAATAAATAATAAAATACAAATTATTATTAATAAATAGCAATGTGTTGTCTATTATTAATACATAGCAAGATGTTATGCATTAACATTACATAGCAATTTGTTATGTATTGTTATTATATAGCAATGTGCGGGCCTATATGTTATTAGTAACAATCCGCAATATATCATTGACAGGGCAGGATTTAGGCTGTATATTGCGTGAGTCCCAAGGGATCAATCCCATGACACAAAGTAACATTCAAGCCACCAAAGATCCAGCCTGGGAGTTGTATTTAACCCTCTCAGATCTGGCAGGCAAAGAGTCAATTATGCACAACAATCACCCGGTGGATAGTGTCGACTGGCATACACAGAATGCACGCCAAGAGGCATATCATGCCGCCGCAATGTTGGCCCTCAAAAGTATTAAATTAGCGTGCTGATTCCTATCGTCTCAGGTGATCAACAGCTGCCCATCATTGGCCCTGTATTATTGTTGTTAATGCTGCCAATTGTTGGCGTTCTTGCTGTTACTTTGCCCGGTTATCTCTTGTTTCTTTCTTTTAAGCAACTCTACAAAGTTTTAAAAAATGCCTACATCAAACGCCAGAAAATCAAAGCCCAAAGGTTACATCTTGCAACGCTTAGAGAGTCCCATCGACGGGAACAAATGCGTTGTAATTATGACAATGTCTAGTGCAAATCGTAAGACCGGGAATTCTTGCCAGGTATGGATTCTGCGAGAAGATATCAACCCAGTCGAAGCAATCGCGACCGGTGATGATTATTCAATCTGTGGCAATTGTCCCCATAGAAAAGATTTAATTACTGGTAATCGTTCCTGTTATGTTAACGTCGGACAGGCACCATTAGCAGTCTGGAGAGCATACAAGGCAGGCAAGTATGGCCAGCTAAGTGATCTTAACCCTCAGGACTTGCAAGGCAGAGTGATACGCTGGGGTGCTTATGGCGACCCTTCGATTATATCGCCGGCACTGTTTCAAACTATCAACGAGCATGCCAAATCCCACACGGGTTACACTCACCAATGGCGCGAAGAGTTTGCATCACCTTTTAAGGGTTATTTCATGGCCTCCGTTGATAGTTTCGCAGACTATCTTGACGCCTCAGCGCATGGCTGGAAATGCTTTAATGTTGTGCCCAAAAATGTTATTGGACAGGGCAAACTTTGCCCAGCAACTGTAGACAACTCTCAGGCGCAATGTATTACCTGCCGGCTGTGTGATGGCAACAAAAGTGATATTTTTGTGGTCGCACATGGTGCCGGAAGTAAATATATTTCATAATGTTACAGGGGCCGCAGATCGGCCCCAAATATCCTATAATTTAAAAGTCCACCAAGGGAATTATCCCACCACACAAAATGTCCGCACTATTTGACATTGAAAACTACGCTAATTATCAAGAACTGCTCAAAGATTTTGGAGTTGTTATTGGCGGCGGCGAAACAATCCGTGAGTTAGTTTCACTCATCGAAGAACACATTGGGGAACTTTCTTAACAATGACCGGCCCAGTCTTACCCGGCGAGAATCTCATCCAGATGAGACAATGGCGTTCCAATCTAACATCGCAAAAATCAAAATGTCCCGAATTGTTTTCAACGAACCTTACGAATCAGAAGGTCTTCAGCC
>Ga0181399_1000321_pt1 | contig 17938 bp, 24 predicted proteins | sample 22SPOviralmetaG_FD_130128 | JGI IMG/M metagenome (GOLD analysis project Ga0181399, IMG submission 130128) | Marine viral communities from the oligotrophic San Pedro Time Series (SPOT) site, San Pedro Channel, CA, USA - 22 SPOT_SRF_2011-05-21 | ecosystem: Environmental > Aquatic > Marine > Strait...
AAAAGATAATTTAATTCATATAGTTTTTACATTAGAAGGGGCTTATGTAATTAAGGTAAATAAAATATTAACTACGAAAGATTCAAAGATACTAGAAGAATTACTTAAAGATACACATGTCTTTAGAAGCTCAAATCAGGCTACACAATTAAAAAATTTCAAAAAAATTTTTGGTGTAAACGGTGCAAAAACAAAAGACATTTGGTTAAATTTAGTAAACAGTCTTACATTAAATAAATTATATATATTATACAATTTAATTAATGATAAAAACCTAAAAGTGCCTAATAATAATGAACAAATATTTGAAGTGAAATTAGTTCCTATAAATAAAACTTTAATTTTTGAAGCTAATTATATAGAAGAAAATTGTCACAGAATGAATTTTAAACATGGTTCTAAATTTTAGAAGATGTTTCTTGAGTAACATTTAAAATTTCTAATGTTTCATAAAAATTAATAAGAAGACCTTTTGTACAACCCGTGTTTTTAAGGTATTTTTTTAGTTGCATGATTTCTTTAGAACCAAGTCTAGAATTTTGAGACTTAAGTTCTAAGATGTATTCTATATTTCCATCTGGGGTATAAATAACTATGTCTGCTCTTTCAAATCCAACATAAACCCCTTTGTAAGTAATAGGGAGCATAACCTCTGTCTGTACAAGATATCCGCTTAAATTTAATTCTACATACAGAGCAAATTGATATATATTTTCTCTATAGTGGTTTCCTAATTCTTTTTCTACTTTATTGATACATTCTATTATCTTATCCATAATAATTTATATAAATAATGTCTTTAAATTATTCTTTTTTTATTCTCTTTTTACATTCATCTAGTGTCTTATTAAGAAGACGCTTCCGCCATTTTTGTTTATCATGTCGTGTTTCATAATAATATTCATTATCAGAATCATTATCATCAAAATTACTAGGAGTGTTCATTTCATAGTTCATCATTTGTTTAAGAATGTCTAGATACTCGGGGTGTGCGGTTGTATCTCTATTTCCATCAAACGTAAGAATATAAGTCTCTTCTGGTAACCAATCTTCATGATATTTTTCACAGGTTTCTAGATATTTTTCTGTTATAGAAGTTTCTCCTGCTCGAGAACGTTTAAGAACTCTTTCATAACAGTTTTTAAAGTCTGTTTTGATGTATATATAAAAAAAGACAGGAAAGTCTTCTAAAAAGTGGTCGAACCACATTTTATAACATTCAAATTCAATTTTATTAATTTTTCCCGTATCATAAAGCATTCTTGCAAATACATTATAATCCGAAAATACAGACCTTTCCATAATAATGGTGTCATCACTTTTAGCGCTCTTTATTGCTTTTTTAAGTTTTATAAGTCTAGATATATAAGCTGTCATTTGAAAACAATAAGAATATTTTTCTGGACACTTATAAAAATGTTCGAGTAGATTACCTTCAGAATCTTTTATAGAAAGCCAGTCATCTACGGGTTCATCTACAAACAATACATTTGTACCGTGTGGCTTATTATAAAATTTAGAAAAATGCTCTTTTAGATATTTACAAAACGTAGATTTACCTGAACCAATATTTCCCTCGATAGAGAAAATCATGCCTTATAATATTTTATACATTTAGTCTTTAAGAGGTTTAAAAAAGACTTATTTTGGCTAATTTTTTAGACAACCCATTCTCATTCTCCGTATCGTGCTCCGGCAAATCTTTTATCATATATTCATTTAATTTAAAAACTTCTTCGTCTTCTTTGGGAATTTTAATTTTAAATTGAGATATTTCCCATCTGGTAAAAAATGAATGTTTTGTATAAACTATCGCGCTACATTTCAAGAGACATATACCATCAAATTCAGATGGTAAATCGTCTAGATTTACTTGTTTCTTTTTAGATTCATAAAAATATGTATCTTCGTCGTAAAAACAATGTAACGTGTCTTCAACAAGAGCTTCTTTATATATAGTCTCACAGTCGTCTACATTAATTTCTTTTCCAAAAAACTCTTCGCTATTCTCAGATGTTATCTCTATTAATGCTTTTGAAAGTTCTTTAATGAATTGTTTTGTTTTATCGTCAATTTGTAATTTTGCCTTTTCTTTTTCTTTATTAAGATTAACAGTTGTTTTGTTTACTTGTAAACTTATTTCAGAATTTTTATACATCACTTTTGAATAATACACGGTTTCGCCTGTTTTTATAGGATGATAAACTTTAAGATCGTCCTTGACTGTACCCATATTTTAATTATTTCTAATATTTTAATTAAAATAATGGAACGAATGATTAATTTATGAGTAAAAAATTTTTCAACTCAAAAATTCCATTGAGGCATACAAAGGAACAAATTATTTTACCTTCTCTTTGTACATCCTTTATATTTAATAATTTATTATTTTTATCATAAAACTTACTAACAGGTGTTACATTAACTGTTATAGTATTATTGGTAATATTATTACATTGTATGTCTTGCATTTTAAATAATCTGTCTATATAACTACATATATTTAAAAATAAATTATGCGCACCAGAGTGTTTGTTAATATATAATACAAGATTACAATTGTCAATTTTATACATTATAATAGGACTTTTTATCTCAAGAATACCCTTTTTATTTTTAATTGTATAGTCGTTCGACAAGGATATATCTAAAAGGTCTATTTTTTTATAAGATGTCATCTTTAATGTATATATAATATATTAAATAAATGACACTAACGTATAATTTAGGTATACATACCATATGGCGGGACATCCTGTTTACCTTTTTTATTATCTATAAATATATCTAATGCATCCTTTAACTCTTCTATAGATATATTGTACAAATTTTCTCTACCAAAATTGTTTCTAGCGTTTATAAACATGGCTTTCTCTATTATATTATTAATGTCGCCTCCGTTTCCTGTGAAAAGAGAAATATTTGGGCTTATTAAATTTATAATGTCTTCTTTCTTACAACTAGTTTCCCATTCTTTCTCATTTATACATTTGAAATAAATATCTGCTAATTCAGATGCGTTATAATTTTCTATTGTAAATGTCCAAGGAAATCTTCTTCTTAATCCAGGGTTTAAAGAGAAAAAACAAGTGTCCAATTCTTTTTTATAACCTGCTATTATGCATATTATTTTATCCACGTTTTCAGTAAGATATTGATTTATTGTATCGACGCATTCTTTTGCATACATATCTTCTTGTCCAGAATTACAACCAAGAGAATATGCTTCATCTATCAACATTACGCCATTTTTACATCGTTCCAGCGTTTCCATTGTTTTTATAGTTGTACCCCCAAGATATTCTGAAATTAAGTCAGATCTTCTAACTATGTTAAATTTTGTTTTTCTGAATATACCAAGTTTAGAATAAATTTTAGATAATATGTGAGAAACCGTAGTTTTACCTGTACCAGGGGGTCCTTCTAAAACAGTGTGCATCATTACACTTTCATCTATACCCTGTACGAAGTAAAGTATTTGATCTACTATTTGATTCTTAAGTTTTTTAAGCCCTATCATATTATTTAAATCTATCAAATCTTGTAGTATATTAGGTAACACATCCATTTTACTTGGATAAAATTTTCTTTTACCCCTTTTTGGTAATGTTTTTTCTGAATAATCTTTTATCATTTCAATTAAATTATCTAAATTATCAAGTTTATAACTTGTTATATCGAACATATTTTCATCTGAGTCAGAATGACGCCCCAGTTTTCTTTTCATGTTATAATTATAAATATATTATTTTTTAAAATTATAGTATGAGCGTTGATAGTTACATCTCAGAAATAAATAAAACTGATAACATTAATTTACATAAAATAATTTCAAAATTTGAAAAAAAATTATTAAAGTGTTTTAGATTGTACGAAGACAATGTAGGGTTTGAAGATTACAAGATGAACGAATATGATTATATAGTTTTGTATACAATTTGGAGTTTTATTAAAGGATTTTCCATTGAAGAATATCTTATAATAATGTATTCTTATTACAAAATAGAAGATTTTTATTTCCCCAATGACATGTTTAAATGCAATAATTGTATAAATATTCTTACAAATACAGATGTAATTAAAATATTAGACACGTTAATTAAATTCTAATTAAAAATATTTAGAATATGTAAAATATCATATGGCTTATCTTAGATTTTATCAAGACGCTGCACCTCCTGTACTAAATGACGGAAGAGTTGATATACATGTAGAAAATTATATAGTAGGTTCCCCCGTCGATCCCCATTGGAAATTATATCCGAAGTCTGAGTGGCCAGGGATTAGACACAGAATGCAAATAAATTATGCATTCACTGATTATCAAGCAGACGCAAATCACTATGTATTTTATTTACCAGAGAATAGCGGACCAACTCTTGTTTATGCAAGACTTTTAAAAAATCACTTTGAAACTATACATCGTAATTTGCAACAGCCAGCTAGAGAAGCGAGAGAAGCAGAAATAGTAGCGGCTAATGCTGCATTAGCAGAACGAAAAGAAAAGGCTAAACAATTAAAGAGTATTCTAAAGGAACAACAATCACAGCTTAAATTATACAAGAACGAACTAATAAAACTCAAATCAATAAGAGATCGCAATGTAAGAAGTGAAGTAAGATCGGGTATGCAAAAGGAAATGGCTGAAAATATATATGACTCAAAGTTTCCATCTTATGTAAACACAGCCGGGAGTATTATAATTTTAGAACGTAATATAGAGAGTCTTAAAAATGAACTTAGATATTACACAGATTAAAAAATACATAACAATGCATTATTCTGATAATTTAATAATACCAGAAAAAGTTTTTAACATTTATACAACTAGTTTACAAGCAGAACAAATTAATAAAATAATTAAAAATTATACAGACTATATTTCTACAATTACCGACGCTACGGCATGTATAGGAGGCAATTCAGTTTATTTTCTTAAAGATTTTAAAAAGGTTATTATGGTAGAACCAAATATAGAAAATTTTGGTATTCTTAAATTAAATACTTATTGCAGAGGAGATCATTTTAACTGTTCTTATAATAATATTAAATACATTCTCAGACAGGATATAGTATATTTTGATCCTCCTTGGGGAGGCACGGATTATAAATCTAAGAAAAAAATAGATCTGTATTTAGATAATATAAACATTATAGACATAATAAATGAAATTTATAATCATACAAGGCTCATAGCATTAAAAGTTCCTAATAATTTTAATTTTGTTAGAATTACAAACAATTTTTGGAATCATAAAATTTATAATATAACCAAAAATAAAAAATGTATTTACAAATTGATTATCTTTTTCAAGAAATAAACAAACTTAAAGAAATATCTAATTTATATTTATAAGTAAAATACCTGTACGGTTGCCCGAGTGGTCTAAGGGGACAGACTTAAGATCTGTTGGCGTAAGCCGCGTGGGTTCGAACCCCACACCGTACAGATATTTTACTAAATTAAAATAAATTGTAATTATGGATATGAATATAGCTATATCAGGGTTTTCAGATACTCCTGAGGTTAAAAAACTAATTGAAAAAAATTTTAACATATCTGAAACAGTGGATAATGTTAAATTTCTCTTAATTAAAAATGATATCGATTTTGTATCGTATAAATCTTCTAAAATTAAACAGGCTTTAACAAAAAATTTACCAATAATTTATTTTGAAAAAATTAAAGACATGGATTTTATTAAACATCTCAAAAATTTAAACCTTAAATGACATTTTAAATCTTTGTTTATGAGACGCTTTGGTTCTCTTACTTAAAAAATCATGATATCTCTTTGCTAAGACGTAAGACTTCTTTTTTTTATTTTTAAGAACTCTAAGTCTTACCATAAGTATCATTGCAACTTGTTTTATACGTTTATGCGTGTATTTTTTAGATTTATAAAGACGTTCTAATTTACGGATAGTCTTTAAAGTACCTGAATAAGTTTTATATTTAATACTTATTGTATCTTTTGGATTTTTATCAATGTATACATCAAAGGACTTCTTTGGATTTTTAGGATTAAATAAAAACTGTTTCTTACCAAAGCATAATTTTCCGCCTCTTGGACCCAAGCAACCTTTTTTGTTCATTTTAATAGCTATAGCTATAGCCTGTTTATGAGGATACCCCTCTTTCATTAATTTTTTAATTTTATAACCCACCGGCGTTGTCATTTATAAATTATTACAGAAAAATATTAAAGTAAGAAAATGAAAATATAAAAATACAATAATGAATATATTCTTTTTATCACTGAATCCTAGAATTTGTGCATTTATGCATTGCGACAAACATGTACGAAAAATGATTCTTGAGTATGCACAAATGTTATGTACCGCTCATCACGTCTGTGGAAGATACAAAAATCCAAATTTATATCTTGAAGCATTTAAAAATAATCCTTGTACAGTTTGGACGCGTACTACAACAGGTAATTATCTATGGCTCTATAATTTATTTATCAATTTATGCAAAGAGTATACTCATCGGTTTGGTAAAATTCATTCTTCACAAAAAAGACTCGGGAATTGTCTTTCTTTTATACCAGTTGGAATTCCAAATGGAAATATAACAAAACTACATCAAGCAATGCCAAGTTATTGTAAACATTCGAGGGATATACAGGCTTATCACAACTACTACAATATGGAAAAAACTTATTTTGCAACTTGGACGAATACTCCAATCCCTCATTGGTACATTGATTTAAATAAAAATAAAATAAATTAATAATTATAAATGCAACAGTCTTTTGGTCAATTTATAATTACTAATTTTACACTTAGCGTGTTTGTTTCTGTCATTGTTTATAAAATTTTTAGTATATTATTAGACGACTTAGTGTCGCCGTGTGTATATATGCTTGTAGACCCAAACAGTGAACTACCTTTAAGAAAAATAGATCTTGGAGCCTATACTATAGAGTATGGAAAATCTTTGAGGGACCTAACAGTGTCTATTATTATTTTGCTTGTTGTTTATTATTTTTTTAATATTAAGTAGAGTTCAGAATTATCTATATACATATTAACAACGTGAATATTATATTGTTTATAGTATGAATTAACGTCGTTAAATATTTTTTTATTTTTTTTATCTAGAAACACGCTTTTAAGAAAGGTATAATCATAATTTTCTTCTAGATCTATAATATCATTATCTCCTGTAAAATCTATGTAATACGTAAATGAATACCCATCTTCTAGGAGATCATTAGGTTCTGGAATACATAATTGATTCAATAAGATATTATAAGCCTTGTTATACATATTAATATAAGTTTCTTGTGTTGTTTGTTTTATATCTGATTCAAGAGGATTTAATATAAAAAATTCCCAGCCATTATATAGCATTTTTATATTAAATATATCAAATTTGTTTTTAAATACATTACATATTACATATTACATATTACACATTACAATTTACTCATTTATTTTTAGTCTTCGGATGAATCTTCATCTGAATAACTTTCATCCTCCGAATCATAATCAGAATCAGAATCGGAATCTTCCAAAAATTCTAAATCTGTTTCTGTAACTGCTTCAAATTCCTTCATAATTAGTTCTGATTCGTCTACGTCGGGTGTTTCGCTTAGAGGAGGAAATATTCTAGTTAAAACTTCGATTATCTCAGGTGTTATTACTGTTTTATTTACACATCTGAATCTCACAAAAAGATCTCCATATTTACCCGGTTCACCAAGAACTGGCATACCCGCGCCTGTAATCTTTTTAAGCATGTCTTCTTCGTCTCCAAAGATATCAAATGGTTCGCCTACAACTTTAAACGTTTGTCCATTTAGATGTTTGATATATACAACTGGATTATAAGCCTCGGCTATGGAAATTTCTTTTTCTAGGAGTAGATTATTTCCGTCTCTTCCGAATTCTGGATGTTCTTCTACATCAAGCGTGACCACTACGTCGCCTGTTTCATAACCTTGTTTTTCATCCGCCATTTTATTAAATCTAATAGTTTGTTCATCAATCATACCGGGTTCTATCTTAATTGATAATTTCTTTTTCTCTTCTTCATATGAACCATCTGAGTCTATCCTCTGTCTACGAAGTGCAAGCTTTTTCTTTGCGCCGTTATAAAGTTCTTCCAAACTAACAGACATCGTAAATGACATGTCTTTAGTTCTTGGTGCAATTGGATCATCTTCATCTGAATCATCTGATTCTATCTCTACAACTCTCTTCTTTTTGTCTTTTTTACTTTTAACATCATTTGTTACGTCTAGACATATATTAGAGTCTTCTGGATTAACTGGAGCGGAGATTGCTCTTTGTTTACCTTGTTTCTTACTACTCATACCGGTTAGCATTTCTGGCTTAACAACATCTGTAACAGACTTTGTGATTTTTGCAATAGCACTACTCATTTCAGACTCAGTTAGCTTCTTACCAGACTTTAATTCTGCTGGCGGTTCTATCTGACTTGCAACCTTTTGTGCCATTTTCATAATTTGACCAAAATCTGGAAGTTGCTGTTCCATTTTATTTTTTTAAAATATTTAAAATAAAAAATACTACCGCGATATAACATCTTTTATCACTTTTTACTTAGATCAATTTTTTCTTTTTTATTGCTTTGTTCTATAAATGCTACCTTTTTGTTATATTTAACACCTCCCGTTTCTTTCTTTGCAGTTTTGACAGGGGCGTTTGAAATTAAACTTTTAACTTTATCAAAAGCTTCCTTTCCTTTAAATATTAAACTAGGATTATTATTTACTATCATCATGGGTACTACATCAACTGTAATTTGAGTTTCAATTTTATCTTCTTTGATATTTATGTATTCTATATTAGCATCTGGAACTTTACTTACTGCTATTATAAAATCAGTAGAGGCTTTACAGTTTGGATGATAAACTACTAGTATACTTGTTTGCTCCATTTATTTATTATTTTCATTTAAAATATTAATTGTAAACGTGTTTTATCGTCTTCTTCTAGACGTTGTATATACATTTTTAACAACAACGGGTTCTACTTTAGGAGGTTCTGGAATCTTTTCTTCTACTATTTCTTTTTCATCTGGTAAATCTTTTATTAATTTTTTTGCTTGTTTTATAATTTCTGGATCTAATTTACTTTTCTTAGCCCTTACAAAATACTTCATTATTGTTTGTTTGTCTTTGTTTTCTATAGCTTCCATTATTTTGTTTTTGATTTCCGTTTTTGTTATTATTAATTTAGGGTTTTTAGTTTCATACTCTTCTAGAACATCCGGTAATGTTATTGTACCTATTATTCTTGAAAACATTAGATTTATATCTATTTTATTTTTAACTGCGAAGTCTATGGCGTCTTTTTCTGCATTTACTTTATCTATTACGTAGTACACATTTGTATCATCGGATGTTAGAACACTAAAAGCTGTTTTATTTATGGCTTCAAATATATCTTCCTTTGATATCAACAGTTTACCATTCAATAAAGAACTTGGTGTAATAAAATTAGAAGGTACATTGGTTTCTTTAGTAATTTCTTCAGATTTGATTATTTCTTCTCCAATTTGTTTATATTGTATTTTTTTATTATACCAATAATAACCAGGTAAATTATACATAAATTTATAATCTTCTTTCTTAACAAGGCAAAACAGGGGAACTTCTTTTGTTACTATAGTACTACTAGTTTTTCTAAACTCTTCTGTTTCAAGAACTATTATCTCGCCCGATTCCTTTACTTCACATGTATAACTTTTGTCATCTTTATTGTATTCTTTTGGTATAACAATGTCACCATTTACAGTATATTCTTTATCGATAATTATATGTTTCATCGGGAACTTTAATGTAGTAGAGGTCATATTGTAAATTGTAACATTTTCATATTCATTTGTTATTTTTACGGGGTCTTTTGTAACATTTTGCTTTGATTTGAGTATACCCTCAAATTCATCTATGAGTGAGTATGATTTAACTTCTATTTTTTCTTCTGGTATACTCTGAAGCTTTTTCGGCTCTTTGTTCAATATTTTATAATATTCAAGAAGCCTTACCTTCTGTTCCTTAGACAGTGTTTGTATTTCTGCAGTTGACAGTTCATTTAATTTTGTTAGCTCTTCTACGTATTTAATTGATTTTTCCACAGCAGTGGTCCAGAGTTTATTTTTTGAAAAGTTTTTAAATTTAACTTCGTTTATTTTAAATTGTTCAAGTTCATTAGATTCTACTATAATTCCATTGCATCTTTCGTTTAACCATTTACATTTAAATTTCAATCCATTTACATCTAACGAATAAGAATTTGAATCGTCACATGATTCTTTTGTCACAAATCTAGAACATGTGTTAAGTGATTCAATTCTTCTTTTCATTATTGTTTTCTGTGCAACGCCTTCTCTAAATAATTTGCTTTTTCCTCTGGAGTCTTTGTATTCTACATTTATATAACTGTCGCTTGTAATAGCATCTTTTGGTTCTGTTTCTTTGAAAATACAAGGACCTTCTATGATTATGAGATTATCATCTAGATAACCCTTTAAAAGTGTACTATAAATTGGAATAGTATCCTTATTAAAAGCAAAAGGAACTCCATATTTCTTAACTTGATCTTTTACAACAGAGTATACTTCTCCAGGCTCTTTTACACCTATTCTAGGTCTATATGTATACATAATTGTTTTTGTAGGTAACTTTAAATATTCATAGTATGTATTATACTCTATTGGGTTAAAATTTACTTTTTCCACTACAATTTCTTTACTTTTATAATCATTTATAAAATTCATTATACTTTTGTATAATTCAAATGAATCATCTATTAATTCCAAATTAAATATAATCGCTAATTGCTCTAAGTCGTATCTAGAATAATTTTCTTTTAAAACTGAACCATCTTCGTTATAAGAATTAAACATTGGATAAAATCCTCCTACTACGTAGTAATCGCCTATTTTAATATGATCTTCTAAAGTAACTCCTTCTTTATATACATATTTAACAGGTTTTTCTGTAGTTACAACTGGGGGTTTATATGTATTAAACGTCACGAATTTAAGATCACTTAGTTGCTTTTGAAATTTAGCCGTTTTCATTATTCTAGCGGCTTTCAGATAAATTTGATTTAGAGGAGTTTTCTGGTTATTAACCTGTCCCATTATAGCAGAATTATAAGCATTTATTTCTTCTCCTCTTAGACTTGATATATAAGAAATTATTTTATCTGAATCTATTTGTTGTGTAAAGTTCTTTAAACGTTGAATGTCTACGGTTGCAAATTCGCCCTGTGTAACTAAAAATTCTGTTATAATAGGTATCAAAGTGTTGTAGTCAAATGGTATTATACATTTTACAACACCTTTATCGTCTAACCCACACTTCAAATTTACGGTTGTTAGGTATTTACATAATTTTTTGTACTCAGTGCTTACTATACTATTGTAATAAATGTATTCCTCGGGAGTTTTAGATAAACCGTATATTATATTTTCAGTCAACACTGAATACTCTTTATGTTCGGGTATATTACACCTTAAAAATGTTTCGCTTAATCTTTTTTGTTTAGAAATTCGTTCACTTACAGTCGCTAAAATAAAAACGCGTCTAGACGGTAATTTATTTCGTTGTTTTAAGAGGTGTCTCAATCTAAAATTGAGTTCTATGTAACCATCTGGTACTTTTAACTTAGAATAATTTTCTAATGATTTTTTCCATTGTAAACTTTCGGAGTATTGACCCATGATTTGGGATATTTCAATATTAGACAATTCTGGATGATCCTTTTTAAACCTGTAAAATCTATGATTAATAGATTCTAATTCAGATTTATAAGAATCATATAACGTTGTATCAGGGGACCAATTTAATAATTTATCTATACTTGTTTGTTTATCATCGCGAATGTCAATATCTATTTCAGGTAATGTTTTAGGCGTCTCATACATTAATATTTCATTTATTGAAGAATTACCAGAAACCGTTTCGTCTAGCTTTTCTTGAAAATTGTTTATTATAAAGATAAATTTTTCTATATTGTATTTATAATTTGAAGTGGAATAATCAAATATATCAGATTCAAATTTTTCTATCATTGTATCAGCCCCTGGGTAGTAAGCAGTTACTAATTCAAGTAATTTATATAATCCTTCGCGTCTCATACTGTAAACTTCGAACCGTTTTTCAAATAATTCAGATACAGATGTATGTCCAGTTGGTAAATAAGTTTCAGGGTCTATATTGTATTTTAAATAATAATTTATCTTTCTGATTTTAGCATTTATAATATCCTTAGAGACACCAGATAAAACTTTAGAATTCGCGACTAAAATGGATTTAAAATCTTTCAAATAATCATCAAATAAAAGATATCTTTTGGTCACATTCTTAGAAGTGCTACCTGGTAAAGAAAATCTAAGTTCCCATACCATGCCTACCTCTGTATTTTTACCAGACATGGCTTTAAGTTCTGTATAAAGAGGGTCTTCAAATGGAAGAACAGTTGTAAAATTTTCGAACCCTTCGCCAAGATCTTGTAAATTTGAATTTGGTTTAATAGCGAGATAGCCGACGTTTCCATTTTCTAAATACTCGGTCATATCAGTGGCTCTTTCTTCTATAAATGTTTGCAGTACATCCGGTCGAGTATAGATATATTCTTTGAAAAGGCTATCCGATGGGATTTTATAGTATTTTAAATTTTCTTCTTCGATTATTTTTTTCAATATTTTATAATTTTCTGGATGTGAATTAAATTTAAACACGTTTTGTTTGTTTTCTTTCAAACGTTCTATATAAGACATAAATTTTACAGTTCTTGCTCCAGCGCATTTTAATAGATCAGAACGAGACATTTGTCGTAGTCTATTCTTTAATATGTTAAGTCTATCAGAATACTGCTGTTCTTCAGGTGTTAATAAATTTACACGGGATTCTACGCTTTTAATTAGTTCTATTTTCTTATCTAAAGGAGGAACCATTTTAAAATTGTAATCTGTCTTCTGCGTGTCAGCGTTGTAAAATACCTTTGTAACTACAAACGAAGTTGTGTGATAATCTACCAATTGTTTTGCAGCATTATATTTCTTTAAATAGTCTTCTATCTCGGGTATTATAGTTTCCAATGTATTGGTAGTTTTTAGATTGTAGTAATCGTTTACTTGTTCTTTGTTGAACCCTGTTGGTAATTTTGGAAATTTTATCCCGTGACTTTTTGCTATAGATTTATCATGTTTGACTTCCGCGTCGTGTAATTTTTTCAATTTATCGCTCAAAGGCATATCGATGTCTAATTTTATTTTTGTTTGATTTTCAGTGTCATCGCTTTCTGACATTTTAAGAATATCATATTCTTTTCTTAATATAGAAATGTATTCCCTATTAAATTGTTCTTCAGATATCATCCCAAATTTATAATTTTCAGATAGGGATGTTTTATACTTTCTCAATTTGTCTATTATCTCAGCGTCTTCGTCGTCTAATACATATGTTTTAGTTTTAATGTCTATATAGTATTTTGTTTTAAGCATTTCTGCATCAAATTCTTCCTGAGAAATATCATTATTAGATATTAAGTCAGACAACGTAGCCTGCCATCGTTCTAGATTTGATATTTCATCGTAAATGTCACCTTCTATATATTCTGGTTCAATTTGCCGCGAAGCCCTGTTATAATAATCGCCAATTTTACGCATCTCCTCTTCAAATTCTTTCTGTGAGATTTCTTTTTTCATTAGTAAATCATATAAAATGTCTTCGCGACGTTCTAATTCTGATTTTCCGTCGTAATTGTCCCCATCAATATCCTCTGATTCTAATTCCGACATTTATTATAGTATCAATATATAATAAAAACTCAAAAAAAAATTTTTAATTATTATTAAACGCTGTATTTAATGCAAACAGTATATTTACAAACAGGGTGTTACAAGTGCTATAATGCATTAAGAAAATTGTATAGTTATCCAGATTTGTCGACTAATATAGTTATAGTAGATAAAAACCAGGCAAAAATACTCTTATTAGACAAAAGAGTAAATAAATTTCCATTTGTAATAAATAGTTTACCAACCAGTATAGGTCTTATACCTAAAATAGCAAAAGTTCTTCCTCTGGAGATGTTTATGATGCTCAGAAAATTTAATGTTAAACCTAGTAAAAATCTTTCAAAAGAAGATAGAGTAATAGTTATACCAAGTAAAACTTATAATAAGAATACAATTCCTAAGAAAATAATTCCTAAATTGAGTACATTTCCTAATAAGACTAAGATTCTAAGTAACGCAAAAAAAACAATTCCTAAGAAAAATAATCCTATTATTAAAACACATAAAGAAACCGACGGAAGTATTAATATTATTTTAAATAAATAAATATATATAAAAGAAATGGTTGTATGGGACTTCGATGAAAACAAAAATTATACATTAGTCGGAAACTACAAAGTTCTTAATTTAAAAGATGCTAAAATTGCATCCGATGTATTAGAAAATATAAATGTATTAATAATTAAAGCATTACAATCTATTAGATATAAAGAAAAACTAACCCCTGAATTATTTCTTTTACTAGAAACGCCTTATTTTTTACAAGAGATGCAGATTATAAAAGACCAAGGATCTATAAAATTTGAAGGACTTAATAAACCAAAGGGTGTTTACATTAGCAATAAAATGAATATAGGAGAAGATAAAAATCTTAGAGCAAGTTATCGTTTAATTTTTTTAACACTCCGAGATGAAAACGGTAATATTAAAAAAATTAAAAATTTGAGAAAACTAATTGCCCATGAACTTACACACACTGCCTTAAATCATGTAAGATGGAGAGAAGATGATCATGATACAAAATTTAATTATTATAACAAATTAATATTAAAACATTTAAAGTAATTCATTAATTATACTTTATTTTTGTTTTTGTTTTTTGTCCAAGAAACAGTGGCTTCTCGGAATGCAACTTTATGGTTATAATCATTACCCAGTCTCTTTTTTTCATCTGCTAAAAACCCCTTAACGAAAGTGTTGTATTCAGACGGAGGTCTTGTTTTTTTCTCATTTACAGGCTTTTGCCCTTTCATTTGAATTTTTAATTCGGATAGTTCTTTTTCAAGTTTATCTAGACGCGACTCTTCCATTCGTATAATACTTATATACTTATATATACTTATTTAGTTTTAAACGTGTTATTCCGATGTTTTATACACAATGGAAAAACTCCATCATAATTTTTACTGAAAAAACAAACATTACACTTTTTACATTTAAATTTTTTAATTTTATTTTCAACGGAACAGTCTTCACTGAGTTTTTTAATAGCATCCCAATCTATATTTCCAGTTTCTATATCAACAAGAGAATCCATTTATTCAATTTGAATACACTCGATATTAAAATTTCCTAAGAAATCTAACCCTGAGGTGTCTTTGTATTTTTCTTTATAAACAACTCGGTTGATACCAGATTGTATTATTAATTTAGAACACTCTTTACACGGAGACATGGAAATGTATAATGTAGCATCTTTACATACCTTACCACTCTTTGCCATTTTAGTTATAGCATTTGCTTCAGCATGTAAAACGTACCAATGAGTTTTTCCAGTAGAGTCTTCGCAGCTGTTATCAAAACCAACAGGCGTGCCGTTATAACCATCGGATATAATAGTGTTATCTTTAACTATAACTGCTCCTACTTTTTTCCGTTTAGCATAAGACATTTCTGCATACTTATCACATATTTCTAAAAAAAGTTTATCATACCTACTCATGATGTTTTAGTATTTAATAAAATATATCCTTAAATTATAATAGCATAATCATCTTTGAATACATCTGTTTCGATTACAAAGATATTACTATTCTTATAACCCGGTGTTTTAAGTTTAAATTTTTGATATGGAGTAAGTTCCCAAGGCCACATATACAGTGATCTGTATCTAGATACAGGATAAACAATTTTTACTTTATACATAGAATATTTTACTTTATACATCAGTGTTTCCCACCTTCGTAAGTTAATATTAACACTTGGTTGGTCATGTGTTTTTGTAATAATCGGGAATGTTTTAAATTCCCCCGGTTTTAGAATATCTTCTTGTTTGTAAATATAATCATTTTTAAGAATAGTTGGAGTTTCTTGGACGTAGTCTAGATTATAATTTGACTTAAATCTAAATTTATTATTTCTGCAATGACAGACACAACAATAAACTCCGGGGACATTTTCAGTAAATTGAATACATTTTACATTTTGAAACTGTTCGCCGGTGAAATTTTTAATTAGGTGTCTTGATTTCCATATATGTACATGACTACACAACGGATCATAATAAGGACCGGGTTCTTTATTATTGGGGTCATAAACGGGTTTTTCAGGACCTTCGCCTCTTTTTTTAATTTCTATGTTACCCAGCGCTTCAATTGAAACTCTTTTTGGATTATAGATATTATTCCATTCTTGTTCCGGTGTCAATTCCATTTTTCTATACTCATCGATAGTCATTGTTTTAATTTTAGTAGTTTTCGTTTTGTTCTCTAATATGTCTATTAGAGTTCTCGGTTCTTGAATAGAGACATTTCCTCTGTCATCAATAATTGTAGACATTTGTACGATTATTGATTGTAGATTAATTTTTAACTTAATATTTTTTTTGTAATTTTAATCCTTCTTTTGATCTTCTTTTAGGAGTTCAGATAACTTTTCAAATAGTTCTCCAACTAACTTAAATTCGCTAGGTTTAAAACCTCCGCGCGTAGATACAACGTCGATAACAGATAAAATAACTTGCATTTCCTTTGAAGTAAGAGTATACGTCTTTTCAACCTCTGGACTGTTCTCTGGCATTTCTTATAAATTTATTTTGATTTACTTCTTTAAATTATTTAAAAATCATCAAGATATTCTAATTCTTTATCTTCTATTTGTTCTGGGCGGTTATAATCTGTAACACGTTGTTCAAAGAAGTTACTTTTACCATCTAACGATATCGTATCCATAAAACTAAAAGGACATTCTGAGTTGTAAATTTTACTATAACCAAGTTTTTCTAAAAGGCGATCTGCTTGAAATTCTATGTATGTTTTCATAGAATCCGCGTTTATACCTATTAGATTGCAATTGAAAGAATCACAGATGAATTCTTTTTCAATTTCAACAGCAGAAGACATCATGTCTTTTATTACATTTTCTGACAATTTATTCTCAATGTAAGAATACAAAAGTACTCCAAAGTCTGTGTGTAGAGATTCATCTCTTGATATAAGTTCATTGCTCTTGCCAAGCGCTTTTGTCATCAATTTTTTAACATACTTTAACCAGAAAATAGCACAAAAAGATCCAGAAAAAAATATTCCTTCTACTATAGTAAATGCCACAAGTCTTTCTTGAAACGGAATATCCTGATTTAACCACTTTTGTGTCCATTCTGCTTTCTTTTTAACACCTGGTAACTCTTTTATTCCATTAAAAATTTTGTGCTTAGATTCTTCTGTTATATATGTATCTATCATAAGAGCATATGTTTCAGAATGAATAGTCTCCATTGCAGCTTGCCAACCATAATACGCCCTGATCTCTGGTACTTTAATTTCGTCTATGAAGTTAATAGATAGATTCTCAAAAATTATACCATCGGAGCCTGCAAAAAAAGATAATACATTAGATATAAAAAATTGTTCGTCTTTATTTAATTTTTCCCAGTCTGGGATATCTGCTGGAAAGTCTATTTCTTCCGCAGTCCAAAAAGCCTGTTGATGTTTTTTATAGGCTTCCCATACTTTAGTCCAAACTATAGGTTGTAAAACGTATCTATTAGACGTCTCAGAAAGAATTGGCTCCATAGTATTATTATATAATTTATAACTTTATATTTTTAAAAAAATTATAAATTACATTTACATTTACATTTACATTTACATTTACATTTACATTTACATTTACATTTACATTTACATTTACATTTACATTTACATTTACATT
>Ga0181399_1000325_pt1 | contig 17673 bp, 15 predicted proteins | sample 22SPOviralmetaG_FD_130128 | JGI IMG/M metagenome (GOLD analysis project Ga0181399, IMG submission 130128) | Marine viral communities from the oligotrophic San Pedro Time Series (SPOT) site, San Pedro Channel, CA, USA - 22 SPOT_SRF_2011-05-21 | ecosystem: Environmental > Aquatic > Marine > Strait...
TATTGGTACAAATTCAAACGGTGATTTTTGTTTTACTGGAGCATCAAATGTCGGTATTGGGTTTCAAGGAAACGCTTTTTTACCATTAAATGGGTCAAGTGTAAGGACTGATAATACTAAAGATATTGGGGCATCTTCCGTTCGTTTTGATGACATATATGCAACCAACGGAACTATTCAAACTTCAGACAGAAACGAAAAACAAGATATAGAAGCTCTAACAGATGCAGAAACTAGAGTAGCTGTTGCAGCTAAAGGACTATTAAGAAAGTTCAGATGGATAGATTCTGTTGAAGAAAAAGGTGATGAAGCTAGAACCCACTTTGGAATCATAGCTCAAGACTTACAAGATGCTTTTACTGCTGAAGGATTAGATGCAGGTGACTATGCTATGTTTATTAGTAGCACTTGGACTGATGATGATGGAGTAGAACAAACAAGACTAGGAGTACGTTATAGCGAACTTCTAGCATTTATTATTGCAGCAATTTAATTTAAAAGGAGAATAATATGGCAATTGGATATACTTGGAACGTGTCAACAGTTGATACATACCCAACACTAGATGGTAATGCAGACGTTATTTATAACGTGCATTGGAGATTAACAGCAGAAGACGATGCTAATCAGGATGCTGATGGCAACAACTGGACTGCTACTTCATACGGGACTTGTGGTTTAGATACTTCAGAAATCTTAAGCTTTACAGCTTTTGCAGATTTAGAAGCTTCTGACGTACAAGCATGGGTTGAAGAAGTTTTCGGAGCTGATGACGTTGCAGCTAAGAAAGCAGCATTAGATGCTAAGATAGCATTGTTAATCACACCTACAAGCGTTACTAAAACAATCGGATAAACACTATGGAACTAACACCTTACTTGTTCTGGAACATCTTCATAACATTGGTGTTAGCTCCAGTGCTTTACAGTATACGAACAAATTCAGAAGAGTCTAAACGACTCGACATACTCTTAAACAAGACTCGTGAAGAGATTGCAAGAGAGTACGTAACTAAAAACGAAGTTAAAGATGACATGGGAATCCTCATGGATAGGATAGATAAAATCGGAGAAAAGCTTGACAAACTCTTTGAAGTCAAGTAAAATAGGTATAAAAGTACTATGAAAAAGAAATACAAACAAACATATAAATCTAAAAGACAAGACTATCGTAAAGGTGGTAGAGTACAAAAAGCTAAAGGTGGTGTAAATACTAAACCTGCTGAACCTGATGATAGGTTAGATAAAATTAATAAACCTAACAGACCTGTAGCTCAACCTGCACAACCAAGTCTTAGAAAGCAAAGAGAAATAGAATTACAAAATATGGCTGGTAAAACTATTAATGTAGGACCAGAGGGTTTAAAAAGTAATAGACCCAGAAATGCACAAGATGCGGTAGTACAACCTTCACAAACTCTTCTAAGAAGACCAACAACCGGTAAAGGCAATGAAGAAATATCAATAGGCGGTATTGGTGGTGGTAATGTACAACCTACTCCTACTATAACAAACGGGAATGAACCTGTAGTAATAGGAGACATACCGGGTATTGGTACAGGTGGCTACACTCCTCCATACACACCTCCTGTAACTCCTCCATATACTCCTCCATATACTCCTCCAGTAACTCCACCAGTAACACCTCCGGGTGAAGCTGATTTAACAGCTAAACAAAAAGCAGAACAACTGATACAACAAGACATTACTATACCTGCTCCTAAAGAAGTTGAGGTAGGAGAATTAGGTGTTGCTAAGACTATGGCAGAAAGAGAAGCTATCAAAGCTGAAACTGCTGAAGTAGGCGTTGCACCAGAAGCTAAATTAATGGAAGATATAGCTACTGCACAAACTCCACAAGAGATAGAAACAGCTACTATAGAAGCTTTTACAGTAAATCAATCTCCAAATGTTCAAGCAGCTATTCAAGAATTAACTCCAGAAGTAAAAGAAAGAATAACTTCAAAAGTTCAAGAAGCTTCTTTAACAAGTCCTGCAGTAGCTGCTCAAGTTGCTAAAGAGGAAGTTGAAGCTGCGTTATCTCCTGAAGTTAAAGGAGAGTTAAGAGATATTTCTCAAGTTCCTACCATAGCTCCAAAAGAAAGAATTGAAATGGAAGAAGTTCCAGAAGCTGAAGCAGCTACAAGAGTAGCAGAAGTCATAGGTCAAGACGCTATTAACAGTTTAAATGCTTTAGCTGGAGACAGAGGTGTTGCCTTAGAAAATTTACCAGAATATAAAACTGTAAGACAAAGTATTGCTCAAAAAGGTGAAGCAGCAACTAGAGAATATGTAAATAGATTAGGATTAGCTCCAGTAGAAACAGCAGCAACTAGAGAAGGTATTACTATAGATAAAGCTCCTGAAGGTACTGCAGCTACTATACAACAACAAGAAGATTTAAAAGCTGCTGAACGTCAAGAAAGACAAGCTGAGTTTTTAAAAGCTCCAGATGCTGCTCAAGTAACTCCTACTGGAGAAGCTGTAGTAGCTGATAGAACAGCAGTTACTGGAAAAATTTTAGAAGAAGCTACAGCTCAAGAAACAGACGTAACAAAATTACCAAAGTATGAAGTAGCAGCTCAAAGAACTGCACAAGTTGCAGAAGCAGCTACAAGAATTGCACAAGAGCTTGGAACAGCTCCGAGTAAAGATGCAGCTACTAGAGAAGCTATAACATCTGATGGGGTTGTAAAAGGTGATGCTGCTCAAATAGGTGGTGTACCTACGTTTGAAGCTGCATCAAGACAAGCAGTAACTAAAGAAGCTCGTAAAGCTGCAGCAGCAGATATGATGGAAGTGGTAGGTGAAATACCTCCAGAAATAACTGCAGCAGTATTAGAAGACCCTGCAACGGTAGAAGCTCAGTTAGATACTCAACCTGTTAATGTTCAAGCAGCAGTAGCAGCACTTCCACAAGAAGCCTTAGTATCCACACAGATGGAAGGTTTACTTTCTGGAATGGAAGAAGGTAAAACTCCTCTATGGGCTAAACCTGCTGTAGATGCAGTTAATGCTATGATGGCTCAAAGAGGTTTAAATGTTTCAACAGTTGGTAGAGATGCTTTGTTTAATGCTATTATTCAAAGTGCTATGCCTATAGCTCAAAGCAATGCACAAGCTTTACAACAAAGAGCTTCACAAAATTTAAGTAACGAACAACAAGCAAACTTACAAGAAGCTAGTCAGGTTATGCAACAAAGAATGACTAACTTATCTAATCAGCAAACAGCAGCTTCACAGACTGCACAAATGGCACAACAGATTGTGTTGAAACAAGGTGAGTTTGACCAACAAGCAGTCATGACTACAGCTCAACAAGGGCAGCAAGTTAGAATGACTAACATTCAAAACGCTCAACAAAGAGCTTCTCAAGAATCTTCACAAAGACAACAAGTTGCTATAGCTAATTTAGATACTGGTACTAAAATGGACCTTGCAAATCTTGAGCAGCTTAACGCAGCTTCAAGAGAAACCATGTCTGCAGAACAACAAGGTAGACTTACAGAGTATCAAGCTAAAATAAATAAAGAAGTTAGACAAGCAGAGCTTGAGCAAGATATGGAAAAAGCTAACCTAGAAACAGGTTTAAGAGTAGAGTTAGCTAATTTAACTGAACAAAATGCTACAGATAGAGCTAGTATGTCTAACGAGCAACAAATGAAGTTGGCAGAATTAAATGTTCTTGTAGACTTTAAAAAGACTAATGCTAATTTAGCACAGCAAATGGACATGGCAAATATGTCTAATGAGCAGCAGATAGAACTGGCTCTGCTAAAAGAAAAGTCAGAAGTTAATGCTGCAAACTTTACAGTTGAGAATCAGTTTAGATTAGAAAGCTTAACAAGAGCTTCACAATTTTTATCTCAGAATGCAACTTTTAGACAGCAAACAGAGTTAGCAAATTTAGACGCTAACGAAAGAATTAACATAGCTAACTTAACAGCTCTTAACGATGCTTCTAGAGATAATTTAAATAAAGACCAACAAACTGAACTAGCTAATTTAAATGCTAAGTTAAGGGAAAATACTTTAAACGCTGAATTAAAACAACAAATTGTTAGTCAAACATTTAGTCAATCTCAACAAACAGAACTAGCAAACTTAGAATCTTTAAACAGAGCAGACTCTGAAAACCTTAATGCAGAACAACAAGCTAAGTTAGCTGAGTATAATGCTGATATTCAAATTAAGATTAGACAGGCTGAATTAGAACAGCAAATGGAACAGGCTAATCTTGATAGCTCTTTAAAAGTTGAACTATCAAATCTATCAGAACTTAACTCAACTGATAGAGCTAGTATGTCGAATGAACAGCAGATGAGGTTAGCTAATCTAAATAATTTAGTAGATTTTAGAAAAACTAACGCTACTCTAGCTCAACAAATGGATTTAGTTAATTTGGGTAATGAGCAACAGATGGAAATTGCAGAGTTGCAAGAAAAATCTAGAGCTGATGCTGCTAATTTTAGTACAGAAAATCAATTTAGATTACAAGAGTTACAAACTACAGTTCAAGTATTATCACAGAATGAGCAATTAAATCAACAAGCAGATTTAGCTAAGTTGTCAATGAACGAAAGAATATCTTTGGCAAATCTTACAGCTAAAAATCAAGCTGATAGTGAAAGCATGACTGCTGAAAATCAAATTGAGTTAGCTAATCTAAATAAGAAGATGAGAGTTTCTGAAGTTAATGCTAACTTAGCACAACAAATGGGACTTGCAGAGCTTTCTAATGAACAACAAACTGCAATGACTAATGCTCAAATCAATGCTAATATGGACATGGCTAACTTTAATGCAGAACAACAAACTGCTTTAGCTAATAGTAAATTTATGCAGACAGCTACACTTGCAAATCTTAATAACGAGCAACAGTCTGTAATGCAAAATGCTACAGCTATGGCTTCAATGGACTTAGCTAATTTAGATACTCAAACTAAAATTCAAGTAGAGAACGCAAGAAACTTTTTACAGATGGATATGGCTAATTTAAATAATAAGCAACAGGCTAACATGCTAACTGCTCAACAAGAACAACAAAGACTGTTATCTAATCAAGCTGCAGAAAATGCTGCATCTCAGTTTAATGCTACATCTGAAAATCAAAAAAATCAATTTATGACAAGTTTAGCTGCTCAAGTAGACCAGTTTAATAAAGCTCAGATAAATACTTCAAAACAGTTCAATGCTCAACAAGAAAATGCTAGAGATGCTTTAGAGTTTCAAGTAGAAGCTGATTTAGAAAAAGCTAATGCTGCTATGGTTAATCAAGTTAATCAGTTTAACGAGCAGACTGCTTTTGAAAGAGATAAGTTTAATACAGCTAATGCTCAAGCTATAGAACAAGCTAACTTATCATGGAGAAGACAAGCCAATACAATTAACACTGCTGCAGCTAATCAAGCTTCTATGCAAAACGCTATGAACTCATTTAACTTAAGTTCACAAGCTTTATCATTCTTATGGCAGGAATCAAGAGACCAAGCTAATTATACTTGGCAGTCTTCAGAAAATGAAGAAAACAGAAAAGCTCAACTATATGCACAAGCGTTAGCTAACGAAGGTGGTTCAGCAAAAGATTGGAGTCAAAATATTAACTCTATAGGTACTTTAATAAGTAGTATATTCGGCAGTAAATAAATATAACAGGAAAAGACATGGGATTTCTTAGAAAAAAAATAAAACAAATAGGAAGAGGAATTAAAAAAGTAGGTAAAAAGTTTAAAAGCTTAATAGGTAAAATAGCTAAACCTTTTGCTAAACTGGGAGTAATAGGACAAATTGCTTTAGGATTTGTAATGCCTTGGGCAGCCGGTGCTATTTTTAAAGGGCTTGGTACATTGGGTACAGCGATGGCAGGAAGTAGTAATTTATTTGTTAAAGCTGCAGGTACAGTAATGAAAGGAGTACATTGGGGAGCTACTAAAATAAAAGGAGCTTTTAGTACTGTTACTGATGCTATTAAAGGCGGATTAGAAACTGTCACTACTAAAGCTAAAGATTTATTTGGTATTAATGCTGATGTTTCAGATTTAGTTAAAAATTCTCCTGATATGAAAGAGTTTGATTTTGGTAAAACTCCATATGATAAAGCTGTAGAAGATGTAGTAACTTCACAAACTGTAGAAGGACAGTTAGCTAAAACAGTTCCTGAGTCTTTATTAGATACGAAAGTTAAAGATGTAGTTACAGAAGCAGGAGAAAAAACTTTACTGGAGCAAGTAAAAGAAAAAGGTAAAGAAGCTATTTTAGATATACCAAGTAAAATTACTACAGGAGTTGTTTCAGGAGTTCAAGAAGGTGTTGCAGCTTCTATATATCAACCAGACGTTGAGTATAATGCAGAGGTAGCAGACTTTTTAAATGCCAATGCTTATCAAGGATACACTACTTATAATGAAGTAGATTTTACAAAGTTAAATCAAATAAACGATGAGGTAGGAGCTTCTGGAGGTATTTATGGAGGACCTATACATACTGTATCTGTAAGTAACGATACTTCGTTTGGAGGAGACTCCTTCTTTTTAAATAATGTTTTAGGAGCAAGATAATGGCTAACAAAGTTGAATATAAAGATTTTGACCAACAAGGTTTAGAATTTTTAGCTAATAATGGAAGACCTATACCCGGTTCTTCTTTAACTAACAGTCCTGAAAGTCCTTATCCTTGGGAAAAAGCTCCTCAGTTTGTAGAAATACAACCTGCAATAGATTCTTTATTTGTTGAATTATCTGAACCTGAAGCTTACCATTCATTAATGGACTTGGTTAGAAACGAAGTTCCTGTAGGAGATATAGCACAAGTTATACTAACAGATGGTTTTCAAAAAGGAATGTGGAATCCAGACTTAATGCTTTTACTTGTTGAGCCTACTATGTACATGATTATAGCTTTTGCAGAAAAAGCAGGTATACAAGAATACATTACTTATGAGGGTGAGCAAGATGAGCCTGAAGATGAAGATGAGCAAATATCCCAAATAAGTCAAATAACAAAAATAGCTGAAGATAAAATAGTATCTAAAGTTAAATCAGGAGTACTTCCTAAAGAAATAGAAGAAAGATTAGAGCAGTTTACTCCACCAGAACAACCAAGTTTATTAGAAAAACCAGAAACAAGTCAACCAGAAAGTTTATTAGATAGAGAGGAATAACATGGCAATAGAACAATTAGGTGAATCTTTATTATCTCAAGCAAAAAAGAGAAGAAAGAAAGAAGAAAAAAAGGGTAAATTTTTTGGAGCAGCTTTGTTAGGTGTTCAAGTCGGTAATATGGTTTTACGTAAACAAGCTCAGAAAAGAGCTGATGAGTTTTGGAAAAGTAATATTGGTTTAATAGATAATAAATCAAAACAGTTTAGAGCAGGTATTAATTTTTGGACTGACCATAATAGTATGATGAAAGGTTATGGTATGGGTACATCTGATAAAGATTGGAAAAATGCTTTTAAACAAAAACAATATGATATGTATAAACAAAGAGAACTAGGAAAATCTAAAGTTTCTGAATTAAACGCTGAAAAAATAAAACAGTTTGAAGACACAGTTAATCCTTTGATACAAGATGACCTTAATGGATACGAGCAAAAATTAGAACTATTTAAAAACTTTGAAAATATTAAAGATACTGCAGAGAATAAAAAATTATTCTTAGCTCCAACAACTAATAAACTTGTAGAGGCTCAGAAAATAATAAAAAGTGAAGCTAACGTAGGAAGCTATGTACTAGATAAACTTGGTTTTAGAGAAAGAGGAATGGAAACTGTTAGTGTTGAAGGACAAGATATACTACTACCTAAAAGAATGACTTCTCAACAAAAACAAGTAATAGTAGATAATTTAAAATTAAATAAAATATATCTAAAAAACCTTGATGATATTGAAAAAACTGTTAAGTATACTCCTTTTACAGACGAACAAATTGCACAGTTTGTTAGTACATCAAGTTGGAAATCTAAACCTCCTTCAGATTTAGAAAACGCTTTTAATAATGCTATAAATAAAGAACCAACTTCTGTGTTTTATCAGCAAAAATATTCTACTTCTTTATCAGATAATACACTGAGTATAGATAAAATATATAGGGCTATGACAAAAGGCGATAAGGGTGAGAATACAGTAGAACGTGCAGATTTATTTAAAAGTAATGTTTTAAGTTTTGCTGTTGAAGCTAGAAAACAATATGAAGCAGTACCTGAAAATAGAGGAAAATTAAAAAGCCCAGATTATTTTTTAAATATAGGTTTAACTGAGTATATTAATACTACTGAGCTTATGTCAGAAAAAACAAAAGAAGATTTAAACTTAAGAAAAAAAGAACAAATAAATAGAGAGTTTATGAATTCAGAAATTCAAGTTGGAGAAAATAAAGTTACTCCTTTACAAATTCAAAAAGCTTTTTTAAGTGGTAAATATAATCAAGAGCAAAAAGAAAACTTATATATGCAAATAGTTAAACAATTTGAAAACATTCCACAAGCTCAAGGATTTTTAAACAATTTAGAAAGTTCTATTTTTGAAGAAGAAAAAACTAAACAAACACTTTCTCCTTTTTTTCAATACGAAACAAAATTTAGAAAAAATCCATTATCTTAATTAACTCACTATGACAGATTTATATTCTCAATTTATAAAGAATGCTTCTTTACAGTCTCCTTATCATGAAGAAGACGATGAATTTTTAGCTAGAGAAGAAGAAAACAATGAAAGAATAAAAGAAGAACAAAGAAAAATTGAAGAACTTCAAAAAACTGAGCAAGAAAAGCTACAAGACATACAAGATGTTACTAAAGAAAAACCTGTAGAAGGCGTTGATTTATATTCTAACTTTATAAAAGATGCCTCTGAGATACAACAAGGTTCTGGCTTAGATGATATTTCTAGTGGTAGAAAAGTGAAGTTTGGAGCTGCTCAAGAACCTTCAATATTAGGAAGTTTATATAGATTATCAAAAGCAGGAATAGAATCTTTAGCTTCTGATGAAAGTTTTACTGAAGCATCTCAGAGAATAGAATCTGATAGACAACAAAAAATATATAAAGAGTTTCCAGAGTTTTATGGTAGAGAAGAGGACTTAACAGTACTAAGCGGTAGAATGGGTGTTGCAGTTGCAGACCCTGTTACATTTTTTATACCTTGGGTTAAGGTAGCTAAAGCCGGTAGAATAGCTACTATAGCTACAGGTTCAACTGTTGCAGGTGGAGAAGCTTTGTTACGTGAAAAAGCTTTATACGGTGAAATAAGTCCTACAATAGTTGCGGCTTCTGCTGGATTAGGAGGAGCAAGTTCAGCTTTAGGTTCTCTGATTGCAAATAGATTAGGTTCTAATAAAATAAATCAAACTGTTAATTCTATAGATGAAAACGGTAATGTAATTAAAACAAAAGTTATAGATGCTTCTACACCTACAACTCCAGCTTTAAACAATAAAACTGTAGATGAGCTTAATATTATTTCTAAAGAAATATATGAAGAAAATCAACCAGTTATTCAATCTATGTCAAATAATTTTGAATCTGTAGGAGCTGCTTATAGTAAAATAGATTTAATAAAAAAAGAAAATGCTGACATTCAAAATATTTTAGCTCCTCATTTACATCAAATGAAACAGTTGAGGAAAAATCATATTGTATTTGATTCTAAAAATAAAATAGTTTTCAAGCCTTCTAAAACAATAAATGTTAAGCAAGGTGAGAAGATGTATAAACAACTTCAACAAAATAAACAAGAATTAAAAGGTTTAAAGAAAGAAATAAACCAAATTAATTTTGTAAAACAACCAGAAGACACAGCTATAGTAGGTGTCGAATCTTTATATAAAGCTTATCAAAAAGGTTTACTAGAAGGTAAGGTGGGAGAGGGTTTAACTAAAGCATTGGTACATGAATTAACTCGTCCTTTACTAGGAGCTACTAGCGGAGGCTTGGTTGGCATTTATTTATCAGATGAAAATACTAATGAAGCTATGTATAAAGGAATTGCTGTTGGAGCTTTTCTAGGAGCTTTCTCTAAAAGATTAGAGTTATCTAAATATAAACTATCTGATAAAGTAAAACAAACAGCCAATAACGAAGCAGTTAAAATTTTTAGAGATAGTAATATGAACGCTATGAAAAGATTATTTTCTTCTAGCCATGCTGCAGTTTTACAATCTCGTAATCCTATACTTCAAAAGTTTGGATTAGATTTTTTAAGAAACCAAGGAGCTTCTTTAAAAACTGGACAAACGTTACAAGAATCTGTAGAAGAATTAGCTGATAAATCTTTTGACCATTTTAAAATAAAGTTATTTAGTATCCTAGGAACTACTGACGATTCTACTATAGAAGCAGCAGGAAGACTACTACAGCAAAAGAACATGCCTTCTTCTGCTAAATCTTCTTTTTTAAAAACTGGAGATTTAAATAACACTAAAGCTAAAACATTAGCAGACGAACTGTTTAAACTAAACGTAAGTTTTAAGACTTATATGAAAAAAGCAGGAGTTGAATTTACAGAACAAGACTCTTATGGTTTAACTCAAATATTTGATAGAAACAAAATAGATGAATTAGGTTTTGATAAAGTAGTTTCTATTCTAAAAGATTCTTTTAAATTACAAAGCGTTAAGTATAAAGGTAAAAAAGTTCCTGGGTTTTCTAAAGTAGATAGTAAAGGAAATTTACTACCTATTAAAGTCTTAACAGATAAACAAGCAGAAGGTTTAGCCACTTCTTATATAATGTCGTCTGATAATGTGAGAAGACAGTTAGTTTTAGATTCAGACAGGCTTCTAGACCAAGACGTAATGAAATCTTTTATTAAGAACAATGGTAAGGTAGTTGATAAAAACGATACTATAATACAATCAGCTAGGTTTTTTGAAAATGAAAGAGTTTTGTTTGACCAAGAAGCTAGAGCTTTAGCTAAAGATTTATTTATTCAAGACCCAATAGCTACAAATTTAAGTTTGTTTGATAACTCAATAAGAGTAGCTGAGTTTGCTAGGAGGTATGGAACTAAAGGTCAAGGTATACAAAATTTAAAAAAACAATTAGGTAGTTACTATAGTTCTATAGATAAGAATTGGAAAACAAATTCATCTTTACAAAAACTTTATACAAATGATTTGGAAGATATTAGTAACACAGTTAATTCTTATTTTAAAGTTTTAGATGCTGATAAAATGCCTAAAGGAGAATTACAAAGAAGTTTTATCCTCAGTCTACAAACACTATTAGCAACCACTAAACTTACTAAAGTAGCTTTACCGTCTTTAGGTGATACCATTCAAACTATACAGAATAGTGGATTTAAAGCTGGGTGGAACTCTGCTGTTAGGAAAATAACTGGCGGTCCAAAGTTTTCTAAAGAACTAGCTTTAAGAGTAGAGGGAGACGAAGGATTTTTTGGAAGAGTTTTTTCAGGAAGACAGTATAATGGTGCCTTAGAAAGAGAGTTACAAAACTTTTCAATAGATGCTAATACTAGATATCAAAAAGGTTTAGTAGAGTTTCAAAGAAAATTTTTTGAAGCAATACAACTAGGTAGAGTTACAAGATTTGCTAGAGAGTTTGCATATGATGCTGGTGCTTTCAGAGCTTTTGATTTAAGTAAAGAGGCTGTGAGAAAAGGAACTTTAAAAGGCTCTAAAACTAGAGAGATAGATTTAATGGGTTTAAATACTGAAAACATTAATTATTTAGGTAAGTTTAAAAACATTGATGAAGCTTATGAAGATAAGATTGGTAAAGTATTAATTGACAGAGCAGGTAGAAGGTCTGCTGATAGAGATGCTTTACTGCCTCAAATAGGTAACAGAAGATTATTTGCTCAAAGTAAAAATCCTTGGATAAAATTAGCAGGTAGTTTTTTATCTTGGGCTATGGCTAAAGGAAGTCAAACAAATGCTTTAGTAAGAAGGATTGAAGAAGGGGACGGTAAGTTAGCTATGATGATGTTAGGTACTTTACCTTTATATGCAACAGTTAGAGATTTGTATGTAGCTGTAAATCCTAGTAAAGATTTTAGAGAAGACCACGGTCAATTTTATTCATCATTAAAAGAAAAAGACTTAGAAAAATTAACAGAAGCTATGGCTGATTCAGCAGTATTTTCAGGTCAAACTATGCCTTGGTATTTAGATAAAATATTAAACTCTTTTAAATTTTACGGTAACGATGCTATAGAAACAATTTATCCTGCTGCTGGATTATTAAATGATTTATATGCTGGTACTCAAACTGTAGGTAAGGGTAAATTTTATACAGGTGGAGTTGATTTAGTAGAAACTGTTGTTCCTTTTGGTAAGGATATAATGAGGAGTGAAGTTATAGGAGAACAACTTACTGAAACAGGAACTACTTTAAAAGAAGCTGCTAAGATTAAACAAGAAGATATTGTTCCTTTATCTAAATATGCAACAGGCGGATTAGTAAAAGGCAAAGACGATGTACCATATACTAAAGAAAACCCTGCTGATAGAGTAGACCCTAACACAGGTAAACCTTACTCTGACCAAATGGCTAGGTTGGGATTGTCTGAAGGTGGAAGTGTAAATCCTAACGTATTACAAATTAATAACTTACTTAAAGAGTTGGGATATTCTAAAGAAGCAAGAGCTGCTAAGTTAGGTAATATAGGAGTAGAGACAGGTTATACTTATGACTACCAACAAAAACAAAAGAACGGTAAAGGATACGGTTTATATCAATTAGATTTTCAAAGACCTTATTATGATAAGTATTTAGAAAATAATAAACTTGAAGATTCTGCAGCTAGTCAAGTTATGTTTACTCATGAAGTTTTAAAAGGTAATGATAAAGTTATGGGAATGAATACTAAAGACAGAAAAGCTTTGCAAGAAGCTTTAGGAAGTAAGGATGTTAGTTTTATAACACAGATGTTTTCTGAAAAATATGAAAAACCCGGAGTTCCTCATTTAGAAAAAAGAATAGCAGAAGCTAATAGATTATACGAACTTATAGACTAATGATACTTTACACAGAGATACAACTTGAAAAGGCTTATAAAGTCTACAGAATCCACCAGATAGAAAAAGACTTAGGCTTTATGCAGTTAGAAGAATTTAGAATACTATACGAAGACTTGATGGCGGATGTAGTTTAATGGGTTTTCCGTTTGAGATAATAACTATGCTTGGCTCTACTGTACTTGGCGGAGTCATGAGTGTCTGGGCAGAGAGTCGTAAGGCTAAACAAGACAACCAGAAGTTACTTATAACACGTGGCGAGTTTGAAATGAAAGCTCGTAAAGCTGCAAGAGATGTTAAAGATAAAGGATTCCAGTGGACAAGAAGAATCATAGCACTAACATCAGTGTTTGCTATAGTAGTGTTACCTAAACTTGTAGCTGTGTATTATCCTAATGTAGATGTTACTGTAGGTTATACAAACTTTCAACCGGGATTCTGGTTCTTCAAAGAAGGTAGAGATGTATTTGAGTGGATAACTTTTCAAGGCTTGGTAATAACACAACTAGATACTAACCTAGTATCAGCTATCATAGGCATGTACTTTGGTGGTAGTTTAGTTAAGAAGTAACATGAACGATTGGGTACAAGCTATAGAGACTATAGGTATACCGGCAGCAGGTGCAGCAGGTTTAGGGTACTTAGTATGGGTACTTTTCAAGTCTTTAATAGCAGACATACATAAGAAGTTAGATACTCAACAAGGCATGATAGTTGCATTGATAGATAGAATAAGACAGATGGATAACGACATGATTAGAATAGATGCCATGTGTCGGGCAGCAATGGGTTTAAAACCTGATATAGATAGGATAGCTAGAGCAGATGGAAAGAAAGACCAAAGAAAAGATTAAGTTTGAATTTTCAGTAATTACTATTTTTGTATTACTGTTTTCAATTAGTGTATTAAGAGCTGATGAAATGGTATTCAAGTTTAAAAGTCCTAGCTTCAATGGTGTTGGTACATCATCACATTATCTTACTATACAAAACCAAGAGTTCAATCGTAAAGCAGCTTTGAAGGCAGAGATAAAAGCACTTCAAGATGAGATAGAAAGAGATAAAGAAAACACAACACTTGCAAGGTTTATAAGGAATTTAGAATCTAGAATATATGCACAGTTATCTAGACAGCTTGTAGAGAACTTGTTTGGTGAGACTGCTAGTGATAGTGGTGTATTAGAATTAGAAGGTAACAGAATAGAATACACTGTTATAGATGGAATAATAACTTTAACAATAACGGATTCAAATGGTGATACAACGACTATATCTTTGCCTGTTGGTAACTTTACTTTCTAACTGTGCAGTTATAAGTCATAACGAAGATTTAGTATTATCAAAGAAGATACAATCTCCGGACATATTAGAACTACAGTCAGAAGAACTAAAGAATTTACCGGCAGCCTCAGTGATGCCAACAGTAGCTATATACCCTAATAGCTTTAAAGATTTAACAGGGCAGAGAAGAAGTAATAGTACGTTTGCTTTATTTAGTACAGCTATTACACAAGCTCCAGAAGCTTTTCTTATAAGAGCTTTGAAGCATACTTCAGGTGGAGAGTTTTTTAGAGTTGTAGAAAGAGTAGGCTTGGATGACCTAACAAAAGAAAGACAACTTATTAGAAGTACTCGTAAAGAGTTTAAAGAAGATAACAAAATGAAACCCTTGCTATTTGCAGGGTTGTTGATTCAGGGTGGAGTGATTAGCTACGAAGCTAACCTTAAGTCTGGAGGTGCTGGTGCTAGATACCTAGGAGTAGGTAATAGCAAACAGTACAGGGAAGATACAATAACTATATCATTAAGATTAGTTTCTGTGTCTACTGGAGAAGTGCTTACAGAGACGTTAGTTTCTAAGAGCATTATATCCACAAGTATTTCTCAAGATATATTTAGGTTTATTGAAACTGGCACTGAGTTAGTAGAAATAGAAGGCGGTGTATCTGAGAATGAATCTGTTTCTATAGCTTTACAAAAGGCAATAGAGACAGGTGTTTTAAACATAATAAAAACAGGAATAGAGAGAGGCTATTGGAGATATGAACAAACTAAAATTAATGAGCCTAGTTGTGATGATGAATGCATCGCTGCTATACGGGGCTGATAACGAAATATACATTGACCAAACTGGTAGTACAGCTAACATAGATTTAGAACAGTTAGGTTCTGCAAACATTATTGGTGGTTTAAATTCTGTTGCTGGAACTTTAACACCTTTAGATTTGGATGGTGGTACAATGACATTGGACATCAATCAAATTGGAGACACTAACAAGTTCTTAGGAGATATTCTAGCTGATAACTTCACAGGGTTTTTTAACTTTGACGGAACTGGTAATAACTTTACTATCCAAGTAGACCCTACTAATACATATGGAGCAGATGGTTCTGATGTTAATGTAGCTGTTACTGGAAGTAGTAATAACTTTACACTTGATTTAGCTACACTAGCTATGTCTAGTAATACAGACTTAGACTGGATTATAAACGGTGATAGTAACACATTTGACTTTGATATTAACTACGATGGTGCTACTAACTACGTTGATGTAGATGGAGATAGCAACACAGTAAACTTTACAGGGAGTGGATATGCAGATGGGTACTTCTATCTTGACCAAACAGGAAACAGTAGAACATTCAACATCATACAGTCATCGACCTTGGCTTCTGATTGGTTGCAAATTAATTCTACTGGTGACAACGGTACTATCTGTGTCATCCAAAACGATGGAGGAAGTACAGTCGGTTGCTAGTATTGGCAACATAACTGAACTAAACGGAACAGGTAGAGTCGTAAGAGATACTACCTACCAAGCCTCTCTATCCTTAGACATCAACAGCTACGACAATGTCCAAACTTCTAACGGGAGATTGGGCATTACTTTTTTAGACGATAGTCAAGTTAGACTTACTGAGCATTCAGAGTTAATTATAGATGAATTTATCTATGACCCAGACCCGTCTAAGTCTAAGATGGCTTTACAGTTTGCTAGTGGTACTGCAAGGTTTATCACTGGTAAGTTAGCTACAATAGATAAAGAAAATATATCTATACAAACTCCTAGTGCTACGATAGGTATTCGTGGTACAGACTTTACAGTTACTGTAGATGAATTAGGTAGGAGTCTAGTCATATTATTACCAGACGATGATGGTCTTCCAAGTGGAGAGATTGTTGTCGCTACAGCTATGGGACAGGTAACACTTAACAAGCCTTACCAAGCTACTACAGTTTCAATGTACGAGACTGAACCAACCAAACCCGTTATCCTTGACTTAACCCTTGAGTTAATTGATAACATGTTAATAGTAAATCAACCAAAGGAAATAGAACAAGAAGATGAAGGACAAGATGGAAGTAGCGTTTCTAATATTCTTGATGTTGACTTCCTTGATTTCGATGATTTAGATACAGACTATCTTGCAAATGATGAGCTAGAGTTTACAGAGTTAGATATTAATTATCTTGATGTAAACTTTCTAGAAGACTTATTAAACATTATAGAAGACGTGAACGAGCTAGACAATACTGAATCACTTTTAAGAACTGATGTAGATTTAAAAGGAACTCAAGTAGGCTTTGATGCTAACACACAAATCAATACGTTCTTAGCTGATAACCTTATAACGTTTTACAAGTCTTTAGAAGACACCGTAAGGCTAGACTTAGATAGGTCAAACGCTTATACAGTTATCATGATTCAAAACGGTAAGAGTACACAGGTCATTGTCAACGGTGGTGGAGACTCTACTATAAAAATTACACAAGGAAACTAAAATGAAATACTTATTATTATTTTTATTATCGTTAGGTTTAAAAGCTGAATTAGATTTAACAATACCTGAACAACCTGCTACATACATCCCACCCCAAAAAAAATTTTTACAGTTTATAGAAGTAAAAGAACCTCCTACAAAAGCACAACTAATTACCTATTGGACTTTAAATGTTTTAGATGTTTATACAACTCATCAAGGTTTAAAAAAACCAAACGTCTACGAAACTAATTTTTTGTATTCTAAAAAACCAACACTAGAAGAATTAATATTAGGTAAATTAATAATAGGAACAATAGTACAGAATAATTTTGAAAAAAATGATTTGACAATTACGAATGTGTTTTTAACACATGCAATTATAAACAACTATGAAATAATGAAATGAAGTGGTCTATTACCCTATTATCTTTACTTACGTTGCCTCTCCTCTTCAACAGTTTACCATTAGAAGTATTAAGACTAAAGACTTTTGACGCTTTAGTAACTGCACAAGAACCTACAGGATACTTCACAACCCTCAACATTACTGAACAAAACCTAGACGATATGGGAGGATACCCTTTACCTCGTCAAGACTTAGCAAAGATTCACAACGATATAATAGAAGCCGGTGCTTTAGGTGTTGGTTGGGTTATGTTATTCCCACATGCAGATAGGTTAGGTGGAGATGATGAGTTTGCTCAAGCCTTACAAAGCTCTGCAAGTGTTATAGCTATGCCAGAAGTAAACAACAATAACTATCCAAAGACAGTTGGTACAGTTATCAAAGGACCGATAGTATCTTTACCAAAGGCTCAAGGCTTTTTAGAGAACATAGATGTATTAAAAGAATCAGCTAATCAAGGTGGTATATCTGCACCGGTGGATGTAGATAATTTAGTAAGGAGAATACCTTTACTACAGCAAACAAACA
>Ga0181399_1000326_pt1 | contig 17656 bp, 28 predicted proteins | sample 22SPOviralmetaG_FD_130128 | JGI IMG/M metagenome (GOLD analysis project Ga0181399, IMG submission 130128) | Marine viral communities from the oligotrophic San Pedro Time Series (SPOT) site, San Pedro Channel, CA, USA - 22 SPOT_SRF_2011-05-21 | ecosystem: Environmental > Aquatic > Marine > Strait...
ATCTTTATCTTTATCTTCAAATCCAAATAATTTTTTAACATTATCTACAAGATCTTCTAAAAGATTATTTGACTTAGTTTTTTCACCCAAATTATTTGCTTGTGCTATGGTTGTTTTTTTGAAAACAGAAAAAGACTCAACACCAGAACCAGTTCTTATTGGTTTACTATCAAGCGTTAACTTTCCACTATCATATGAGGTTCCTTTAACAGTACCACCTTTAGAATAACCTTTAATATTTTCTTCAACCTTTCTTGATTCAGTAAAAAACTCTTCCTTTGTCATTGGTGTTCCAGATGGACCTTCAAATTTAGGAGATGAAGATCCCAATGCAGTTGGACTTCTATAGGCATATCCAACACCAGGTAGAAAAACTTTCGTATTTGTTGGCGAATTATTATTATTCACAATCTCAATAACTTTTTTTGCTGCACTATTAAATTCTACAACCTGAACTGGTTTATTAGATTCAGAATTTATTGGTGCTTCTAGTCTTTGATCAGGGGGAATTGGATTTGGATTAATTGGAAGAGATCCTAGTGCTTCTATTGGAGTACCCAATCCTTTTTCAATATCCTTTAACTCTTTGAGGGATTCATCGACTTCACTTCCATCCGTTTCACCTAAAAACTTACTCAATTCATCTAAATCTTTTTTTATTTGTTCTTCCTTTCCTGGAGTTAATTTTTGAGTAAGTTCAATAAACATTATCGAGAGTTTACCAATCTCACCAACTATAAATTTTATATTATCAATAAGACCTTTGTTATCTTCAGTAAACTTCTCTATACTTGCAATGATTGCAGGCAAACTATTAACTAAAATACCAGCACCAAGTAAAATGAAAAAATCTTTTAATTTATCAATAAAACTTCTTGCTGGTTGAATAACTTTCTTTGCAATTCCAGATCCAAATTTTTGTTTTTTCTTATCTTCAATAAGATCTTCTCTTTGCTTTAACTTTATCTTATTTTGCTGAACTTTAAATAATGTCTGTTCTTCAGCACGAAGTTTCTTCATACTCTTGTTCCCTTCGGCAAGAGTCTTATTAATCTTTATTGCATTTATTTTTAGAGTTTTTATCCCAGTTTCAATCATAATTCAACTCCATATGCAGAGAATGATCTACCGAAGAATGGATTGTCTAAATCCATCGGTGCAATCAAAATATCAGAAGATGAAGATTCTCTTGGCTGTTCTTGTGGTTGTGCCTGTTGCTGTTGTTTAGGTGTCTTTATTACCGTTGGTGGTAAATTAAGATTCATCGTTTCAATAGAACCTTCACCAGATGATTGTTGCGATCTTATTCTATGATCATAAGTTTCAAGTCCTGGGTTAAAAGGAACAACTTGTAATTCAATCGGTGATTTTTTAACTGGTTCTAATTCAGGTTCAGGTGTCTTGGGTTTATTATTTTCATGTTCTTCAGATATCTTTTTAAATACCTGTATAAACGCCATCGTGCTATCTGAAAATATTGGTGTAGTATTACTCATAAGAGGCGTTTGAGGTTGAGTGCTACTACTATCAACACTGACTGTTTGAGTTTCTGGTTGGGATTGACCTCCTTGTATTATATTTAAAAGATTACGAAATCCGTCAGATTTTTCATATTCTTTCATTTCTAATTTTCTAACTCGTTTTTCTACAAGATCAGAAAATTCTTTGAATAGTGAAATAGTTCTATTAGTTTCTTCTTGCTGCAATGCAAAGTTTCTTGCCTGCTGTTCTACACCACTCTTAAATGATAGGAACATTCTCCCATAATTATTATTAATATCTTTCAATACAGGACGGAACCTATTTGCAGCTGGTGCCTGAATAACTTCTTCCTTAGGTGCAAGGATTGTTGGAACACTATCAACGTTTGTTGGTCCATCACCAGGTATCGTTCCACCTTTAGAATAACCTTGAATAGGTTTACCATCTTTATCAAGATCAGGTTCTAATTTTGATCTCATAGATTCTGGTAAAAGATTATCCATAAAACTCAATGGTATATCTTCCTTTCTCAATTCACCAAGTTGTTTGAGCTTCCTTGCATTACTGCCAACATCAACTATTCCATCTAATAGTCCCATATACTTCACGCCTTGGGCTTGTGATCGTAACTTATCAATCTCTTTTTTATATTCTTCAGGATCAGTTTCTTTTAATTTTAATATTCTTTCTATATCCGATTCATCCGCTTTTTGCTGTATAGGTCCTCCAAAAACAAGCAACGCCATCATCAAAGCATTACCCAAACCACCACCACCACCACCACCTAATGGTGTTCTCGGCAGTGTTCCCGGCAGTCTTCTCGACAGTGGTGAACTTGATGGTCTTATTTTTGGGGTTTTGGGGTATTTTGGTGCTTCAAATCGTTTACCGCTTTGACCAGCAAATTCTCTGCCGTCACGAATGTTAGTTCTTCCATCAGGACCAGTTAATGGTCCCTTTGGAGTCCGTTGTCCACCAATAGGATTACCCTTAGAATCAAGAATTGGTGATGGTTTTGTTTGTGTTGGTGTTGGTGTTCCTGGTTTTGGTGTTACTGGTTTTGGTGTTACTGGTTTCGGTTGGACAGGTTTTGGTGTTTGTGTTGTTGGTTGTGGTGGTTTCTTTCCAGATAGAGATCCTATTCTTCTAGTTAAACTACGAGCAAGAGAGAATAAACCTTTTAATTTTAATAAAAGACCTAATATCTTACCACCAATTGCGATGGCAAGCAGTGTTTCCCAGTGATCTCGTAAAAAATTAAATACTCTAACTAACTTTTCTCTATTTTCATCGTCAGATAACCATTCAAAAGCAGCATTAAGGGCAATACCAGTTCCAACTATAGTTAAAAACTCAATAATCTTATCAAAAATACCTTTAATTGGTGATAATATTTTTTTACCAAAATCTTTTATATTTCCAGCTAAACCCTTTCCTCTTTCTACAAAATCTTCTTTTGCTACAAGTTTCTTTTTCTTTACTTGTTTTCTAGAAAGTTTTAAAGTTTGTTTCTTTTCTGCAATTCTATTAGCAAAATCAATTGCTAACTGATTTTGAATTTCTACAAGGATTTTATTAGTTTCTGTTAGAGTTGTTGCTAAAGATCCTGTAGATACTGTTTCTGGTCCTTTTAAATCTTCTGCCTTTATTGCTTGTGCTTTCTTTACTCTCACAAAAGACATCTTGGATGTCTTCAGTTTTGGTTTCGCAAACGAAAAACTAATCTTATTGGCACTCTTCATCAATGGAGACGAATCCTTCCCCATTTTTGGTAATGATGGTGCTTGGAATGATTGTTGGTTTTCTAATGCCACTACTGATTCTGCTGTGCCTTAAGGTTTTCTTCTTCAATGTGTTGGGAAAGCATCGTTACATATACTTCTCTCTCCCAAGGTATCATATTTTCAAGTTCTGTTAATGAATATTTATGATATTGAATCAAGGAAAAATTCGTCTTGTAATACACCTCAAGACTAGTATGTGACATGACTAGCTGAAAAAAGATGCTAATCCCTCAAGCACAACCTCATTATCTTTTTTGGTATTGGGATTCTTTACGACAATAGTATGTGTAAGTTTTGGCATCGTTTCAAAGAACTTCTCAATTTCTTTGAATTGCTTAGTATTCATCTGTTCAATAAATTCATTCATTTCTTTCTTAGTTGAATCTTTTGCAGACCAACACTCATCAGCATTATAAATCATCTCAATACAAGAAGAAATCATTTCAAGAGATTGATCAACACCTTCACCACCACCTTGAACTTCAAAGTTATTTTCAACAAATTGATCAATTGTTGGATACTTTAATTTCATTGAGAGAGTATCATCCAACTTTATAATATTAGTATGCTCTTTGTTTTTTTGAACTTTGATTGTATCAATATCAATCTCAGTTTGAACCTGGGTCTCACCATCATCTTGACAGGTTACGTTGACCTCAATTTGTTCACCAACAGACTTGGCACGAATATTGAGAAACAAATATTCAATATCAAATGTTGCAAGTTCTTCTACCTTAACACCACGAGTGCTAATACAATCTGACAAGATTTGAATAATGGCATTAGTAATCTGTCCCATGTCCTCAGATTCTAGTGCCATTACTAGAATTTTTTCTTCTCTTACCAGAAAGGGGCGATACTTTACTTTTTTTCCAGTAGAAGGAATCTCTAATTCATATGTTGGAGTGCTAATTTTTGGTGAAGGCATAATCTGCAATACAATTCAGTTATTTTTATTTATTATGGTTATTGAGGACCAAACGCACCTTGATCTGCCAACTGTGCTAGAGTTGATTGAGATCCTGTCGATTCTGATGTATATGGTTCTAGAACAAAGTCGTTAATAGTTTGTGCTTCAGTTCCTATATTCTTTCTCATCAATCTGTAACGATCATAATACATTGTAATTGTAACACGCATTACTTCCGAATTACCATACTGAACTGGAATAGCATTAACTGCTTTAGGAAATGCATTAACTAACTGATATGTAACATCTGTTGCTTTAGGGACATTATAATTCTTTTCAAATTTGGTGATGTATATTCCACCAGAATTTTTATAAAATTTAGGATAGTTAAAACGCCTATAATAATTACCATCAATATTTTGATCATATGCACCAGGTTCACCCAACAGGTTACTATTACCACCAGCAATATAGTTCATCCATGCTTCAAAGAACATGAGAATAGTGTAGTCTCTATCGACGTAGAAAGAGAAATCAATATCAGTATTAATTCTGGTGTGTGCATACTCTTGAACAACACCCTGAAACTGATCCTTCATCTCACCAGTTGCATTTGTTGATGATGGAAGAGTTGCAGAAAAACAATTAATTGCTAACTTTCTTTGGAAAGTCTGATTCCAGTCAAATCCATAAATTGGTGATAATGATGGATTACTTAAATGCTCAAGGAATGGTGTTACTGATCCACTAGTTCCCCATCCATTACCAATGAATACTTGAAACTGATTTGATCTTGCAAATCCACCGCTTGTAGCAGTATCTTGATGTAAATCACCTACAATTGTCTGGATATTGGGGATATTAGGCATCTCTAAATATTAATACAGCCTTTGTTATTAGTTATTTAGATGTCATATAAGGGAAAATTTCAACCATCATATTCAAAAAAATATAAGGGTGATCCAACAAATATCATTTATAGATCACTTTGGGAAAGAAAGTTTATGATGTATTGTGATTTAAATGAAAATATTATTGAATGGGGATCTGAAGAAATTGCTCTGCCATATCGTTCTCCTCTAGATAATCGAGTTCATCGTTACTTCCCAGACTTCTATATTAAGGTTAGAGAAAGTAATGGATCTCTCAAAAGATATTTGATTGAGATCAAACCAAAAAAACAAACAGTGGAACCAAAAGTTAAAAAAAGAAAAACAAAAGCATATATTTACGAAGTCACTGAGTATGCCAAAAATATGGCAAAATGGAAAGCAGCAGAAGAATTCTGTAAAGATCGTATGTGGGAATTTAAAGTTCTAACAGAAGATGAACTAGGTATTCGCTGATGGCATATCCAACAGACGATAAAGAAAATCGAATTCGTTCTGTAATGAATAATCTTGTCGGGATTGAAGATCCTGATGATTTAATGATTGAATTATTGGGTGTATTGGAAGAAGGTGGTAAAGTTCCAGAGTCTGGTAGATATTATGTCTTTGTATATAATCCCAAAACTCCTAACATCAGATATGATCAAAATCCTCTCGTAGCAATAAGTGATGTATTCACCTGGGGATTTAGAGGAATCAACTTACACTGGGGTGAAGTGAGGCAATATACCTGGAATGAAATTGTTGGGCAAATCTATGAAATCTATTCATATGAACTTGCAGATGTTCAAGAGATCCCTTTTGCAAAATATCGTCTAAATAGTTGATAATAGATATGTTGGAAATATAATGCCTGCAAAAGGTCTTTTAAGATATCCCTACGAAGCAATAACTCAGAATACTGATTACTTACAGATCAGAATCTTTAAGTATGAAAGAAAAGGTGGTGTAACTGATGGTCCTAAACCTTCTGAGGGGCAAGCATTTGATGTATCAAATTATGTTTCAAATAAAGCAAAAGTTTTAGGACCAGATGGCGTAATTATTCTTCCAATGCCATCCAATATTCAAGATTCTAATGTCGTCTCTTATGACAATGATTCTATGAATACCTTTGCAGCACAAGGTGTTGCTGCAGTTCAAGGACTAATGGGTGGTGGTGGTAAAGCATTCAGTGAATTTGTTGGTAGAGGGAAAGCGGCGGTAGGTGCTGATGAAATTACACTTGGTGAAGCAACACCAGGCAATACCAATGCAGAAAAAGTAAAAGCAGCTTTTCAAACCGCCGTTAGCAACGACGCGGGAAGAGCTATATCAGCAAATCTTGCAGTGAGTGCAGTTAATCTTTTTGGTGCCAATGTATCTTTTAATTCTTTACTTGCCAGGACTGATAGTAAGATTCTAAATCCAAATATGGAGTTACTCTTCAATAATGTAACTCTCAGAACATTTAGATTTTCTTTTAAATTTGCTCCAAGAGATCCAAATGAAGCAACTGCCGTTAAGTCTATTATAAGGACTTTTAAAAAAAATATGGCAGCACAAAAAGAGGGTGAAATATTCTTAAAGACGCCAAACATATTCAAACTAACTTATAGAAAAGGAAATCAAAATCATCCTTTCTTACATAGATTTAAAGATTGTGCTTTGAGTGATATGAGTGTTCAATATACTGGTGATAATGTTTATGCAACATATTCAGATGGAACACCAATTTCTATGATTATGAATCTAACTTTTAAAGAAATGATGCCCATCTATTCCGATGATTATGATAAGGATGACAGTGGCACGGCGATGCCAAATCAGTCATATACTTCTTCGACGGATGAATATGTGGAGGGTCCACAGGGCAATTTAATTTATGGTGCAGGTCAAAATAGTTCTACAGACGTAGAAGGAGTAGGATTCTAAAATGGGATACTTTAGAGAACTATCTAATTTTGAATATATTTCACCTTTATCTGATCGCAATAAAGATAACGAATATATTCTAGCAAAAAATTTGTTCAGAAGAATCAAACTAGTAGATGACTTTCAAAACTCAACTACTAACTTTCAAAAGTATTATATCAGAGATGGTATGAGACCAGATCAAGTTGCAGTTCAACTGTATGGTCTTTCAACTCACGATTGGGTGGTGCTTATCTCTGCTGGAATCACCAATGTAAGAAATCAATGGCCATTATCTGATCGTGATATCTACGATTATGCTCAGGCAAAATATGGTGTTGATGTTAATATGACTCGCTTCTATGAAACTAAAGAAGTAAAAGATAGTAAAGGTAGATTGATTATGCCAAAGGGGCAAATTGTTGATGCATATTTCAAATCACCAAAACCAAAAGTAGATACTGCACCAACATCATCATATGTTCAATTTTGGGACAGTGGTCTTGATACAATGATAACAAAAACTGATGTTACATCTCCAGTTACTAACTTTGAATATGAAACTAGACTAAACGATGAGAAGAGAGGAATATTTGTATTAAGACCATCTTATCTACAGCAGTTCTTATCTAACAATAGAACTCTTATGTTATATGGAAGTTCTACACAAACAATAAGTAGAAAACTCAAGAGAGGAGAAAATATTAGACTCTGATCACCACAGTAGATCTAGTTTCTTATCAAAGATCATAACGTATCGATGTTTACGAGATCTATCTTTCCACTCACCCTCGGATCCTTTGACACTTCCTCTAGAGTGTTTAGTTCCATCTGCAAAGTAGAAATCTTTTTTTGGTTCTGATAGACCGCAATACCGAAAGTTACAAGCACGATAAATTGTGCCAGAATGATGGTCACTATCAGCGTATGAGATAATCCCCCTAACGCTGGTCTCTTTTCTAAGGCGTCTAATCGCTTTTGATACGAACCAAGAAGTGATATTATACTCGTTTTGCTGAGTAGACGGGTGGATGCAGAGTCGTGATAGTTCAAAGAGTCCATCTTGTTCATGACGTTGTAATCCAAAAGCACCTTGTGCAATTTCAGGAACAGGGAGACCTGTAAAAATACAGACTCCCTGAATACCACCAATGTTTAGTGGACAAAAATCATTGTTTTTGTATAGACCATAATTATAACCAGACTTAAAGGTTTTGGAAACATCCTTCAAATAATGAAACCGCAGAAGTAACTCTGCGGCTTCGGATTTGGTTACACGTTCTATAGTATAATCAGATTTCACTAATTAATCTTTCCAACCACCAGATTTCAACCAGTTATTGTGATGCGGGTTATCCCAAGCATCATTGATTTCATAAGAAGGCATAATCACTTCTTGAATATAACGGCGGTTTTCCCTGGCAATAGAGAGACTCTCTGCTTCGAGAGTCTTTACTCTACCGTCAATCTGAGAAGACCACCATACTACGCCTGCTCCCTGAACTAGTAGGAAGGAAACAATAGCAAAGGGGATCTTAAGATCTTTCATCACTCTTCAGCAAGTTTAGCGAAGTAGGAAAGAGCATCATCATCTTCATCAGAAGAACTAGAAGTAACAATGTCCTCTGCATTGAAGTCGCCAGGTGTAGAAGTTACCTGAGGGGCAGGACCACGGTTAGAAGAGCGGAAATCTTCCTCTGCCTCAACAGTTTCCTGATCTTGGAAACGAGGGGTGCCCTTGTTGCCCAGAACATAATCAAGACGCTTCTTCAGTGCGTCATAGTCCTTAAACTGATCAGGAGCAGTGAACTCAGCGAGAGAGTTCTCTTTCTTCCAGATTGCTTCCATAGCATCATCATCGTCCAGCAGAGCAGACTGTGCAGCAAACTCGGAGGTGTCGTAGTTACGATAACCAGCAACGTTCTTTGCCTTCAGTTTGAAGTTGGCACCCTGCCAGAAGTCGAACGGATCGATTGCTTCCTCATCTTCAAACTCAGGTTGCATAGCAGCAGTGAGTTTATCAAAGATCTTCTTACCATACTTATAGAGCATCACTCTACCCTCGTTCTGAGGATTGGTAGGATCCTTTACAACATAGATGTTGCTAATGTAGGTGAGTTTACGCTTCTGCTTACGTGCAGCATCTTTACCAGCATCGGTGCCGTTGTTCCACAACAAAGAATTGCATTCAGACACAGGATCTTTCTGACCCAAACTAGTCAGAGAGTTTTCAATATACCAACCACCAGGACCTTGGAAGGCGTGGGAGTAGAGTTTCACGAATGGCAGATCTTCGCCATCGGGAGCAGGCAGGAAACGGATAACGGCATAACCATTGCCGCTCTTATCACATTCCAGTTTCCAGAGACGGTCATCACCAGAACCGCCAGTATTATTCATTTTTTCAACTTCCTTAACCAGTTTTTGGGTAAGGGAGCCCAGTTTAGATTGCTTCTTAAGGTCAGCAAAAGACATTTGGATTTCCTCGGATTTTTTAGATTTGGGGGATTTACTTGGATAGTATAGCGAAGTTTTGCTCAGGTGTCAATATAGTCCTTGAGCGATTCAATGGTCTTATTCATACTATCGAACAGTAGATTCAGATCGGTCTCAGGGGGAAACCCCATCATAGCAACCGACTTACGTAGGTTCTCTTTCATCTCAACCGCTTTGGGGTCGTCCGAAAGAGATAACCTAGTATACATCACTCTCTGCTTTTCTAGCAACGTTGCTAGTTTTTCAACTTTATCTATCCTTGCATCGCGGTCCATAGAACTGAAGGCAAGGAGAGATCCATAGATCTCTTCCTGGAGTGTATTAATCTCCTTCAACTCTTCTTGTATGATTTCGGAATCGAAAAAATTACTCATGAACTATTGACCGCAATACTCTTTTATATTGGAATACATCAATATTTATGAAGGGATTATACTTTTTAATTTTAAGACTCACAGTTTCCCACACAGGATCATCCAATCTCTTATCCATAATAGATACGAAATCAAAGATCTTATTAAAGATCACCAGAGTCTCTAGACTAGTCCTTCCACCAAGATATCTTTTTAGGATTACTGGGTGACCTTTGGAACAACTGAAGAGTTCTTCCAATTTTCTCTCCGAGAGTAATTCGTTGCTTTGTTCTTTGAACAAGTAACTCAAACTCTGCTGTCGTTTCATCCACTCGGCGTATGTTCTTTCTCCAGAATTGATAATTTCTCCAATCCATAAGTTTTGTGGGTTGTCGGTGGAAACAAAATTTGCTAGTAGAAAATCTACTACTTCTTTATCAGAATATTTTCTAGAGGTTTTTTCAAACCAATACTTATCTTTCCTCTTATTAAATGAGGATACAGTAGCGCGAGATTTTCCCCCATACTTAAAAAAGTCATATTTACGATTAGTAAAATGACTCTTCATAGAAAGATATGTCTGGTAGGTCTCATATGGTGTCACTTTCAGCATCTGCAAGATCAATTTTTTCAATACAATCAACGGTCACACTATGATGACCAACACGATACCAATGGTGTAATACACCACAAATATCAGGTTTTTTTCCAAGATACTCTAGATTATCGCTTTCATTTTCACGCAACCATGCTTGTAAGCGATGGTGCATTAATTCATCGCGAGAAATCATAGAGGTAATTTTGCTCTTGAAGTTTTCTTCATAAAGTTGAGACGAATAGCATCCCACTTGAGGCGTTCTTTCAAAGATTTTGAAACAAGCTTCGTTACCGATTCTACCTCAAGTTCGTTTACTTCACAATAGTGAACAATAGCATCAATATAATTGAGTTTCTCTTCAGCAACAATTTTTTCAATCTCAAGAGCGAATTTTGATGGTGTTAAAAATTTATTCTCGATTGCCTTTTCTAGTTCCTTATTTGGTTCCATAGAGCTCCAGTTTATCTGCAACAAATTTTCTAATATATTTGCTGAGAAGTTTGATGTACTTTGATTTGTTTCGTTCTTCATAGACCACGCATTCTCCATTTTCACAAGCCATAATGATTACAAGTTTTTTGACAGAAATACCTGTCAGTTCATACAACATACAACCGTATGCCATACATTGCACGAAGTAGTTATCGATCCACTCTCGTGGTTTGGGTTTTGCAGATGTTTTAAAATCGATTATTGCTAACTCACCGTTATATTCGGCAATACAGTCAACCGTTCCAGCAATACCAAGTTCCTTACTATATAGGGAACCTTCCAAAGCGTAAATATTATTAATATTTTTTAGAGTTTGCTTTGAGATCTTGAAGAGAAAATCAGAGATGGGTTGAACCGTAGGAAGTTTCTCATTTTTCAAAAAGTGTTCGGTAAGAGTATGCATATCAGTGCCACGACTTGTAGCACGTTTACTGATACGATCTGCCTCTTCATTACCAACTCTCTTACGCCACTTAATAAAGATTTCCTTATTAAAATGACTGGTCACAGAAGTGATAGAGACCAGTCGGAGGAGTTCTTTTTCATCAGGGACTGAGTAATACCTTACCCCATCAATTGTCTCCCTCTCAAGTTTGGGGAGATTCACATCAACATGATTAAACATTAAAAACCTGCATCTATTTTTGCAACTAGATATTCTTTACACAGACCAGAACGAACAATATCATCAAGACCAAACTCAATAATATCAAACGATGGCATTGCTCTAAGAATTCTCATAAAATCAATAATACCGTTTCTTTCATTAGTTTTTTGCAAATCAGATTGAGTTGCATCACCACAGAAACAAATACGGGTATTCTCACCAACTCTTGTAATTATACTATCAAGTTCATGAAAATTCAAGTTTTGGAATTCATCAACAATAACAATAGCATTATCAAGAGTTGTTCCACGGAGAAATGACGTGGACCAGAACTTAATTGTTTCCTGTGCTTTCAGATTACCATACAGCATCTCAAAATCAGAATCACTAGGCATCTGGAACATGTATTTAACCATGTTCTTATAAGGAATCTGATAGATATCAGACTTATCTTCATAAGTTCCAGGAAGGAATCCAATCTCTCTAGTAGAAACAAGAGAGCGAACTAGATAAATTCTCTCGTAAGGAGTATTATCGTTTAAAACATCTTGAAGGGCATTATACAGAGCAATGAATGTTTTACCTGTCCCAGCACAACCATAACCAATAAGATGTTTCCCCTCTGCATACGAATCAAAGAATCTTTTTTGATTGTCTGTTAATGGATCAATATCAACCAATAAATCTGTATTGATTGGTTTTTTTCTTCTCATTTGCTTGGCAGTCATGCCAATTCCAATAGGGGAATCGTTCTTTCTCTTTCTAGTTGGCATAAGTTACTTAGATCTTTTTGACAGTTGAACCAGGTGCTGTTGATGCCTTGGCAAGCACATCATTCCATCCAGGATTTTTAGCGACGAGTTTATCTCGCCATTCTCCAACCTCTCCAGGTTGAGGACAAGTTGATGGATCTGACCAATCTCTTTGCCAAGTAGGATTGTCGTCACACCACTGAGGCCAGTCATGAACACTGAGTTTTACTTCTTTCTGTTCGCCAGTCTCTTTATTAACTACAGGATATGTTGCCATAATTATAAATGATATATTTTTATTTAGACCCACCCAAGTGCTTCAGCACAGGTTGGGAATTGTTCCAGGAATACTTTCTTACATCCTTCAGCAAGATCCATATGTTCTTGCTGAGTTCCGTTAGCGGTCCTCAGATTTATGTAATGAATCCACGATCGGCATGAACCGGACATGTAGATTTTAGTGGGAGTTGCTAAAGGAAGCACAAAACGAGCACACTCCTTTGCAATCGATGCATCAAGCATCTCTTGATAGAGTTTCATTCCTTCTTCAAAGTGTTTTTGCATTTTGATCTGGAACTCTTGACGGACAAACGGGTCAATATCATCAATAGAATTCTGACGATTCTTGGTGTCTTGTCTGCGTAGTTCAGGTAGAGGGATCGTCTCCGCGAGTAAGGAAGAATCAGCATAGCGTTGTGAAAATTCTTGATATGTGAACGAACGATGACGAAGCACTTGAGCTGCTACACCTCTGGTAGTTTCAAGTTCCAGAGTCATAAATGCCTGCTCAAACACGGACCAGTGATTGTGTTTGATACAGTAACCCAACAGTTTTGCATAGTTAGGATTTTCTTGATTGTTTGGATTTGACACACGCGCAACGTATGCCATCATCTTCTCCGCATCGGGAGTGACGCTAATTAATTTTACACTCATTCTTCGTTCAAATCACTGTCTTCAAAGACTTCATCATAGTCATGGAGATACCTCGCAACTTCATCATATTCCACTTGCTGGGTATATGCGTCTACATCAGAATAAACTTCTGCCTTGAGTCCATCTACTAAAAGTTCTAGATTGCGGACTATGAGTTTGAGTCTTTCTTTGTCCATAATGAAATGTCCTTTCACCATATTATAGCACAAAAAAAGGGGGGCAAACCCCCCGATTTCAAATTAATTTGCTAATAGAATTTTACAAATTTTTTTACATGTTCCTTGGTCTTCATCACATTCGATTAAACAGTCAAAGTAGTCATTCACCAAATCCAATTCTTCGTTAGATTTAGAAAGTGCATTTTCGATATGCACCCATTCTGCCAATTGATTGCGGGAAATGCGATTATGCATACTCACCTCCATAGATTTTTAATACCATAAAATGAATTATTTCATAGGCTACCTTAATTCTATACTATGTAGATTACTTTGTGTTAGTTTACTAACATTTGTTAATTTCTTACTTAAAGACAAAAAAAGAGAGGGTTTGTAACCCTCTCTGTAATGTAAGTTAATGAATCACTTAGTATAAGTGCGACCACGATAGCAGAATGTACCGTGTTGCTCTTTACTTTCTACACAACGAGTAGAATACTCAACACCACGATATGAGGTGTGAAGAATTTGTGCGTTGTGAAGTGCAGATGCTTTGTTGATCTGCTTCTTTACCATTTGAAGGGTGTTCATGGTGTTACTCCTAAAGTAGTTGGATTTTTAGGTCCGTTCCTTTAGTCGTTTGCGTCCCAATACCACTGACATTCTGGTGCTGAGTCTTTGAGAGTCTCAACCAACTCTACCTTCATGATGGAAGATAGATTCTCATTCCTCTCAATCTTCAGCATGATAGCATCAGTTTGAGTGCAGGTGAGTGTTGTATAGAATAATAGTTCTAGCATGGGATGAACGGCTCCGTTCCGCGACTTACTTGCGTCCGATTTCTCGGATGAACGACAGGTCTCATTATAGACCTCATAACTTATTTAGTCAAGTGTCTTGGTATTATTGACTACTATTAAAAAACTTTAGAAGGTGAAAATTTTGCCGGAGTTTTTTACGCCAATATATGGAATTAAAAGTCGGTTTTCATTTCGGTTCCTTCAATTACATCCTCAACACCTTGAACTAGTTTGCTAATGATTTCTTCATTACCATCTAGTTTTTTAATCTCGAATAACGAAGATTTCATATACTTTTTTAGTTTTTTATATTTTTTCACCACCTTCTGCATTTCATCAGGATCGATGTTTACATTTAAGGGAACTGATTCTTCACTCATCGTTTTTTACTTTCTTTCTTTGGTTTAATACCCCATAGTTTAGGATTTACTCTCCCTTCAGACTGGGTCATGTTAACAAAATCATTTCGATAGTTATCCCAGTAATGATCAAATATATCTACCTTCTTAGGAGCAGTAACAATATCAAACTTCGTTATCCCATCTTGTAAATACTCTACAAGATATGCAGTATATGGAAGACTACGATCTTCTCCTAATTTAGGATCGCAGTCTGAATGGAGAATTTTCATATTAGGCGCGTCCACCCCACTTAATATCAGGATATGCTTGGCTCACAATTTCCTTAGTAATTTTATATTTGGTCTCAAGTTGTTTATCCTTAACAAGACAAACAATCTCTGCTTCCAGGGGATGCAAACCCTGAAGAACGTTGATAAACATCGTTTCTCTACGAATAGAACTCAACGAATCATTACCACCACGAATGAAATTGTAGAACTTATCATACTCTTTACGAATAGATGAACGTCCTTGATCTTGAGATCCAAGAGAATTTGATCCAAGTTCATCCATCATTCCAACAGCATCATTGATTTTCTCACTGATGTTTCCACTGAAAGAATTTTGTTCTCCAACACTGGCATAAGGAACTTCACCTGGAGGGAGAACAGATACAAGACTCTCATCAAAATTCCAAATGAGTAATGATTTAAGCGATGCGTGTTCGTATTTTTTAAGAACTTCGACTTTTTTTGCTTTTGATCTTTGCTTTGAGGCAAGTTGAAAAACCTCAAACGCAAAGGGATTAACTGCCAATTCAGTAGTAGCAGTTGATTTGGATTTTGCTGTGGGCATAACTTAGAATGAATAAAAATTTTATTAGAGATCAATCCTCTTCTTCTTCAGATTCGTCTGTAAAGAAACCTTCTTCAAAACGGAGAGCGAGAACTTCGTCGGGAACAACATTACCATGCTCGTCAAAGAATTCTGGGTGCAGTCTGGGAGCATCTTGGTAATTCATAAGATATTCACGAGCAACCCAACCACCAATAATACCTACTACTAGAAACAGAAAAGTTAAAAATGAACCAAAGACTAAACTTACTGCTAACATTGTTCTACTCCGAGAAACTACTTTATTTTCTTTGTCCGAAAAGAAAATTCGAAATAGATGTTTACTTCCCGATTAAAAAAGCAAACCATCTTATCTAAAACTATTTGAAATGGTTTTGGTTGCTTCTTTTTCCCCCCATTAAGAATAAATTCAATACCACGATTGAGGTGGTCCTTGGTTTTATTTAGGTCTTCTTCAGACGATTTGTTGTTCTTTGAGGAATCTGATTGTGTCAACGCATCCTCCTAACTTTCGATCATCACAGAGCACTTGTGGGAATGTAGAACCCTTACCAAATTTATCATAAAACTCCTCACCTGTAAACTCCCTGCCGAGTTTATACTCAACAAATTGTTTTCCAGTCATTTCTAGAACCCGCATTATCTTATAACAATACGGGCATTCATTTTTTGAATAAACTAAAAATTTCATAAAAATAGTTAGATAATATACACCTTACAATACAAACTCCAATTTGTCAAGGAGTTGACAGAGTGTATGAATCTAAGTAGAATACCTTTGTTAGGTTTGAAGGATGATCTATAAAGATTTATAGCTCCGCATTAAAGTCTATTGTTCCTGCTTCCCAGGATGGAATAATCGTATGAGTTCCACTATAGGTGCTTTCGATTTGAAGTGTTCCTCTTCCAGAATCTGAACGATATTCAAATACAGTGCAGTTGGTAGTTTGAACTGCACCACCTAATGCTGACTGATGATTTGTAAGGAGACCTACGCTATGTATTGTTGGAGCAGGTGTTGATCTCATTGGAACTGGAGTATCGAGTTGATAATAAATTTTACTATCATGCCTTTTATATCCATTTAACCAACGAGCATTTGGAACTCTCCAATAATATCTCTGACACAATGCAAGTTCCTCACCATAAGAACGATGTTCAAATTCAGTGGCATTTTTACCTATTTCTATCTGAACTCCAGTTATTTGCCATGTTGCACCATTAGTTGTTATAACTCCATTTTGTTCATGATAACCAGCCCAATTATTACCATCATAGTTTGCCCATCTTGGTGCTGGATCTGATTTATAATATGGTGAAGCTGCAAGATGCCAACAGTTCCACCAATTATCCGCACTTTGATTTCCAATTGCTTGTGCAGTATCACCTTCTAGAGTTATAGTTTTTCTTTCCCAAGTATTAGCATTATTGATGGTGTAAGTTTTATTGATTGCTCTATCAGTTGACTCATTTCTATAAACAGTATATCCAAATGTTCCTGTAATAGAAGATTTTACATAAAATGATACTGTTACTGATTTTGCACTATTAGTTCCATATGCAAAATCTTGTAAGTTTTGACCTTCAATTTTTTGGTAAACTGATAGGTATTCATTATCTACAATAGTAGTTTCTGGACTTGTTGTTGTTATTTTTAGAGATTTTGGAAATCCAGGAGGTCCATCAGAAATTTGTTGATAAGTTTGAACCAATTCGTCCATTCCACTCACTTGAGTTCTAAATCTATCAGTATGATAACCATTACTATTTGTGTTAGAAGCACCATTATGTCTCTGGTCAATTAACATTGCACCATTAATGATTTTATTCTTCCGACCAGCACTTACAAGATCTCGTGCTTCTTGAACTGTCTCTGCTGCCGTAAGTTCAGAACCCTTGAGACCAAAACGACGACCAAGTTCTGTTAGTTTTTCTCTAACATTAAAAGAAGGTTTACTTGCTCTGAGTGCCATATTACTGCTCTATTATAAATTCGTTTTGTGCTGTTATAGCAGTCGTTACTGCCGTAGTATTATTATTTATTCTACGTAATCCCTGGAAATCTGATCTACCTGATGAGGTTCCAACGTGTAGAAGATTAGTATCATCATCAAATGCTAATGCAGTTACAGCATCAGAAGAACCATATAGAGTTGCCTTTGCATTCTCTTGGAACAGAACCTTCTCATCCTCATACATCTTTTTGATTTGTTCTGGTGATGGTACAGAAGCAGAGATGCGAACTAATGCTAATGAACCTCCCCAACCATACGTATAGTTATACCCATTTCCAATAACTAATTTAGCAG
>Ga0181399_1000327_pt1 | contig 17625 bp, 15 predicted proteins | sample 22SPOviralmetaG_FD_130128 | JGI IMG/M metagenome (GOLD analysis project Ga0181399, IMG submission 130128) | Marine viral communities from the oligotrophic San Pedro Time Series (SPOT) site, San Pedro Channel, CA, USA - 22 SPOT_SRF_2011-05-21 | ecosystem: Environmental > Aquatic > Marine > Strait...
ATCTTTCGCGCTCCGAATTAATTAAAAAAGCAACTGCTTTTAAAAATTTACAACTTCGTGCCAAAAAACTTAAAGTTCGTATTATGTATAAGAACAAAAAGGGCAAATACGTTTATAAAACAGTCAAAAGACTGATGAATGACATCAAGAAACAAATGAAGAAACCTGTGAAGAAACAAATGAAGAAACCTGTGAAGAAACAAATGAAAAAACCTGTTAAGAAACAAATGAAAAAACCTGTTAAGAAACAAATGAAAAAACCTGTTAAGAAACCAAATGTGAAACAAATTAAACAAAGATTTGGATGAGGCATGGCCCCCATGCTTAAATCCGAAGAAGAAAACAGAATGTTCTTCGGATGAGGCATGCGCAAATTAAAGTAAATACACAATAAATTCATCTTAAGATTCGATATGAAGAAAATTGAACAAACCGTTTTCAATTTTTTGAGAAAAAGAATCTTTCTTTATAATAAATGTTTGTCACAGAAGAACCGCCACCTCCAGATGACTCCTTCATCGCGGAGCATCCGGCACGGGAAGCCTTCGATGTCCAGATTTCCGCGCCATTAACTTTATTTATTGTATTATTAACACTAGCGTTTCTTATTATGTTGCCTACAGCGGGTGCCTTATATTACAGTAAATGCTTAAGTGTAAGCATGTTAATGGGGTTTGGTATAATATTTTCAACTTTATTAGTTTCTCTATTTTCTTTATTACTACCTGAAGTTATTAGAGGTAACGTCATATCTACAGCTTCATTTGCATATGGAGTTGTTACAATTTACGCCGTATTCATACAAATTATGGGCGGGTGTAAATTTTAAAATGTAAAAATGTAAAAATGTAAAAATGTAATTTAAAATATTGTATTTCATAATAATAATGACATCTTGTTTACAATATTATTATGATAATCCTGAAGATATTGAAAAATATAAAATATCATGTGATTATAAACCGTTTCCCGAATTAAATGATTCAAATGTTTATACACATAAAAAGACGTTAGACTTCATCAGAACTAATTATTCGTCTGAAGCATTCCCAGAAGATTCTCCATTTGAGTTCAAAGCAGATTACATAAATTTATCGAATGATGAAATATGTAAGTCATCTGACATGTCTCTCGGACCGCAACAAAAGTTTATGGGTCAACTTTTAGGACCTAATACAAATTTTAATAATACGCTTATTTTTCACGGTCTAGGTTCGGGTAAGTCCTGTACTAGTATTGTAATAGCCGAAGCGCTTAAAAATGCTACAAATGAACGGGTCATTTTTACCGTACCCGCTCCATTAGTTGATCAATACTATGAAGAAATTTCAGGAGAGATGAGAAACGGTAAATTCTTTTCTTGTCCTTCGTTCTGTCTTGTTAAAAACGGAGGTAAAACAGAAAGAGACTTCTATGTCTCTCAGCAAAATAACTCTATGCTTCTAGCAAAAATGAGGGCACTGCGGCGCGAAGAAGATAAACTAAATGAAATAACAGAAACTGTAGACGACAAAAAATTCAGAGACCAACAAAATAAAGTAACTAAAGAAAGACAAAAATACAATGAATATCAAAAAAAATTAAGAGACACTATTAAAAGAACCTTTGACATAGTATCTCACCAGACATTCATTCAAAGTATATATCGCACCGATAAAAAAACTGGAAATATGTCACGCGGAGACAGATTAAAAGAAAATTCTGCTTTATTTAACAAAAATGGTCTTCTAATCATTGACGAGATTCAAAGACTTGTTTCGGCAGACGGCACATTTTATAAGAAGTTGTACAATTGTATCAAGTATTATTTTCATCCCAATTTAAAATTGGCAATTATGTCTGCTACGCCAGTTTACGATAATCCGTATGAGCTTGCTCTTACTATTAATTTACTAAGACCTAGAATACCATTTCCATTAACTTCTATCGACTTTTATAAAAATTTCATAGGTGAAATTCGCGACGATGGTTGTGTCCAAAATCTAGATTCACCTGGATACTTAAATGAAGACGCATGTGTAATTAATAAAGATTTATTAAGTCACATATGTTCTGGATACATTTCGTATTTCAAAGGAGGAAATCCAAATGCCTACCCTTATAAAAGAATAATTACAATGGAACACGACTTTTCTCAGCAACACAAACAGGCTTATATAGAAGCATTGAGATCTGATGCTTCAAAAGATAAGAAATTTGGAGACGGACAGAATCAAACAAACGCTTATGAAAATTTACTTCTTGGAAATATAACAGCTGATACGGATGAAATAGTTACTGGCATGTATGTAACAACCCAGCAGTATTGTAATATTGCGCTACCAAAACACGGTACTGATATAAATAAAACAGAAGAAGATAAGAAGAAGTCACTGAGACTTTTTAAAGAACAGATTAGCGCACAAAGATTAACAAGTATTCCAGAAGTACTCGAATATGTTAAACAATTTTCTAATAAATTTGCTAATATAATAGAATTAAGTTTAAATAGTAACGGACCTGTTTTTATATTTTCAAATTGGTTAACGTACGGCGTCGAACCATTGAGTATAATTTTAGAGGCATGTGGTTTAGGAAAATTTGGTTCAGATAAAACCGACAAATTAAAATATTTCATTTGGAGTTCTGAAACAAAAACAGCAGATAAGGACGGTATTCTTATTAACAATGCAAGAAATACATTTAACTCTTTACAAAACGCAGACGGAAGTCTTATTAAGATAATATTGGGTACAAGGTCTGTTATGGAAGGAGTTTCTTTTAAAAATGTGAAACAAGTTCATATTACCGACCCGTGGTGGAACGAGTCAAGAATTGAACAAATTTTAGCACGTGCATCTCGATACTGTAGTCACTCTAATTTACCTTACGATGAACAGTACGTAGACATCTACCGTCATTATAGCACACTACCAACTGAAGGAAGTGATCCAGATGTTGCAAGAATGTTACAAGAAGTAACAGGTCGTTATAACTTCTGGGAATTAGATAGTCTTTCGATAGAACAAAGAATGTTAACAACGTCTTTGAGGAAAAATGCTATAAACAAAGACATCGAAATGATACTTAAGAATTGTTCTATTGATGCAGAAATAAACAAAGATGGAAATTTAATACGACTAGAAGAGTACATATCTCCAGTAACCGGGGGTATGTATCAAATTTTTTACAAGAATCCGTCTAATTTAAAAATGTACATTAGAGACGGAATACCAGAAACTGTAACATTTGCACAGGTTTATTCGAGAGAATTTACTTATCCAAAACAAGATTTAATGTTAGCATTCATAGAGGCCGGACCAGATGAAAACGGAATACTTAAACCATATGAAGACGACCCTGAAATCATCGATGAAGATAATATAAATAAAGACCTGATCTTAAGAGAAAATGTAGTACCATGGGACTCTGATAAAACCCTAGAAGAAATAGAAGTGGTTGGAAATATAAAACAAGAAATAAAACGTATCAAAGACAATTACGATTTATTACCGTCTATTAGAAAAACCTTTTTTAATCAGCAAGGAGATAAAACTATTAAATTTCCCGAGGATAAAAATTACATAAAAAAATTCACCGACTTGATAAAATGTATTAGAAATCTCGCAAAAGAAGACATTTCATCAGGTCTTAAAAAAGAAATAATTGAAAAATTCACAAAGGAATCCAAAAAACAAAAGATAAATATGGCGGTACTAGAATTAGTTTATAAATATAACGTCTATACAGAAGACCACATTGAAATGTTGTTAGAAATTGGAGCGACCGATCCCAAGAGCATTTTTGATACATTAAAAGAAGCAAAATCTAAAAAGTGAAAATAAAATATAATTTTAAAATAAATTTATATTCTATATATAAATGAGTAGTGTTACATCTAATTATTTTGATGACAAAACCCCAGAGGAAATTATTAACTGGATGTTAGAAAAATTAACAGAAGATCAGATTAAAACGTGCCTTGATCAGGCGGGGATACCCGATACATCTGTTATTAGACAGCCAGATGCTCCTATTATGCCTTCACCAGCTCCTTTACCGCCTCCGGATTCGGGTGGCGGAGGTTCAGGTTCCGATCCTGGGCCGTCTGTTACAATGGAACTTGATCAGCTCAGACGTTCGTGTAGCAATAAATTAATATTGATTGAAGATGTAAGCGGAAATATCGTGACATTTTACGAATTTGGTTCGAACGCCGAAGGAGATTTGATGTGGACTAAACTAAATCTACAATTAGATAATTTTATGAGTTTGAAGTGTAGCGACGATGCCGTCGCCGCTGCCAATGAAATATTAGAACTTGACGAAGATGAAAAAAGAGAAATAGCCCCTGGCTTGGTTATTGCATCTGCCGTACCACCGCAAGTTCTAGATTTGGCATCTAATTACAACGCTATGGGTTTAGAACAGCCTCTTAATGCAGACCTGATAATCCCAGCCGCGGTCGCCATAGAAGAACCAGAGACTATAATTTACGATGAAGCAATTTCAGATGCTATTAAAAAACAATTAAGTTTAGATTCTGTTATGAATAAAAACTACCCAGAAATGTACGCATCGGGAATGACAAAAATCCCAATATTTGTAACTGATGTGAGCGAAGATGGCAAAATTAGTTATATATCTCTAGTTCTTAAAGACGATAATACATTTGGTTTTAGAACAGCTCTACGAAAATATGGACCAGCTTTATTTCTAGCTCAAATTAAAAGAGATCTTAAAGAGTTATCAGGTAAAATAGAAGCAGCCTCATTAACGGGGTGGGTAAAACCTACTGATTATGTAACTCAAATTGATAGCGCGTTAAGAAGATGGGTAGACGAAAAGCCAGATAATAGTCAATTGTATGATAAAATTGTGATTAATTATAATCCTGAAAGATTAATCCAGATTAAAAGTTCGATTACAACAGCTTTTGGAGAAATGGTAAACAGAGAATATTATTCCGAAGAACCTGAAATGAATACTTATTTCTCCGGTACAAGACCTTTTCCAGCATCTGATACATCTAATAAAAATGTAAATAATATGAACTCTTCTGAATTAACTGAACGCATGATAAAACTTTTTGGTTCAGAATATGCCAAAACCCATGAACCCGTTATTACATACAACAGGTTTGGGGTTAAAACTGTTCAGTATCGCAAATTGGGACTACCCAAAAAACCGATTGTATTAGATCCTGCTGTTTTAGCACAAGATAATTTATTAAATAGATCCGATATGTTTACAGATTTTGGAACTGGAGAAGAAAACTTTAACTTATTTTAATCGCTTTTTTTTACTTGGTCCTTTTTTTTTAATAGCGTTTGATTTAAGTTGATCAGTAAGACTATCTAAATTAAATGTTATATTAAAAGAATTACCTAATAAATCTTGAATTTGATTAGCATCATATTCATTCGCCATCTGCTGTAAAATTTGTTTTTTAGTCCATTCTTTATAGAATGTATTATATTCATCGATTAATGTTATCGTTTTGTTTGAAAGATCGTTCATGAATAAACTTAGAAAATTATTAATGTGACCGTGAAATAAGCTTGGATCTCGTCGAGAATATAACAAATTTGTATAATATACGGAATTATCCGGTGTTTTTCTTATTGAATTTATTACATTAATAGCATAATTGTCCATTGCTGGATATTTATTAATGTAATAAATATATTTTTTAACACATATTAAAATATGTAAATATTTAATGATACGTTATATTTTTTTTACATTTTTTTAACAAGTTTAAAAGATAAATACAATTATAATTTAATTAAATTCAATGGATACCCTCGAAATTTCTTACATCGGCTCAGCTTGCGGTAAGAACAGATATGAACCAAGAAATAAAACAATGATGTTACTGCTGTGTCGCGAATATCCTAAACTGTTCAGGGAAAAATTAATTCAAAATGGAAACATCCGTGCACTAGAGGGAACATCATTAAAGAGGCCTATCGAAGAATCTTATAAATCTTTTTCAAAAACTGTCAGAGATCCAAAAGAATTTATCCTTATCGAGCAAAAAGTAATAGAGGAACTTAAATCAAATGTTCCGGATGTGTCAGATTCTGAACTAAGTAAAGCAAGAACTATTGTACGCGATAATCTTAAAAAAGACTGCGGAAAAAATAACGAAGAAACGGTGATTCGCGCCTCCAATTATACGAAAGGAAATAATAAGATGTGGTACTATACTGATAAAAATTACAATTGGAAACTCAAAGGATTTCATGACGCAACGGAAGGAGATTTGGTAATAGAAATTAAGACAAGAATGAAAATAGAAAATGTTAGGAAAAACGAGTATGATTTATATCAATTGTTTGGATATTTGCTTGCAATGGGAAAAACACGGGGATTGATATCCCAAAATTTTTCGGGAAAATTATTTAATTCTTATTTGGAAAATGAAAAAGAATACGGAATAATTGATATATCCGAAGAGGTATGGAATGATAAGTATATAATTTTTTATAAAGACCTATGTAGTTTTTTCGAGGATGTCAATAAATTTACAAAAAAAGATTTCGATATATCAAGTGTTATGGAAAAAAATAAAGTTTATGCCGAATATGACACTGATGGGCGTTTTCATAATATCGATCCAAAATTTGTTAATATATTCAAAGCTCTACGTTAGTTACCGTAGTAATTCCGGGCTGTTGAGAAATTCTTTTAACTGTCACATTTGTCTCGTCTTGAATTATTTCTAATATTTCAACAGATACATAATTATCTCCGAAGGCCCTAGACGAATCTTGTTTAATTTTTATTAGATTTTTAAACTTATTTAACAAATTACCAGATACAACCCATTTCATAGAACCCGGTAAATTTAGGATATCATACTCATATTCAGAGTGTGTAAATAACGGGTTATCGCTTGATTTTTTGAAGATGTCTGGTATTTTCTTTTCTTTTCTGAACCATTTTGAAATATGATCGTTAATTTCGTTATAATCGTTAATTTCGTTATAATTACTTATAAAATTACTACTCGCGTTAGTAAATAAAAACTTTCCTTGTGTATAAAATAATGGTCTTTTAGATAATATTTTTCCGCCTTCTTTTCCGGGTTTCCAGAAATTTTTTCTACTACAATTAAAAATTTTTTTATACATAATTTCATCTGTTTTTTTAACATACTGATTCATAAAGTTAGTGTCATTACCATAATAATAAGGTAACATTTCGTGTTTTCCCAGTATAGATATAAATCTACCGTTGTATATTTTTGCTTGTGAATCAAATAGATTTATCAAATTTGATATTTTAATTTCATCTGCTGCCATTTTATAAGATTTACACAATAAAGGACTCTTAGGAGTTTTACCAGATAAAGTATTACCCATTTGAATAACATGTGTATCTTTTCCAATCCAGATACCATTTTCTATAACATTCGCTAATTCTAGCGATTTTAAAAGAACTTCGGAGTCACCTCTTGTGTCTCCAATTACTATTATTTTACTTGGACAAGTCATATAAATATCACAACAAAATTATTCATTTAAAATCTCATTTAATGTTTTTGAATCTGGTAATCCTAAATGATAATCATTTTTATAAATTATAGTAGGAAAATAATAACCCTTGTTATCCATAAGATGTCTAGAACCTTTCATTATAGACTCGCGTTCTTTTTTGTCTAATTGAGTAAAAGTTTCATCAAAAGTAAACGTTCCATCATCATTCATTATAATTTTAGTATAAGAGTTTTTGGCTGCTAACAGTTCCGGTTCTAATTTATCACACCATGGACAACCTTCTCTAGATAAAACAATTACTTTTTCAGATTTTATATTTAACTTAAAAGGTACATTAAATTCTATTTTAAAATTATTAAACAATCTTCTAATGATAAACAATAGAAATATAGTAATTAATATACAAAAAAGCGAGAGCAACATTACTTACAATTTTATTTACAATTTTATTTACATTTTAAAACTTAAATTAGAATATTAAAATACAGGTAAATAAGATACAATTGAACCACGATGAATGTACTTATTGTAAACGACGTTGCATGGGATAATTTCGCCGAAATTTCTAGAAGACTTACTGCTAGAAACATAGACCCTCAACACAGAATAAATTGTTTTTACGGTAAACATATGAAGCACATCAGTTCCATATGTAATAAAAATATGTTACAATTGTTTAGAAAATGTATAAACAAAGATAATGTTTACGATGAACTATGTAAAACTCTAAAACATACCAAATTCTGTATTATATTTCACAATTTTACAGAATATAACACTCTTAGTGATGTAATTATTAAGTTATGTAAAGAAAACAATATTCCGTATTTTATTTTTTCGGAACACACCGAAGATTTTTTATTCAACGGCGAACCAACAAACGAAAAATTTAGAAAATGCGTATCGAGTATAAATACAATAGAATGCACAGAAATTAAAAATGATAGTATTAAATCTTTTGAAATTTCATTCGAAAAGGAAACAAAAAATTCAAAAGATTATAACCAAGTTTTACAAAAACTAAAAAATTCCTATAAAACACTCGGTGATGCTAAAATAGCCAGACAGATAATAATTTTGGATAAAAAAGAAACAAGTGCTTCAAAACAAATGAATTATATAGAATACATGACTAATAAAAAAAAATGGTTAAAAGACGTCTTACCAAAAACTTGATCAATCAAGATTTGATTTTGCAGATTCTATACCCCTTTTATACATGTCTATGATAAATTTAGACTTGAGCATATTTAAGTTAAGGTAAACATTTGGGTCAACAGGGTTATCTATATTGATTATAAATGTGCTGTTTGGATATGTTTTAGTAAATATAGACCGAATAACTTGATACATATATGTATTTGTAGTAGATGTTAATATTATACTATACCCGCAGATGTATATCTCTTTCGGGGGAGAACCTGTTAAGTTTTTACAGCAGCCGTCAACATATAATTCATTATTTATTTCTACCGGTTTAAATAAAAAAGGTATACTCATAGACGCTTTTAAAGCGTCTTTTAGTCTAACTTCTGGATAAGAAATATTATTAAAACAGGTGTATTCATTCTTTGCCAAATGAGTTGCGTAAATATTTACATTAACATTAGTTTTTTCTGAAAATTCTCCTAAACAGATGTCGGGGTTTTCATATTTATCTGTTACTATTTTAATTAGCGTGTCTAAAAATAAATCATTGATAAAACCACCTTGTATATTAGTGAAATCGTATTTAATAATCTCTTCAATATTTATTTTTTGAAACAGATTTATCATACATCTAGGTTGTGTTCCTGATATATATAACACTCCTATTAAAGCTCCTATACTTGTTCCGTAAAAATTTTTAAGATCGAGTAATTCTTTTTGATGAATATATTCAAGAGCCCCTATAAAAGTAAATCCAGAGTACCCTCCGCCACCTATGAAGAGGTCGTTCATTTATTTAAACGGCGGTTTTTTCTTCAAAATTCTTACGTATTTATCTTTCGATTTTAAAAGATATTGATTGTTAGTTTTCCATTCTGCACCGTGTCCAATGTCGTGTGAAATTGAATGTGCAAGTTCGTGAATTAAAGATTCTATAATGTGTTCCGGCGAATAATACATGCCATTATCGTTTATTAATTTTATACCTATTTCACGACCTTTGTCGTAATTCCATGCCAAAATGTCATCATCTTTATTTATCAATTCTTTGTAAGTGGTATTTTCTAGTTTTTTGCGCAATAAATTACCCCTGGTTTTTTCTATTTCATAACTTAAATCGATAGAAATAACTCTAAGCGTGTCTAATATTTCTGCAGATTTATAATTGCTGGCAATATAGGTTTTTCCAGATTTTGTTTTAAAAGATGTTCTACACGATGAATAAGTATATAACAAAAATAAAAAAAATATAAAAACTATAATTAATCTTGTCATTGATAATAATGTTAGATAATATTTTATTTATACTTGGAATTAAATCTTACAATGTAAAATTCCCATTTGTGTCTAAAAAAGATATATTTAGATTAAATGATAGCAATTTCCCATATGAAAAATTCAAGATGATTTATAAATTAAAACTTATGAAACCAACTATTGAAAATTATGATGAACTTGATTATGGAATTGAACCAAATGATGAACCAACATTAAACATTTTAGATAAGATTTATTATACACTTTATACTTTTTATTTTTTATGCGTTAATGTTTTATTATCAACGCAAAGCATTTATAATATAATTAGATGGGCTTCGACTAATGATACGCGGCATTTAGTTTCATTTTTAACGCATATAAATGTACCCCTAATTCATATTTGGGCAAAAAATTACTTTATGTGCAATCATATGGAAAAGATATTAGATTGTAAAAAATTCAAAACGTTAATCATAGTAATATTTACGTTAACTTCTTTAGTTTTAAACTTTATAGACATTGAGGCATTTAAAAATGATTACATGTGGCCCACAACCGTAACAGACAATACCTACATTTTTTCATTCTTAATAATAATAGATTGGTTTTATTCAAGACTTCTATCGTTTTTATTTTTATTTACTATCGTATTCGTTTTAAAAACACATATATTAGAATTATCTAGACTTAAAAATGATATATCAAGACCAGAGGAGTATTTTTTAGAGAATAGTTGTATTAACGGTGTATTAATAGAAATTTCTGTTATACGAGATAAAATTAAAAAAACTATAGAGCTGTTTAATTATATAATTTCTATTAGTACACTTATTGGTGCCGCTAATTTATCTCTTTTCATAAGATCTATATTGCCGACAAAAAATATATCTATTAGTAATATTCTTATAAATTTAGTACCATTTGATAGATATCTATTTGTTTGTTCCATGATTTATACATTTATACAAATAGCACTTTTAAGTTATATATATTTTTATACAAGTACAAGAGAATCTATACTAGACTATATCAAATCCCAAACTTTTATAAAGATTTTTTTACAAAGATTGAATATTACATCTTGTAAAAATATTGATATCAATTTAATAAATTTATCTACATCATTTGATACATCAAATTCAATAGAATGGTTAATATTATGCGACATTCTTTCAAATAGGTGGGTAGAATTTACTATATTTGGTATATCAACGTCCGATGGAAAATTACTAATGAAGGGGTTAACTCTTGGCGGAACTATAATATTTGTATTAACATTTATTGCAAAATAATTTATATCTTAAACACGTTTAAATAAATGAGATATATCTAACTAAATGGAATCGTTCATACGACCAGAAAGTACAATTGAATTAAATGAAATTACTTTTCAAATTTTATCGTGGGACGCATCTGATGAAACGGATGACCCAGATGGCGACTGTCCAGACACTCGATACAACATATACGCTTTTGGAGTAAATAATGTGTCAGAATCGGTTTGTGTAAGATTTGAAGGGTATAAACCGTATTTTTTTGCTCTTATTCCAGATAAGTATCAAGATACATTCGACTCTTTCAAGAAAAAAGAAGTGGAAAAATACATCAGAAATAAACTTTTTCGAAATAAAGAGGATCTTGAGAGTGTAAGTATTGTATCTCGTAAGAAGTACAAAGGTTTTACTAATGAAAAAGAGTATAAATTCTTGCGATTTGTGTGCAAAAATCTCGCAACATTTAACAAAATTAAATATATTCTAAACCCGAAAGATACACGAAGATTGCCTAAAATTTCATCAATAAACACAACAGAAAATCTAAAGTTTGAATTGTACGAATCAAATATTGAGCCTTATCTTCGTTTTACTCATAAAGCAGATATTCAAATGGCTGGTTGGGTAACTGCGGATAAGTTGTGTTCATTTCCAGACATATCAAGGTGTCAACATAGTTACGCAACTAATTACGCTAATGTTAGAAAACACAACTGCAATGAAATGTGTAATCTAACCCTTGGTTCATGGGATATAGAGGCCTTTTCTTATTCATCAAAACATTTGGGTATCAATGAATTTCCAGATCCAGAAAAAGAAAATGACATTATCACGCAAATAGGAACCAGTCTTTACAAATTCAATACAAAAGAAAAGATTAAACATGTAGTAACTATTAAAAGTCCCATAGACAACGATTGTGACCCCGTTGAAGGAATTATCATAGAGACTTACGATTCAGAGAAAGAACTAATTGAAGGTTGGGTCAAATTCATTTTAAAGACCGACCCTGACATTTTAATTCAATACAACGGATATGGTTTCGATTGGAAATATCTTATAGCTAGAACAAAAGTTTTAGGAATTGAATACGTCCTAGAAAACTTAAGCAGAATAACTGATAAACCAGCCGTTAAACACGAAGATCAGTTGAATACTTCTGCATATGGAGATAACACTATGGTTTATCTCAAAATGCACGGAATCACTCAATTTGATATGATGTTTATTATTAAAAAAGAACACAAACTAGAATCTTACAAACTTAATTCGGTTGCGGAACATTTCACAGGTGACAAGAAAGACGATCTTTCACCATCAGATCTTTTTGATTATAACACATCTACTAAAGACAAAATTGCTCTCGTTGTTAAGTATTGTGCTCAAGATACTTGGCTTCTTATAGATCTTATACTTAAACTTCGAATTGTTACAAATATGATTGGTATGGCTAATATTACTATGGTACCAATGCAATACATTGAGTTGCGAGGCCAACAAATTCGCGTTCATACACAGATCGCTTATGAAACCAAGAAAGAAGGATATCTTATTCCAGCGGTTGATTATAAACCAAAAGATGACGCTGATGATGAAGAAAAGTTTACCGGTGCAACAGTTCTCAGTGCTACACCTGGTGCACATTTTGAACCAATCGCAGGTCTTGATTTCGCAAGTCTGTATCCCAGTATTATGATTGCTCATAATTATGACTATGCAACTATTGTAGAAGACCCGGAATTTGATAATCTTCCCGATGTAGAATACTTCGATATGAATTGGGATGAGGACGAACACGATGAAGACGGTAATGAAATCAAAAGAAATGTTAATGTAAGATTCGTACAAAACCGCACGGGTATTATGCCAAAGATTCTTGATCGTCTTTGGAAAGAGCGTAAGGCAATTCGTAAACAGATGAAATCATTGTCACCGGATGAAAATCTTTACGCGGTACTTAACGGTGTTCAGCTTGCTATCAAAGTTTCTATGAATAGTATTTATGGTTTTACCGGTGCTAAATATGGTCGACTACCAAATAAAAAAATCGCAGCGGCTGTCACTGCTTGTGGTAGAGAGATGATTTCTCATAGTAAGAAATGCGCCGAAGAATGGTACAATTGCGAAGTAGTATATGGAGATACAGATTCTATTTATGTAAAGTTCAAGAGTGATCTCAAAGGTCAAGATCATATGGATTACGTTTTCAAGGTAGCACCAGAATGTGCTGATAGAATTTCAGAAACATTTAAAAAACCCATCGAGCTTGAGTTTGAAAAAGTTATGTATCCGTTCATTCTATTTTCAAAAAAGAGATACGCAAGTCTTTATTGGACTAATCCATTAAAATTTGATTACATCGACTATAAAGGTATTCAAGTTGTTCGTCGAGACAACTGCGAATTTGTAAGAGAAAACTCAAAAAAGATTTTTGAGTATATTCTTAAGAACGACAAGGTCCTAAATTATGAGTTCGATACGGTTGAAGAAGTTATTGAAACTTCTAAGGAATACGCACGAGATAAAATCAGAATGCTTGTAAATTCTGAAGTTCCGATGAAACAGTTACTACTTTCAAAGAGTTTGCGCGCAGGTTATGCTTTTGATAACAAGGCTATATGTACCGAGTGCGACAAGACTTATTATGAACTGAGTGTAATTGGTAAGAAAGAGATGAATGTATCAGTACTTCATACACTTAAAAACAAAAACAAGTCTCACATCATTGAGTTTCTAGAAACAGAACACGAATGTCCGAGTTGTAAAAAAGATACCTTTTTCAAAAGGTGCGCTGCTAATATTCCACACGTGGCTCTTGCTCGAAAGCGACAAGAAAGAGACAAGATGGACATCGTAGCATCTGGAGATCGTGTTCCTTATGTATTTGTTACCTATCAAAGTACTAAACAATTTGAAAAAGTAGAAGATCCAGATTACATCATTAAGAATGGAATACCGATTGATTACATTTATTATTTTGAACATCAGTTTAAGTCTGCTATTCAGACTATATTTGAACCTATGATGGAAGATGTAACGGAACTTTGGAAGGATCTAATTCCTGAAAAAGTTAAAAAGATTCGCAAAAAGAAAACCGCTTAAAAATAAAATACATACAAATGTATATAATTATACCTAAATGTCTACATTAGAAAAAAATGTAAAATGTGACATATTTACACCTGATTATATTAGTGCTAAAATGGCGGATAAACTTTTAAAAACAGGTACTCTTTTAGATCCGTGTGTCGGAACAGGAAATCTGTTAAAATTTTTAAATTTGGAAAATTACTCACAAGTAGATTTATATGAACTAAAAGATGAATACATTAAAAATATAAATGATAGGAAAAATGTTAAGAAAACTATCGGGGATTTCTTAAAAATGAATATAGATTATCAATATACAAACATTATACTAAATCCTCCATATATTAAAATTCAAGAACTCGAAGCTGATTATAGGGTTTTTTTACGTGATAAGTTTAAATTAAAAGGAAATCTGGACATTTATTACGCTTTTATATTGAAATGTATAACACATTTATCAGACGATGGAGTAATGGTCAGTATTACTCCAAATTCTTATTTATACAATAAATCTTCTTTTGATATAAGAAAACATTTAATAGATAATAGGCTTATAAAAGAAATAATAGATTTTGGCCATGAAAAAGTTTTTGTCAACGCATCTGTATACACATGTATAACAATTTTTTCAAAATCACGCAAAGAATCATTTATATATAACGGTGTAGAAAAGCCGTATAACGATATACATAATTATTCTTTTTTTGGGAAAAAAACAGCATCGGATAAGACATTGAAAGACATTTGTAAAATTAAAAATGGAATCGCGACACTAAGAAATAATATCTATATACACGAGCAAAAATTATTCAATGAACCTTGTTGGAAACCTGTAACTTCTGGAAAGAAAATACAGTATATTATATATCCATATAAAAATGAAATTATTGTATCCGAAGATACATTTAAAACTAATAATCCTTTAACATACAATTATTTAAAAGAAAATAAATCAGAATTAGCAAAAAGAGATAATGGTAATAAAACGTATCCAATGTGGTATTCTTACGGAAGAACTCAATCTATTAAACCATGTAAAAAAGCTATAATTATGCCATGTTTTTGCGACCCAAATACATTAGAAAATTGTATAAATGTAGTAGAAAATACACTATATTATAGTTGTCTATGTATAGAACCAACAAATTGTAACGATATTCAACTTATAATAGACACAATTATCAAAAATAAATTGTATATAAAAGAAAATTCTTCAAAAAGATCAGGTGGTTGGATCAATTTAAGTTCTAGCGTATTAAATTCTATTTCTCTTAATTAAACAATGTCTTTAAAAATACTTTCAAATGGTCTAAAAGGTGTATCAGCATTAAACCTAATATTAATTGGAACTTTGTTAAATACTTCGCCTACATCACATACATGTTCTACGTCAAATATATAATTAATAACGTCATATACCAATGGACTACATTCTTCTCCTTTAAGACCGACAACATAATGTTTTAGTCTATCGAAATTTTTAAGATCATTCTCATATGTAATTTTTTCAAACTTACCAATTGTTTTATCATCCTTTAAGTAAGGAGTGTCTGTAAAATATATATTTAATGGTACTATCTTCACACCTCGATTTTTCACAACTAAGGCCTGGCACTCACCACTTAGATTTTCGCAATAATTACACTTATTTTGTTTATAATTACTCATAACCATCTTAACTGGTATTATTAGAAATATCGAACCATCTTTAAAAATAACAATATCGCAGTTTTTCCAATCAGTTAAGTTATAAGATTCAACACGTTTTTCCATGAAAACTTTATAACCATTCCGTTCTAAGAAAATATATTCTTCTAGATATTTTTTCAGAAACCCATGAAAATATTTAGTTTTTTCTGTGCTCGTCGAACCGCTGACCATATATACATTCCACAATCCAGGAATTAATGTGTCTGTCCAATATTTTTCATCTGGATATATGTTAAGAGGCCCGGGAAAATATTCGCCGTCAATTTTTTTAAGTAATTTACGGAGGTCGGGAAGTCTATATCTTTTATTTTCATCTAAATATCCTTCTAATTTATTAAAATGTTCAAAGTAGAAATCTTTTGCAGCCGCCGTGAACTTTTTATTGAGAGCCATCATATTCTGCAAAATATATTCTGTATTCAAATTAATCTAATATTAGATCTTTAATATATATTATTTTTTGTAATAAATATCATTACTTTTCGGGTATAAAGAAAATTGCAGAAAAATAATAAATTTAAAAGAATGAATTATAGATAATTATAACCAGACAATTATGGCTACTCTTGACCAGAAATTCGAGGCTTTCCGCGCTAAATACGATCTCACCGAGGAGGCAACGACAGAGATGCTCGCTATTTTCAACGAAACATTTATTGAACTCGCACACAAACTCCTTAGCAACACGGAAATCGCCACTCCAATGTCCACATCTACAAATGTAAAGCAAATTGCAACGCGTAAAAACAATACAACTGAAAAATCATCGGGTGTAAAGAAATTTGCTACCAAGATTGCCGCGGAATACGCAGCAGAAAGAGGCTTTACACTTGACGATTTTGACAAAGAAAAAATTACAAAGAAAGACATTGATGAGCTTGCAAAGAATGGGAAGGGACCTGTAAAAACATCCCAACAGGATGAATCTGAGAAGACAATTCCTATGTTGATGACTGATATGTGCCAGGAAATCAAGAATACTAAAAAGAAGCCGGTACAGAAGTGTCACGGCGTCAACCGTGACGGAACAACGTGCGATAAAAATGGAGACCAAAAACCAGATGGATGTAATAATAATTACTGCTTCCGGCATGCTCTAGATTGGAAGAAATATGAAGTATCTTCAGATTCCGAACTTGAAGAAGAAGAACTTATATTCAAAGATCTGGCGATCGCTACAGAAGAGTGAATATCCAAATTATCTAAGTGTTGTATATTTATTTAAGCTTTCTTAATCGCATCTTTAAGTGCCGCGACAGTCGGCAGAGCATTAAATGCTCTACCTTGCTCGTCGAATTTAGTATCTAAATATGGTTTAAGACCACTTGTATTTGCGTTAATATTATCTCGTAAATCTGCAAATTTCGCGTCTAGGCGGGCAAAGTCCTCGGCGGACACGCTATTGGTGTTATCTTGTAAACTGGTAAATTTCTTATCTAAATAAGGTTTAAGACCGTTTGTTGATATTTTGATAAGAGAGTCCGTGACATCTTTCATTTTCACTTGTCTATTGGTATTAGATGTTTCTAAATCCTTAAATTTAGTATCTAAATAAGGTTTAAGACCGTTCGTGGTTTCATTAACTGTTTTAACATTATCTTGTAAATCAGTAAATTTAGTATCTAAATAAGGTTTAAGACCACTTGTATTTGCGTTAA